>Ga0316192_10002372_pt1 | contig 13737 bp, 10 predicted proteins | sample MerIslwburrow_MG_FD_204931 | JGI IMG/M metagenome (GOLD analysis project Ga0316192, IMG submission 204931) | Coastal sediment microbial communities from Maine, United States - Merrow Island worm burrow | ecosystem: Environmental > Aquatic > Marine > Coastal > Sediment | place: USA: Maine...
TCTGCTCGTAGCAAGTCATCATCGTCAATAGCGACACCTTTCTTGACGGGCAGCTTTCCGTCTTCAATAAGCGACTCATACTCCATCGTTGTTACAGAGTTTTGCGAAAACACGTTACCTACACTGCTGATCGAACTAACGCCAACGCCAATCAGGTCGCAGTTTCGATGTGTCGAGTAGCCCTGGAAGTTCCGTTGCAAAGTGCCACCACGACGCGCCGTCACGAGTTCATCTTCCGGTAGCGCGAAATGATCCATGCCAATGTATAAATAGCCGGCGGCAGCAAGGCGATCGATCGTGCGGTGCAGGATATCCAGCTTGGTCTCGGGCACCGGAATGTCTTCAGCGTTAATCATGCGCTGCCCTTTGAACCGCTGCGGCAAATGCGCGTAGTTATATACGGCGAAGCGGTCGGGGCGCATTTTTATGGCCTGGTCGAGGGTCGCATCAAAGCTGTCAACGGTTTGATGTGGCAGCCCATAGATGAGGTCAAACGAAATCGATTTGAAGCCGACCGCTCTCGCAGTATCGACCAAGGCAATAACTTCGCTTGTTGTCTGGATGCGGTTGACGGCCTTTTGCACCTTGGGGTCGAAGTCTTGAATGCCCAGACTAAGGCGGTTAAAGCCCAACTCACTGAGCAAGCGAATGCCGTCACTGTCCACAGTACGCGGGTCGACCTCGATAGAAAACTGGCGACTATCGCGATCATCGAGATTAAACGCGCTGCCGAGCTTCTGCATTAAATCGCGCAGTTGTGCCTCATCCAGGTAGGTCGGCGTGCCACCGCCAAAGTGTAATTGCTCGACTTTGCGTGCTTTGTCGTAAAGCTCCGCCTGCATATCGATTTCTCGATACAGGTTGTCGAGGTATTTTTCTACGCGCTCCTGGTTGTGCGTGACAATCTTGTTGCAGCCGCAGTAATAGCAAAGCGTGTGGCAAAACGGGATGTGCACATACAAGGACAGCGGCACGCCGCTGTCGTTGCTCTTCAAAGCGTTGGCACGATAGGCGTCTTCATCCACTTGCTCGTTGAATTGCAAAGCCGTTGGGTATGATGTGTACCTTGGGCCCCGACCGTCATAGCGCTGAATGAGTTCGGCGTCGAAGCAGACCTGCTCGTAGCCGTGCGGATTATTTGATTGATTTGACATGGTATTAATGGTGGCCGAAATGAGTATTGTCGCACATGGGTAATTACCGAAGACTGTGTGTTAGATATAGCGTGAATGTGAAAAGGAGCAACGCCACCGCCTGGTGGGCAGCGGCCAGGACGGTCGGTACGCTGAGTAGCAGCGTCGAAATTCCGAGGATTACTTGTAAAGTTGCCGTGACCAGCAGCGCGTTGGCGGCCTGGCGCGATCGGCCTGTGAATTCGACTTTGCGAGCTTTGACCCAATACACGGTGATAAGTACAAATGTCGAAATGGCCAGAATGCGGTGATCAAACTGCACTGTCGTCATGTTATCGAACAGGTTCCGCCAGGTAGGTTCCAGCGCTAATAAGCCGGGCGGAATCCAGTAGCTGCCCATCATAGGAAACGTGTTGTAGATTTCGCCCGCTTTGAGACCAGCAACAAAGCCGCCCGAAATAATCGTAAGTGTTATGAGTGCGGCGAGAAGAATAGTTCTGCCATGCCACGCGTGATGCTGCTCGGCAGACTTTGCGTACAACAACGACAAGCCCACCCAAAACATGTACGCGTAAATCAGGATCGCTGCGACCAGGTGGGCTGTCAGGCGGTATTGACTAACATGCGGATTGTCGACGAGGCCACTCTTTACCATGTACCAGCCGAGCACACCTTGCAGACCACCGAGCACAAACATCAGAAGGTATTTCGGCCATTCACGTCTGACGATATAGCCTTTAACAAAGAAATAAATAAAAGGCAGTGCAAAGACGATGCCGATCGTGCGGCCAAGCAAACGGTGCAGGAACTCAAGCCAGAAGATTCCCTTAAAGGCATTCACATCCATGTGTGAGTTGACCTTCAGAAACTCCGGAGAGAGTTTGTACATCTCAAATGTTCGTTGCCACTCCGCGTCGTTCAATGGAGGCAGCCACCCCATAATCGGCTTCCAGTCGACCATGGACAGACCCGAGCCGGTGAGCCGCGTAACGCCACCAAGGACAACCATCGCGAAGACAAGGCCACAGCACACAAATAGCCAGGTCGCGACCTGGCGGCTCTGAGTATCGGAGTTCATGGTATCGAGCATGCCTTGTGTTTTAAGACGAGTAAAAGGTCGGGTGAGACAATCTTACCTATTTTTGGCCTTGCTGTGAGAAGTTGAGTAAACTGTGTGCGGCTTGGGGTTACCAGGCAAGTGTTGTAACCGCTCTGGGGCGGCGTTTTGTTACGAGGTAGATATGTCAGGCGAAAGAGTTACTGGAACCGTTAAATGGTTCAACGATGATAAGGGGTTTGGATTTATTGAGCGTGAAGGTGGGCCGGATGTATTTGTCCATCACAGCGCTATCCAGATGGAAGGTTTCAAGACCCTGAAAGAGGGTCAAAGCGTTTCAATGGAAGTCACCCAGGGCCAGAAGGGCCCGCAAGCCGAAAACGTAATGGCTGAATAGATAGCAAAAACCGGTTTTACTTTTCTCATGGCCGGTTTGGGCTAGACATCGAGTTTTCTCCTGCCATGCGACGGCATGGCGTTAGTTTGGCTGCGCTGGCTGTTCGCAGGCGGTAGCAAGGTGCTGTTGCCTGAAGGCCATGAGGCTTTACCAGACCTCGCCGAATCGTGATCTAATACGCACTCCTTAAACGATTACGACAATACGATATGAAGCTTCGAATTCGCGATAACTCCATACGACTACGACTTACGCGCGGTGAGGTTGACTTACTTCGAGCCGACGGACTTGTGAAGGCTCGCACGGAGTTTCCCGCCGGACGCGAGTTCGGCTATGAGCTGGAGAGCAGCCCGGCCAGCGTTCAACCCGATGCATTGTTTTCTGATCGCGTCATCACAGTTCGGGTGCCCGAAGCTATGGCACTGGAGTGGGCGTCGACAGAGCAGGTATCCATGCAGGGAGAACAACTTCTCGACGACGGCGGAGAGTTGACCATACTCGTAGAAAAGGACTTCACTTGCCTGGCTCCACGCGAAGGAGAGGACGAGTCGGATATGTATCCGAACCCGCAGGCTGATTCGGGCAAGGGATAGGTGTGACGGCCGTACCGCGCTACGCGAGATTCGCGACGGCAACGCTTGCCTTTCTGGAGGCCCTGGCCGCAAACAACAATCGCGAGTGGTTTAAGGAAAACAAAAGCCGCTACGAAGAGCAGGTGCTTGATGTCGCGCTGCGGTTTATCCAGTCAATGCAGGATCCCCTGCATGAGATAGCGCCGCATTTCGTCGCCCAGCCGACTCGCATGGGTGGCTCGCTGATGCGCGTTTATCGGGATACTCGCTTTTCGAAAAACATGCCACCATACAAGACCAACATCGGTATTCAATTTCGCCACGAGCAGGCGAAAGACGTTCATTCACCGGGGTACTATGTCCATATCGATCCGCAAAAGGTATTCATTGGCGTGGGTATGTGGCGCCCGGATCCGGTCGCACTTCGTGGAGTTCGCGAGCGTATCGTGGCGAAGCCGGCGGAGTGGAGCCGCGCGTCTGGCGACAAGCTGTTTTCCCGCCACTTCGAGCTTGGCGGAGAGTCACTGACGCGACCGCCGCGCGGTTTCGACAAAGATCATGAATTTATCGACGACATCAAACGCAAGAGTTTTATCGCGGTAAGGAATGTGAAAAGGGATGACTGCCTGAGCCCACAGTTTCAACGTAAAGTAGAGTCATCTTTCAAGGCTGCGGAACCTTTTATGAGGTTCTTGTGCAAGTCTGTCGGGGTGCCGTTCTAGCGGAGGGCCGGAGATGTCGACGAACCGAGTACTTTGGCAAGCAAGCCCCGAGCAGACCCGGGCAACGGCAATGCATCACTTCATGCGCAAGCATGGCTTTGATAATTACGATGACCTTTACCAATGGTCGATCGACGAATCCGCCGCATTCTGGGAATCACTTTGTGAGTTTTGTGGTGTGCGGTTTGACACTCCGGCAACAACGACCCTGTCTCGCCCCGATGACATTATGGATGCCGGGTGGTTCGCCGGCAGCAAGCTCAATTATGCCGCCCACCTTTTGCGCCATGAAGGCGATCGCGCTGCCATTATTTTTTATGGCGAGAACGGAGTTCGTCGCGAACTGAGTTTCGATCAGTTGCGACAGGCCGTCGCCGATGTCGCGGCCGGATTGCGAAATTGCGGCGTGATTGAAGGCGATCGTGTCGCGGGTTTTTTGCCAAATTGCCCTGAAGCGATCATTGCTATGCTGGCTACGACAAGTCTTGGAGCGACCTGGTCGTCATGCTCACCGGATTTTGGCGTAAATGGTGTCGTTGACCGGTTCGGACAGATAGAGCCCAAAGTTCTGTTTGCGACGAACGGGTATTTTTACAATGGCAAGCGCATTGATTCATTGCCGATCGTCGCAGGTATCGTTGAGAAAATTCCGAGTATTGCAGCAACGGTAATTTCGCCGTTTCTCAACGACAACGAAGATTTGTCAGCTGTCAGCAATGCCGTCGAGTGGCGGGAATTCGCGATAGCTGGCTCGGAATTGAGTTTCATTCCGGTTGATTTCGATCACCCTTTGTATGTCATGTACTCATCCGGTACGACCGGTATACCAAAGTGCATTGTTCACGGTCACGGCGGATCCCTGCTGCAGCATCTCAAAGAGCATGTCTTGCACACCGATATCTCAGACCGGGATCGTGTGTTCTATTTTACGACTTGCGGTTGGATGATGTGGAATTGGTTGGTTAGCGCGTTGGCTACTGGCGCAACGTTGGTACTCTTCGACGGTTCGCCGTTTTTTGACGATGGCCGCATACTTTGGACGATGGCAGAGCAAGAGGCAGTTACAGTATTTGGTACGAGTGCGAAATACATATCGGCGCTCGAGAAAGCGGGCGTCCGACCCAGAGACGAATTTGATCTAAGGCAGTTGCGCGCAGTGCTGTCGACAGGGTCGCCCCTGGCTCCAGAGAGCTTTGACTATGTCTACGACGCGATTGGCGAGAATCTGCAGCTCGCGTCGATCGCCGGTGGAACCGATATCCTGAGCTGTTTTGCTATCGGTAACCCTGTTTTGCCAGTGCTGCGCGGCGAATTGCAGTGCCGCGGTCTTGGCATGGCCGTCGAGATTTTTGACGAGGCTGGTAACTCGGTTGTGCAACAACACGGCGAGCTCGTTTGTACAAAACCGTTTCCGTCGGCGCCGGTCTGCTTCTGGAATGACGAAGGCAATGCCCGCTATCGAGCGGCGTATTTTGAGCGTTATCCGGGTGTATGGGCACACGGAGATTTTGCGGAGTTGACGCAGCAAGGCGGGCTCATTATCCATGGCCGGTCTGATTCGGTTCTTAACCCGGGGGGCGTTCGCATCGGTACGGCCGAGATCTATCGCCAGGTCGAAAAATTGGAGGAAGTTGTCGAAAGTATTGCCGTTGGGCAAAACTGGGACGACGACGTACGTGTCGTGCTATTCGTGGTGCTGCGGTCGGGAATCAGTCTTGATGACGACTTGCGCAGTCGAATTTGCAGAGTGATCCGCGAAAACACGACGCCGCGGCACGTACCGGCGAAAATTATTGCTGTTGCGGACATTCCGAGAACGAAGAGCGGAAAAATTGTAGAGCTGGCGGTTCGCTCCGTTGTGCACAATGAGTCCATAAAAAATACTGAGGCGCTCGCTAACCCCGAAGCGCTGGAGTACTTTCGAAATATTGCTGAGCTCGGCGAGGCGTAAGACAAATGCGTGGACAATTCTTGCTTGCGATCGACCAGGGCACGAGCAGCAGTCGAGCCGTTATTTACGACCATTCGGTGAAGGTCAAGGCAAGTGCGCAACAGGAATTCGCACAAATCTATCCACGACCTGGCTGGGTGGAACACGATCCGGAGGATATTTGGTCTTCGGTGTACGCGGTTACCCGGCAGGCGATGCATGATTTGCAAGCCTCTGCCAGCGACCTCACAGCAATAGGAATTACCAACCAGCGGGAAACGACGCTGGTTTGGGACAGGGAGTCGGGGCAATGTATCTACAATGCGATTGTCTGGCAGGACCGGCGCACGGCAACGGCCTGTGAGAAGCTCAGGAGCGCCGCCGCGGAGCCTATGGTCAACGCCAAAACCGGCTTACGGCTCGACCCGTATTTCTCAGCGACGAAAATAGCCTGGATACTCGACAACGTCGCTGGTGCGCGCGATATGGCGCATCGCGGCAGGCTCGCATTCGGAACGGTCGACAGTTTTCTACTTTGGCGGCTTACAGGTGGTCGGGTACATGCTACTGATGCGAGCAACGCATCGCGAACCCTGCTGTTCAATATCCACAGCCAGCAGTGGGATGATGAACTGCTGGCGCTTTTCGATATTCCTCGCAGCATGTTGCCCGATGTTCTTGACTGCGCCGCGGACTTCGGCGAAACCGATGACGCAACCGTCGGCGGAGCCGTGCCGATTCTCGGGATCGCCGGAGATCAGCAGGCCGCGCTAATCGGCCAGGCAGGGTTGCGCGAAGGCATGACCAAAAGTACCTACGGCACGGGCTGCTTTGTGATTGCAAATACTGGCAAAGAGGCTCTGACGTCACAGAACGAGTTGCTGACAACCGTAGCGAGCCGAATAGCCGGCGAGGTTACGTATGGGCTGGAAGGCAGCGTGTTCGTCGCCGGTTCGGCCATACAGTGGCTGCGTGACGAACTAAAGATTATCAAGTCGGCATCAGAGTCCGGTCAAATCGCCGCAGCAACCGGCGTGGTCGACGATGTTTTCGTCGTGCCGGCATTTGCGGGCCTGGGTGCGCCATACTGGGAACCAAATGCGCGCGGTGCAATATTGGGATTGACCCGAGGTAGCGGGCGCAGTGAAATAGTCACTGCAACACTACAGTCGATCGCGTTCCAGACCGGAGACCTTATCGATGCGATGTCGGAGGATGGCGTCGCGCCATCCATCATTCGTGTTGATGGTGGCATGGTGGCGAATGAATGGTTCTTGCAGTTTCTGGCCGATATCCTCGATATTCCTGTGGAGCGGCCGAAAAATGTCGAGTCCACAGTGTTAGGAGCTGCATATCTAGCCGGTGTGCAAAGCGGTGTTATCAAGTCCGTCAGCGAGATCGAATCAATGTGGCAACGCGACATCGTTTTTGAGCCGTCGATGAAAGCCGACAGGCGACTAGCTTTGCTTTCCGGGTGGGCAACCGCCGTTAGCAGGGTCAGGGAAGATGGCCAGCCACATGCTTAGAGCGCGTCAAAAAATTGGCAAGTACCGCATTTTGGGGCGCATAGCGTCGGGGCCGCTCGCCGACGTATATCGTGCTTTCGACCCTATTCACAAGACGCGTGTCGCACTGAAGATTCCGAAGTCGGGAGACCACTCGGGAGAAGAAGAGTTTCTGCATGAAGTACAGGTTGCGTCCAAGCTAAAGCACCCGAATATTCTTTCGGTCATCAATGCCAGTTACATAGACGATCATTTCGTAATCGCGATGGAGCTCGGTGAAGAGTCGCTCGCCGATCGCATTGAACGGCGCATTTCAAGTGCTCGCGCATTGGATCTAGCGGGGCAGGCGCTCGCATCGCTGGCCTATGCTCACGAAAATAAGATTATTCACTGCGATATCAAACCTGAAAATTTCATTTTGTTTCCTGGCAATCAGCTCAAGCTGGCAGACTTTGGATTCGCCAAAATCAGCCTGCGCACGCTTAAGGCATCCGGTTCCGGCACCATCGACTACATTGCACCGGAACAGGCGATGGGTCGGCCAAAATTTCAGTCGGATGTCTTTTCTATCGGGCTTGTTTTGTATCGCCTGTTCTCAGGTAAATTACCCGAGTGGCCATTCGAGTGGCCTATGGCCGGGCACGACAAACTCGTCGCACGAATGCGGCCGGAACTCGTGGTCATGCTACAGAAAGCCATTCAGCTTGATCCGGCAAAGCGATACCGGAATGCAATCCAGATGCTCGCGGATTTCGAACGTTCGCAGAGTAAAGCCAGACGCCAGAAGAGGCCCAGAGCGAAGACCGTTACACGCAGTGGCTCGGCTTGGCGACAAGTGCAGTGGCGAGAGTTTCAAAGTCAGTACCGCAAAGTGCTCGACACGAGCCATCATTGCCGCAGTTGCGAGGGCCCGGTCGCGGAAAGCATGCAGGCCTGCCCCTGGTGCGGATTTGAAAATCCGACACGTGGCTCTGAATCAGCGATGCCCTCAAGCTGCCCGCGTTGCGAACGTGGCGTTAAAAACGACTGGGGCTATTGTGCCTGGTGTTATGGCCCCGGATTTGTTGAGGAAAGTACGCGTCATTACCCTGATAAGCGCTACAGTGCACGATGCTCGAACAAGGGCTGTCGGAACCCATTAATGCCGTTCATGCGCTACTGCCCCTGGTGTCGAACCAAGGTGCGCCGCGCCTGGAAGTTGCCGGGTAGCAAGCATAGTTGCAAGGCGTGCAAATGGGGAATAGTGAAAGAGTTCTGGAATTACTGTGCGTGGTGCCGGGAGCCAGTACGTCATGATTGAGGAACCCATGTTGCTTGATGGAGCCAGTGAGCCCGATCTGCGCTTTGCATCTGTCGCCGGAGGCGAGGTCGTGGCTTACACCTGTCGCGCACCGGACAAAGAGACGCAAAACGAGGATACGGTCGCAGTTGTCTCTTACGGACCGCAAGCATCGGTATTGATTGTGGCTGATGGAGCAGGAGGGCTGCCGGCTGGAAAAAAGGCGTCATTGGCGGCGGTTTCAACGCTTGTCGACGCATTACAGGCCTCGACGGACAAAACATTCTTGATGCGAACAACCATTATGGATGGTATTGAGGCAGCGAATAACGCGGTCATGGATCTTGGCAATGGCTCCGCAACGACGTTGACTGTAATCACGATCGAGGGCCTGACCGTGCGCGCCTATCAAATCGGAGATTCCGAAGCAGTAGTAGTCGGGCAGCGCGGTCGCATCAAGCTCGAGACGACGCCACACTCTCCAACAGGTTTTGCAGTAGAGGCGGGCTTTCTTGACCAGCGAGAGGCTCTGCATCATGCCGAGCGTCACCTGGTTTCCAATTTTCTTGGCACACCTGACATGCGCATAGATGTCGGAACTGAAGTGCTTCTCAAGCCGCGCGATACCATCATGCTTGCAACGGACGGACTCATGGATAACGTCCATTTTGACGAGATCCTGGGCAGAATTCGCAAGGGACCTCTCGACGAGGCGGCGACCCGGCTTATTTCGCTCGCGCAGCGACGCATGTCCGGCGCCAGTAGTGGCCAACCGAGCAAGCCCGACGATCTTTCGCTGATCCTGTTTCGAAAAGCCAATTCCCAGCGAGCTACACCAGTCCGGGATATTTAACAAAAACAAGTATTTAGATGTCAACGTCAACGTAATCCAAGCGTTTATAAGATGGGCGCTGATAAGTGTTGATCACATGCCTGCGGCGTATTATCGTCGTTGTATGCAGATCGCTCTTCGCTGCGGCGGTCAAGTTGCTGATTCCGATGGAACTCAGACGGCGTTTAAGGGCTCCAATGGCTAGACAAACACCTCGCGACGAGAGGGCAAGGTTGATGATTCAAACTCGATTATTCAAATCCGTTCCAGGCTGGATCAGACCAGCTGTGGTTGTTTCGTTAGCATTGCTCGTCAGTTTCGGTTGCAAGGAGCAGAGTTCCTCAAGTCCTCCGCCAAGCGGTGGAATGCCTCCCCCGTCGAGCGGCGGAATGCCAGCTCCTTCGGGCGGTGGGATGCCATCCCCGCCAAGTGGAGGAACACCACCGCCAAGCCAGGGTAGCGGTTCTTCGGGCGATGCCGGTACTCCCGCACCTCCCATGCCGAGCGGTGGTTCGCCAGGTGATGGGTCGGAGAGCGGTGACAGTAACCCGACCGGCGATTCAGAGGGTGGAGAAGGCTCGAGCGGCGAAATTGGCAGTTTCCCCGGTGAGGAATCATCCGGTGCTCCACCGATGCCAGGTACTGGTGGCGCCGGTGAGGGCACAGAAACAGGCGGAGAGGAGTCAACCAGTGGTGGCGGTGAGTCTGAGGAAAGCAGCGACTGGGATGAAGAAGGAAATTCGACAGAGGAGTGCGGCGATACTGGAGCACTGCCGGGCGGCGTCGGCGGAATGGGACAGGACGGCGAATGCATCGGCGGTGGCGAATCAGCATCCGACAGTGACAGCTCAAGTGAAGCCAGCGGTGGCGGCGGCGGCGGTTCTTCTGATGGTGAAGAAACCGCGGTGCAGGGTACCGGAGGTGCCGGTGAAGTCGCCGAATTTCCAACAGAGAGTAGCGACGAACGTGCCGAACGCCTCGGTAAGGAGCTTGACGAATCAATCGGTGGTTTTGACGAAGTCCTGATGGAAGAGCAGGAGGAGATATCGTCCGTAGGCCGGAATACGGAAGGTTTTGGAGGTGGCGTCGAAGGTGACGGCGGTATCAGCCTGGGTCAACAGGCCAGTAATTCAACTGCAGGTATTATGGTTGCAAACAATGGTGCGTTGTCTCAAGCACCGACGAGCAACATGAGTGAAGAACAAATTCGTGAGCGTACTCCCGAAGATATTCCGGTCATGGTTGACGAAGACATTATTGCCCGGCAGCTGCGAGAGGCAGCGCTGTCTGAGGAAGATCCGGAATTGCGGGATCGACTGTGGGAAGAATATCGCAAGTACAGAGGAAACTAGGGTATTGGTTTGAGTTCAGTGAAAAAGACATGGTTGTTGTGCCCGGCCTTATTGTGTCTGGGTGCGTGTGCGGTCGAAGAGATCATCACGGCAGAAGAGACGCAACTGATTGTTGCCGAAGCTCCGCCTGATGAAGCGTTGCTACTCGATATTGGCATCTCCGAATTTGTTGATGGCGTTCCGGAAGATAATGACCCCGAGGACACCGGCATCTACGCTGAGATTCGTTCCGCCGAAGCGCGATATCTCCCATATCACCTGAAGAACACACTGCAAGGCACGGGGCATTGGGGCGCTGTACGAGTGGTTCCATCGCAGAGCGCTTACACCGATATCCTTGTTAGCGGCGAGATCAAAAAATCCGATGGCGAGTTTGTTGAGATTGATATTTCAGTTGCCGATGCGCGAGGCAGGCACTGGTTCAGTAAGACTTATGCCGCGCAAACCGGTTTGTCTTCGTACTCGGAAAATCGGGATCGTCGGCAGGATCCGTATCAAAAGGTTTTCAACGACGTTGCCAACGATTTGCGGGTCTTTGTTAAAACCTTGCCGCCGGAGGACATTCACGAGCTGCGGCACGTCGCGGAACTGAAGTTTTTTGCAGATATGTCGCCGCTCGCTTACGGCGAGCATCTGGCGAAAAATGAAATGGGTGAAATTTCTATTGTTAGATTACCCGCCGAGAACGACCCGTCTGTAGATCGCTTGCGCCAGATTAGGGAGCGAGACAGGCTGGTAGTCGACACGCTTAACGAGCACTACGCCAATTTCTATTACGGTATTGCCATTCCGTATCATTCCTGGCGCAAGGTTACGCGTGAAGAGTCCATTAACTACCGGCAGGTCAAACGTTCAGCCATGATGCAGACACTGATAGGCGCAGTCGTCATCGCCGGTTCGTTGGCTGCAAACACGAGCGATAGCAATCGCTCGCAGCAGCGCATGAAAGGTCAGCTGCAAAACATTGCCATTGGTCAGGGTTTCGAAGCGATGATGTCCGGCTTTACTCGCCAGTCGGAATCCAAGATGCATATTGAATCCATCAGGGAGTTGTCAGAGTCTTTCGGCGCCGAGGCGGCGCCCATGGTCGTAACAGTTGAAGGCGAAACTCGACAACTTACAGGTACGGCGGCTGCTCAGTATGAGAGCTGGCGGCGGTTGCTCAAGGATATTTACGAGGCCGAAACCGGTTTTGTTGAGGCTGACGAGGTCAGCCGGCCGGTGCGTGTCCCAGAACCCGCGGGATGAGCGACTAGTAATTGATGCAGGACCTAAAGCAAGGAATCGAGCTTGCCGAGCGCTATACCCTTGTCAGGAAGCTTGGCTCCGGGGGTGCGGCTGAAACCTGGCTGGCGTCGGACAAGCTGACTCGTTCGTCAGTCGCGCTCAAAATTCTCGTAAGTGACCGCGTAGCGCCGGCCGGTTTCCGCAAGGAATGGCAGACGAGCATTCGCTTGATGCACGCACACATCGTACGCGTGTTCGAGTATCACGATGAATCCGAAGCGCCTTTTTACTCGCTACAGTACATAGACGGCCCTGACTTAAGCGTGCTTAGCGGTGCGCCGCCTGACCACATCCTGCCTCCGATTGCACTCATTGCCGATGCGCTGCGATATGCCCATGGTAAGGGAATTATTCACAGGGATATCAAGGCGGCGAACGTTCTTATAGATAGAAATGGCGCGCCCTACCTAATCGACTTTGGCGTTGCGTCACAGGACGGTGATGGTGCCGATGGCGGTTCGTTAATTGCCGCCAGCCCGCAACGTCTTGCCGGCCAGGAACCGCAGGCTTCGGACGACATTTTTGCGCTTGGCGGTTTGATTTATGAACTCGTCAGCGGCCGGTCGCCATATTCTTCCGCATCGACAGCGAGGGATATCCAGGAACTGGTACCGCCAACGATTAAAGCGGCGGATGGCTCACCGCTGCCGGTTGGCGTGCAGGAACTGATCGCCAGTATGTTGGACAAAGATGCATCGCGTCGACCCGATGCGGAAACAGTTGTTGCCGCTCTGGAGGCGGCGGGATTCGCCGCGGCTCCTGCACCGGCCAGCTATGCGGGAGATCGGTTGCCACAGGGTGATGAGCTTATCGCCATCAGCGAGACAGTACATCCGCCGCCTGGCCGAGCTGCTTTGTCATCGTCTAAGGTCACGAGCGAAAGTTCAGGTATAAGCCCCAGAATAGTCGGCGCCGCACTTGCTGTTTTGCTCGCGATCCTGATTGGTGTCGTGTTCTTTCTTCCCGACTCAGTTACCAGCGATGATCCGGGGCTCACCGAGGCTCAGGATCAGAAAGCCGATGAGAGTGCTGCGAAAATACCGCGAAATAGCCAGGTTGATTTCACAGAGAATGTCGATGATCTGACAGGGCGAGATGACCGCGTCCAGGCGCGGGCAGAAACCGAGGTGGTACTTGGCGGATTGCTAACCAAGATGAAAACGCTTGAAGAGCGGGCCGTGCAGCGTTGGGGTGGTCTTCGTTTCAGGCAGGCACAGGCAGTGTATGCAGAGGGTGATGATGCTTACCTTGCACGAGACTACAGCCTGGCAACGCAGAAGTACGAGCAGGCGACGAAGATTGTCGAGCCGTTACTCGAGGAGGTCGACAAGGTATTTTCCAGGACCCTGAGCGACGCGCAAACAGCACTCCAGAACGCCGACACGATTGAAGCGTTGCGTTTGTTTGAACTGGCAGTCGCCATCAGCCCCGGCAATTCGGCAGCACAGTCGGGATTTATGCGCGCCAAGAATCTCGGCGAGGTTTTGTCACTGACGGATCGGGGGCTTGCGTACGAGAATGAGCTGGAACTTGACGCTGCTCGTCAAAGTTTCGAGCAAGCGGTCGGACTGGATCCCGAATGGCAACCGGCACAAGTTGGACTCGCACGCGTGCTCGAGACGATTAAGCAGATGGACTTCGATTCTCGCATGACAGAAGGCTTGATCGCCG
>Ga0316192_10002375_pt1 | contig 13723 bp, 10 predicted proteins | sample MerIslwburrow_MG_FD_204931 | JGI IMG/M metagenome (GOLD analysis project Ga0316192, IMG submission 204931) | Coastal sediment microbial communities from Maine, United States - Merrow Island worm burrow | ecosystem: Environmental > Aquatic > Marine > Coastal > Sediment | place: USA: Maine...
CTCCATTTTCCCATCCACTGGTGATCTCATGGTGCCGGCAACGAGGCACAGATCTCCCGCAACCGATTCGGCGCGGCATCCGTATAACAGAAGGTTTGCGGTCTGGAGCTCACCACTCGATTCTGATAGCCTCAGGCCGTTTTTCGAACCGTCAGATCATATCGTTGGAGGATCCCATGAGAGCTACAACTCGCCGGTCTTTCCTCAAAACCACGGCCGTCGCGGCCGGGGCCACGGCTACGGCCCACGTGCTGCCGGTCGGCTGGTACAGACTCGCCCACGCCGGTGAGGCGGGCTACTTCGAGTCGGAGTTCGGTATCACCGACGCCCTGTGCCAACGGGCTCTGACCGCGGCCCTCGCCAAAGGCGGCGATTTCGCCGATCTCTACTTCGAGCACACCGTAAGTAACTGGACAATGCTCGAGGACGGCAAGGTGAATCGCGCCTACGCCGACGTGGAGCTCGGAGTCGGGATACGAACCGTCAAGGGCGAGCAGGTGGGCTACGGCTTCACCCAGGATCTGAGTGAGGAGGCGATTCTGGCCGCCGCTTCCACCGCGGCAACCATCGCGGACGGTGAGGCGAGGAAACCTGCCGGTGAGTTCGTGAAACTGAAGACCGAAAACTATTACCCCTTGAATAAATTGCTCACCTCGGTGCCCCTGGATGCCAAGCTGCCCATTGTCCAGGCCACCAACGAGAAGGTCTTCGAACTTTCACCGCTGGTCGTCAAGGCCAGCGTGGTCTTCCACGACCAGCAGAAACGCATGATGGTGGTGACCAGCGCTGGGACCAAGGTTGAGGATCTCCTGCCTCGTAACTTCCTGTGGGCCTCGGTGGTCGCCGAAAAGGACGGCCGACGTGAGAGGGCGGGATGGAACCTCGGCGGTCGCAAGGACTTCTCGTTCTACACGCCGGAGGTCGTCAGCAGGGTGGCGGCCGGCGCGGTGGACCGGGCCGTCATCCTCTTCGACGCGGTGCAGCCGCCGGCCGGTGAGATGCCAGTGGTCCTCGGTCCCGGGGTCACCGGAATCCTGCTTCACGAAGCCATCGGCCACGGCATGGAGGCCGACTTCAACCGCAAGAACGTCTCCACGTACAGCACAATGATTGGCAAGCAGGTGGCCGAGCCCTTTGTCACCATCATCGACGACCCCACCAACACCGGCATGCTGGGCGCCCTTAACGTCGACGACGAGGGTACGATCGGCAAAAAGACCGTGCTCGTGGAGAACGGGATCCTGACCAGCTACATGCACGACAAGATCTCGGCCACGCACTACAAGCTCGAGCCAACCGGCAACGGCCGTCGCCAGAGCTACCAGCACTACATCCAGCCGCGCATGTGCAATACCTACATGCTGGGCGGTCCATCAACCCCCGAAGAGGTCATCACGTCGGTCAAGAAAGGCATCTACGTAGAGGACGTGAGCAACGGACAAGTCAAGATCGGGGAGGGGGATTTCGCATTCTACGTCTCCCAGGGTCGGATGATCGAGGACGGCAAGCTCGCGGCGCCCATCAAGGATATGAACATCATGGGCAACGGCCCCAAGATGCTCAGGAATACCGCCATGGTGGCCAATGATCCGAAGATGTCCGAGAGCGGAAGTGGTTGGTGCGGCAAGGGGGGACAGAGGGTTCCAGTGGGATTCGGTCTGCCCACCTGCCTGGTGAAGTCGATGACGGTCGGCGGCGTGAAGGCGTGAGGAGGTCACCATGAATAAAGAAACGCACGACCTGGCAGCCTGGTCCCTCAAACACGCGAAATCCGCCGGCGCCGACGGCTGCCGAGTGAGCATCTACACTGATCGCCGGGTGGAGGTCAGCTATCGCGAGCGCAAGCCGGAGAACATCAAAGAGGCCAAGAGGAATTACCTGTCCATCGACATCTTTGTCGACGGGCGCTACTCGAACCAAAGCACCTCGGATCTGCGACCGGCGGCGGTGAAGGACTTCATCTCGAACGCGGTGGTCACCACCAAGATGCTGGCCGAGGATCCCTTCCGCAGCCTGCCGGATTCGAAGTACTACAAGGGCCGAGCCGAGACCGATCTCGGGATCTTCGATGCTTCACACAAGGCCCTCAGCCCAGAGGACCGACACAAAACCGTCAAGGCGATGGAGGCGGCGTGCCTTAAAAAGGCGGGCGACAAGGTCATCTCGGTCACGGCATCCTGCCGCGACACCGCGATCGAGGCGGTGATGCTGTCGAGCAACGGTTTCGAGGGCTACCAGACGCAGACCTACTACACCGCCGGCGCCAGCATGACGGCTCAGGGCGAAGGGGACCGGCGTCCAAACGGCTACAACTACATGACCTCGGCACAGAGAAGCGGCCTGCCTTCTCCGAGCACAATCGGGGTCGGCGCCGCCGAGCGCACACTCGAGCTCATCGGCGCCACCAAGATCAAGACCGAGACCCTGCCGATCATCATCGAAAACCGCAATGCGTCGAGACTGCTCAACGGCCTCCTGGCCGGCATGTACGGTTCGAACATCCAGCAGAAACGGTCCTTTCTTGCCGACATGAAGGGACAGAAAATCGGCAGCGACCACTTCACCATCATCGACGATCCCCTGATCAAGGGCGGTCTCGGCTCCCAGCTCTTCGACAACGACGGGATCACGGCCAAGAAACGGACCATGATCGACAAGGGTGTGCTCAAAGAGTTCTGGGTGGACTGGTACTACAGCCGCAAGCTGGGGTGGGAGCCCACCTCGGGGAGACCCGCCAATGTAGTCATTCCTCCGGGCAAACGCTCGGTCGAGGAGATCATGAAGGACCTGGGCCGGGGCATCCTGATCACGGGGTTCATCGGCGGCAACTCCAACTCGACCACCGGCGATACCTCGGTAGGTATCCTCGGTCAGCTCTTTGACGAGGGCAAGACAGTGCAGCCGGTCTCCGAGATGAACATCGCCGACAACCACCTCAAGTTCTGGCAGAAATTGGCCGAGGTCGGTAACGACCCGTGGCCCTACTCCTCGTTCCGCACGCCGAGTCTCGTGTTCACGGACGTGGTGGTTTCGGGGGCGTAGCCCGAGAAACCTCGAAGACCCGCGGCTCGTGTACCGGCCTCACCGGATCGGCGGTGGCTCGGGTGGCATCACCACGGAAGGTGATCGACGTCGACATTGCCGCCCGAGATGATGAGACCAACACGGCGATCCGCGAAATGATCGGGATTCTCGAGGACGGCTGCGAGTGGCACCGCGCCCGACGGTTCGACGACCAACTTCATGCGTTCCCAGAGGAGACGCATCGCGCGGACGATGGTCTCCTCTTTGACCGTGAGAATGCCCGCGAGCCGTTCGCTCAGGATGCGAAAGGTTCGATCGCTCAACGAGGTCAGCAGACCGTCGGCGATGGTCTTCGGCTCCACCGACGGATAGAGCGTGCCATCACGCAAAGATCGAAAGGCGTCGTCCGCGCCCGCCGGTTCGGAGCCCCAGATGGTGATATCCGGACGCGACGCTGACACGGCAATTGCAGTGCCCGACATCAGCCCACCACCACCAACGGGTGCGATCACCGCATCGAGGTCCGGGACGTCGGTGATCAGCTCCAACGACGCCGTCCCCTGGCCGGCGATGACCATCGGATTGTCGTAGGCGTGGATGAAGGTCGCGCCGGTTCGCTCCACGACCGCATCGAGGGTCGTTTCGCGGGCCTCCAGGGTTGGTTCGCACTCGGTAATGAGCGCACCGTAACCCGACACCGCCGCCTTCTTGACCGGCGGCGCCGACCACGGCATGACCACGTTCGCCGGCACGCCGCGGATCCCGGCGGCGTAGGCCAGTGCTGCCGCGTGGTTGCCAGATGAGTGCGTCGCCACACCCCGCCCCGCGGCCTCGTCGTCGAGCGACAGCACCGCGTTGGTCGCGCCGCGCGCCTTGAATGCGCCGACCTTCTGCAGGTTTTCACACTTGAAGTGGAGCTGCGCCCCCGCGATTGCGTCGATCGCACTCGACGTCATCACCGGCGTGCGGTGAACACGGCCGCGGATTCGTTCCGCAGCGGCCAGTACGTCCTCGAAGGAGGGGTCACCGTTCATGGGACACATCGTAGCGGAGCTTTGGTGCGGGGGGGGCAAGGGTGCAGGGGGGAAAGGGAGAAAGGGGGCAAGGGAGAATATGATAAGAAAACGGTCGGACCTGCTCCCCTGCTCCCCTGCTCCCCTGCTCCCCTGCTCCCCTGCTCCCCTGCTCCCCTGCTCAGCCGTCGCGGTGGAGGGCGAGGAGGATCTGGTCGCGATAGGCGCCGCGTTTCCAATAGCGCTCCGGGACTCGGCCGACCTCCTCATAGCCGGCTTTCGCCAGCATCGCCAGCGACCGCGCGTTGTCGGCGATCATGGTGGCGATCAAAAGACGCAGGCCCAGGACCTCGAAGGCATAGCGGTTGCGAACCTTGACGGCGTCGCCACCAAGCCCTTTGCTCCACATATCCTTGCGTCCTATGACACTGCCTGAAACAGCGACCCGGCTCTGCCAGTCGATGCTGCGCAGACCGGAAAAGCCGACGTGCTCCCCCTGCAGGCTCTCGACCGCAAACTGCACGCTCACCCGGTCCTGGCGCTCGGCGGCGCGGAAGAAATCCTCCTCGGCGCCCCGCGTCAGCGGCCAGTCACCGGTCTCGAGCCACTCGGTGATGCTCGCGTCGTTGAACCACTTGAGCGCGTTCTCGAGGTGCTTGTCACGATCGAGCGGCACCAGCCGCACCTTCTCGCCTTCCCAACCATACGTCACAGCCTGCCTCCGATCTCGAAAAGAGGTTAAGTGTTAAGAAGTAAAGAGTAAAGCAGAATTGGACCGGAGAACCGGGTTACCAGGAATTCAATCCACAGTCTGGCGGGAACGCCGGCAATCTTCCCGCAGATCACGCAGATCCTTTGTGTTGTGTGAAACTGCGTCAATCTGCGTCATCCGCGGGCAGAATTGGGTGGGCGGGCGGATCTAGCATCTGTTGCGCGAGGCAGCTTGTTGAATCTCAGCCCTCACCACGCGAGAACACAACGGTATCCCCCCGCTCAAGTGCGGTCGCCTCGGCCGCAGAGCCACAGTTGACGGCCAGCTCGAGGTAGCCGGCCGAACCCTCGATAAGCACCACTTCATCCGGCTGCGCCTCGCCATAGGTCGCTACCCTGCGCGATGTGCGGCCCGCGCGCCAGGTGGCCGTCGCCGAACTCTCGAGGTCCTCTCCACGGACGTTTGTCACGAGGTTGCCGAAACCATCAACGTGCAGAATAACTCCGTTGATCTCGGCGTTGGTGATCCCCGGATCCGGCAACGGACACGCCACCAGGGTGGTGACTTCGATCTCTTCACCAAAATCTCGCGCATCGGCATCGCGGGCCAGCCGCGCTACAGCCGGAGCAAAGAGATCACGGCCGTGAAAGGTCTTCGACGGCCGATCCAGACCCATACGACGCCAGTCGAGCACGACCGCGGCGCTTGCTTCGGGGACTGCGGACCCGATTCCGTTATCGGGCGCAACCAGCGAGCGCGTTCCAACAGTCACCGCAACCGCACGTCGCCCGGTCCCCACTCCGGGGTCGACAACAGCCATCACCACGCAATCTGCAGGCAGGTGGGGCCAGGCGCAACGAAGTTGGAAGCACGCGCCCCAGATATCGCCCGGCTCGACGCCGTGTCCGAGGTCGATTCGGGGAGCTCCGGGTGCCTCGCGTTCGATCACCGCGTGCAGGACGCCGACATAGTGGTCGGCATGACCGAAATCGGTGAGCAGCGCGACCGGACGCATGAGGCAACGCTAACATAATTGCGATCTAGAAAGATAGTAAAGGGTTAAGAGTTAAGGGTTAAGGGGGGGCGGGAGGGCGGGATTCCTAATTCCTAATTCCTAATTCCTAATTTTCTTCAGATTCCTTCGTGCTCGGTGCGTTCGATGATCTCGTCTTGGAGCTCGCGTGAGATGTCGCAGAAGTAATCCGAGTAGCCGGCAACCCGGACGATCAGATCGCGGTGGTTGGCCGGATCTGCCTGCGCCTCGCGCAGGGTCTCGGCGGTGACGACGTTGAACTGCACGTGGTGGCTGTCCATACCGAAATAGCCACGCACCAACGAAGTCATCATGTCGATCCCGGTCGTCCCTTCGAGGAGGCGTGGGGAGAACTTCATGTTGAGGAGGGTGCCTCCGGTCTTGATGTGATCCATCTTCGCCGCCGATTTGAAGACCGCGGTCGGTCCCTGGCGGTCCGCGCCCTGCACCGGCGAGATGCCTTCCGACAACGGGATGCCAGCATGGCGTCCGTCAGGCATCGCGCCCATGACCGCGCCGAAATAGACGTGGCAGGTGGTGGGCAGCATGTTGATGAAGTACTCACCGCCACGAAGATTGGGTCGGCCCTCGACAATCTCATGGTACGCCTCGAAACAGCGGACCATGATGTCGTCGGCCCGGTCGTCGTCGTTGCCGTAGCGGGGTGTCTTGTTGAGGAGGCGCTGGCGCAGGGCCTCCTGGCCTTCAAAATCGCCGTCGATCGCCGCGATGAGCTCCGCCATCGAGAGGGACGCGCCGTCCCAGACGTGATGCTTGAGGACCGACAAGCTGTCGGTTAGGCTGCCGATCCCGACACCCTGGATATAGCTGGTGTTGTAACGGGCGCCGCCCGCGTTGTAGTCCTGGCCGTTGGCGATGCAGTCGTCGGTGAGGATGCTCAGAAAGGGCGCCTGCGCCCAGTCGGCAAACATCCGTTCGAAAATTAGATTGCCGTTGTACTTGATGTCGACGAAGTGGCGAACCTGGGTGCGCCAGGCATCAAAGATCTCGTCAAATGACGAGAACTCAGCCGGATCACCTGTCTGCGGCCCGATCTGCGCACCGGTGCGGGGATCGATCCCGTCGTGGAGCGCGAGTTCGAGCATCTTCGGCAGGTTGAAGTATCCCGTCAGGATGAAGGCTTCCTTGCCGAAGGCGCCCGCCTCGACACATCCTGAGGTGCCGCCCTCGCGGGCGTCCTCGACGGTCTTTCCCTGGCGAACCAGTTCCTCGACAACCGCGTCAGAGTTGAATATTGATGGGAATCCATAACCTTTGCGGATCACCTCGAGGGCGGTCTGGAGGAATTGGTCCGGATTCTTCCGCGACAGCTGAATGTTGTTCGACGGCTGCAGGAGGTGCATTTCGTCGATCACCTCGAGCAGGAGATAAGAAACCTCGTTCACCGCATCGGAGCCGTCGGCGCGAACACCGCCGAGGTTGATGTTGGCGAAGTCGGTGTAAGTGCCGCTCTCCTCGGCGGTCACTCCGACCTTGGGGGGCGCCGGGTGATTGTTGAACTTCACCCACAGGCACTCGAGAAGCTCTTTGGCGAAGTCACGGGCGAGGCTGCCGTCGGTTGTACCGCTCTCGAAGAACGGCTCCAGGTGGTGGTCGAGGTGGCCCGGGTTGTAAGCATCCCAGCCGTTCAGCTCGGTGATCACCCCGAGATGAACAAACCAGTAGGTCTGGAGCGCTTCCCAGAAGTCCCGCGGGGCATGGGCGGGCACGTGCCGGCAGACCTCGGCGATCCGTTCGAGCTCGGCCCGCCTCTTCGGGTCGGTCTCGCATGCGGCCATCTCCTCCGCTGCCTCGGCGTGACGATTGGCGAGGAGGATGGCTGCGTCGGCGACGATGTCCATCGCTTGGAGCTGATCTCTCCTGGCAGCGGCCTCAGAGTCGGATTCGAAGTCGAGGTCCTCGATCGCGGCCGCGATCTCCGCCTTGAAGTCGACCATACCCTTGCCGAAGATCTTGCCGTCACCCACGGTGTGGCCGGGGGCGCGCTGCTCCATGAACTCGGTGAAGATCCCGGCCGAGAATGCCTGATGCCACTCCTCGGGCAACAGATCGAAGATCTGGTCTCGAAGCGAACGGCCCTGCCAGAACGGGATCACATCGCGTTCATAGATTCCGATGTCTTCGGGAGAAATGCGATAGCTGGTCATCGCCCGACTGTCGAGGATTCGGAGATCGTCAGCGCTATGACAGATGATCTCGGGATAGGTCGGAGCGGCCTTGGGTTCGTGACCCCGCTCGCCCACGATCAGCTCCTCATCGCCGATAAAGACAGTCTTGTTGGCGCAGAGGTGGTAATAAGCCTTCGCCCGCAGCACCGGCTGTGGGTATTTGCCGATGTTCTCGCGGTAAAAATCGGTCAGCAGCACCGCCCGCTCGATCGAAACCGATGGGTGAGTGTCGAGGCTTTGCTGCCTGAGTCTTTGTACACGATCCTTCATTTGGATCCTCCGACGGTCACTTCAAGCTTGTGTTTCACGAAGGTTTCGGCCACTTCGGCAATCGCCTCCATCCCCGGAGAATGCAGGACGGATAGATCGGCCGTCTCTTCCAGCCGCGACCTCTTGCCGTCTGCGATGCCGTGGTAGGGCAGCACGAATACCCGATGCCTTCTCGGCAACCCTTCGAGGAAGGCGCCGGTCGCCTCGATGTTCGCTGCATCGTCGTTGAAGCCCGGAATCATCGGAAACCGGATCCAGACCTCCACATCGCTCTCGCTCAGCGCACGCAGGTTGTCGAGGATGAGACGGTTGTCGACGCCGGTCTCGGACCGGTGGCGAATCGGATCCATGTGTTTGAGGTCATAGAGCAGGAGGTCGGCACGCTGCGCCACTTCGAGGAGGGTATCCCTCGGAGCGAGACCGCAGGTATCGACGGTGGTGTGGAGACCGCGCCGCCGGCATTCGCGAAGACACTCGCTCAGAAACCCCGCCTGAGCGAGCGGCTCGCCACCGGAGAAGGTCACGCCACCACCGGAGGTGTCGAAAAAGACCCCGTCTCGCTCGAGCTCATCGACCAGCTCGTCGACCCCGTATTCGCGCCCCGCGAGCTCGCGGGCATCGGCCGGGCAGGCTTCGACGCACGACCCACAACGGGTGCAGGCGGCGCGATCCCAGAGCTGCCCCGCCGGCACCGCTCCACCCTTCTCGACCGGGCAGGCCTCAGAGCAGGCGCCGCAGGTGAGGCAACGGTCGGCGTTGATCATCAGAACCGGGGCCTCGTCGATGCCCTCCGGGTTGTGGCACCAGCTGCACGAGAGAGGGCAGCCCTTGAGAAAGACCGTGGTCCGAATGCCCGGTCCGTCGTGCACCGAGCACCGCTGGATGTTGAATACCCTGCCCATTGCAGCAGAGGTTTCTGCGGAAACTGCGATCGCCGTCATATTCCTCAACCCATAAGATGATTCACAAGAACAATTTGGTCTAGTATGATTCGGGAGATGGAACTTCATTTACAGCACAATTCATTATGAGGATCAAACCCGAACTGCAGGCACTTCTCGAAGCCTCGTCCTTCGCGGAGGCCCTCTTCGACCGCATCCCCGACGTCGTCTTCTTCATCAAGGATCGTGAGGGTCGATACGTGTTGGTCAATCAGACCCTGGTCACACGCTGCGGCACCCGCGACAAGACCGACCTTCTGGGCCAGACCGCGCAACAGGTCTTCCCACCTCCGCTCGGCAACCGATTCCTCGAACAGGACCGCAAAGTGTTGGCCTCGGGCGTCCCGATCGTCCAAAACCTCGAGCTCCACCTCTATCCGACCCGCCTCGAGGGTTGGTGCCTGACCGATAAGCTGCCGCTTCACGATGGTGACGGCCGGGTCGCTGGCCTCGCCGGCATCTCGCGCGATCTCCAGCCACCGGGGGCCGAGGCCAGTCACCTCGCCGAGGTGGCCGCCGCCCTGGACCACATCCGGTCCAACTACGGATCGGAGATTCGGGTTGAGGAGCTCTCGGAGATCTGCGGCCTCTCCGTCTATCAACTCAATCGGCGCCTGCGGGCGATCTTCGGGATCACCGTCAGCCGGTTCATCACCAAGAGCCGCATCGACATCGCTTCCGAGATGTTGCGGGTTGAAACCATTCCCATCGCCGAGGTTGCAAACGCCTGCGGATACTTCGATCAGAGCGCCTTTTCGAGGGTGTTTCGGAGAACAACCGGGCTGACGCCGAGACAGTATCGGGCACGGCATCGAACATCCACTTGACAGTGGCTCCTCGACCCACCCGTTCCCGTTCCCGATGAAACGCGTCCGGTTCGCCAGACAACTCGTTTGAGGTGACCAGCCCAAGTGGATCTATCCGCAGCACCACACAACGTCGGGAACGGGGACGGGGACGGTCACGGGGACGAAGGGAAGGTGTTGGAAACATCGAATAAGGAATACCGACCCGAAAGCAGTAGAGGACCGGCACCGTATAATGGAGTCCGCACTCGCGAATCAGGAGCTTGCTGAATGGCCAACCCAGAACATCTCAACCAGCTGCGCGCCGGCCAGTGGAACGAGTGGCGCGCCGCCAACCCGACGCTTTCACCCGATCTCATCGATGCCAAGCTCGCCGGACTGGATCTTCGGGGAATCAACTTCTCAAAAGCCCATATGCGCGGTGTGGACCTCACCGGTTCGCAGCTCGACGGTGCCGACCTTTCGCGGGCAATCCTCGAGGGCTCGCGACTGACCAACGCTTCGCTGACCGAAGCCAAAATCGAAAATGTGCAGCTCGACTTCCTCGATCTCACCGACCTCGACCTGTCGAACGCTTCACTTCATAGATCCACTTTGCGCGGCACAAATTTGACCCGCACCAACCTTCGCCACGCCGACCTTTCGCAGACGCAGATGGAAAGCGCCCTTTTCGACGAGGCAGATCTCTCCGGAGCAAAGCTCCAGGGAACATCGCTGCGGTGCGGCAGGTTTGACCGTGCGGTGTTGCGGGGCGTCCAAGGAGCGTCGGCGATTCTCGACGGGGTCGAACTCGAGAGTCTCAGCATGGAGGGTGCGGTATTCACCGATGCCCAGGCGGACAACGCGCAGATCAAGAACTGCCGTCTGCAACGGGCGGACTTTCGCGGCGCAACGTTGCGGAACTCAAACTTCCACGGGTCGGTCCTGTGTGAGGCGATCTTCGACGAGGCCCAGTGCGAGGGCGCAAGCCTCAGCCACGCAGACCTCGAAAAGGTGAGCTTCGTGCGCACCAATCTGTCGAGCGCCGACCTCCGCCACTCCAGCATCATCGGCGCCGTCTTCGATGGCTGCAATCTCATCAGCGCCCAGCTCGCAGAGCTGGATTTCAGATCACCGAGCCTGGGCCGGGTTTCCTTTGCCCACGCCAACCTGCGCAAAACGGTGTTTTCGCGCTGTGAGCTGCGCGGAACCAACTTCGTCGAGGCCAATCTCGAGCAGGCGGACCTCCGGCACGCGATCTTCGAGGGAGCGAACCTGAGCCGCGCCAATCTGGTTGACGCCAACGCTCGTCACGCCAACTTCAAGCAAGCGAACCTCCAGGACCTGATCGCCCAGGGCGCCGACCTTTCGGGCACCAACATGATCCTGGTCAAGGCAAGTGGGGCCAAGATGATCGGCGCGGATTTTCGATTCACCGACGCGGTCGGAATCGACCTAGAAAATTCGGATATCCGATACTCCGATCTCCGCAACTCCGACTTCACCAAGGCCAACTTCAACAAGACCAAGCTGTGGGGCTGCAAGGTCCGCAACACAAGACTGCCTTCCTCGGTCGGGCATCTCAAGCTTCTGCTCAAGCTCAGCCAGGTATTCCAGATCGTCGGCAAGCGCGCGGACAAGATGCGCGATGCGCGCGAAAAGAAGCGCATCCGTCAGGTGGCGGAGCTGGTGAGGGAACGCGAGGCCGATCGCAAGCGGCGAGCGCGGTGACATTCTCTGCCAAGCGGGCCTGTCTCCTCTGCGCCATTGTTCTCATTCTCCCGACAATCGCCTTTGCCGACCCTGAGCTCGACCCGGCCCTAGAAGGACTGCCCATCGTTGCCATCCACATCGACCGCAACGACATCTTCGACATTTCTGACCCAAAAACCAAAGCCTGGTTCTACCGCTGGGCCAACGCCCTCCACATCGTCAGCAAAGAGGACTTCATTCGATCGATGCTTCTCTTCAAAGAGGGCGATCTCTACTCGGCAAGCCTCGCCGCTGAGAGCGCCCGCATGCTGCGCGGGCTGGGCATCATGAACCCGGTGAATATTACCGCCATCCGCGTCGACGATGGCGTCGACGTGCTGGTCGAAACCCGCGACCAGTGGACCCTCAAGGCGGGAGCCAAGCTCGGTGTGTTCGGCAGCAACGCCAGCTACCGAGTCGATTTCGAGGAAGAAAACCTGCTCGGCTGGGGCAAAGCGGTGAGCGTGGCCTACGAGTCCGACAACGAACGAAACAGCTGGTCGCTGGGCTACTTCGATCCCAACGTCTTCAACAGCCGATGGAGGGTCAACCTGGTTCACGCAACCTACTCCGACGGCTTTCACGACCAGGTGGTGATCGATCGGCCGTTCTACTCGCTGACAACCCCATGGACCTGGGGAGCCTTGGGTCTTCGCCAGGAACTGATCGAACACCTCTACTCGCAGTCGGAGTCGGTGGTGGACGGTCTCCACGAGACCGAGCAGCTGAGCGTTTGGGGAGGCGCACGACTGCCCGGCGGCGGCGATGTTACGCGGCGCCTTATCGCCGGTTGGGAACACCGCCAGAACCTATACTCCGACTGGGTCTGGGATGACACCGGCACGCCCTACCCACCGCCGGAGGATCGCCTCATCAACGGTCCTCGCCTCTCCTATGAGCAGGTTGTCGATCGCTTCATCGTTGTCGAGGGCTTCCGGGCGTGGGCGGTCCAGGAGGACGTTCCCCTCGGGCCCAACTTCAGCCTGACCACAGTCTTCTCCTCTCCCACTTTCGGCGGAGACCGCAAGCGCCTCCTGACGGCCGGCCGAGGTCATGTGGCAAGCCAACGCGGGCAATGGCTGTTGCTGGGCGACACCTGGTTCTCCGGCCGGCTGGAGGACGGTGAGACTCACAATTTGGTGGCCGGAATTCAACTCGGCGCCGCCCAACTCGGCACCCGCGGCTGGCAGATTCGATTCATCGCCGAAGGCTCACGCCGTCTCGACCGCGACCGACAGCTGACTCTCGGCGCCGATCTCGGTCTGCGCGGATGGGACCCCGACTACTTCGACGGCACCGGGCGCGCGCTCCTCAATGTGCAATGGCGCAGGCTCCTTAAAAAGGAGGTGCTGGGTCTGTTCTCGTTCGGAATCGTCTTTTTCGGCGACGCCGGAACGACCTGGGATGCGCGGGTCGGACCGGGTACGGACGGCGTCCGTTTTGACGCCGGCGCCGGTCTCCTCTTCGACCTCTCCCATCTCGGCCGCAGCACCCTGCTGCGGGTCGATGCGGCCGTCCCCGATGACGGTACCGGCGTCACCGTCACCGTCAGCACATCGACGATCTTCGAGCTGCCCGAACGATGGCGTTGACAGTCCCAAAAGCCGCCATAGCGTAAAATCGAACTCATGTCCCTCCAGTTGAGTTCTCTAAGACCTCTGCTCGTCACCGCCATGCTCCTGGCTGCCGCCGCATCGGTGGGTGCCGGCGATGACGAGTCCCGGGGTTCGCGATCCACGGTGACCATTCGGCTCGAGATCGGCGATCGATCGGAGCTCGACCAACTCACCCGCCTGGTCAGTATCGATGACGTTCGCGGCCACGACGTCCGGGCTGTCGCGACGCCGCAACAACTCGAAGGGCTGCGGGCGGCAGGATGGAGCTGGCAGGTCGTGCCCACGTCGAGCCTCGCCGTGGAACCCGGAATGTGCGGTGAGGGATGGGTCGACGATGTCGACCGATCCTGGACCTGTTACCCGAGCTACCTGCAATACGAGGCCCTGT
>Ga0316192_10002376_pt1 | contig 13721 bp, 3 predicted proteins | sample MerIslwburrow_MG_FD_204931 | JGI IMG/M metagenome (GOLD analysis project Ga0316192, IMG submission 204931) | Coastal sediment microbial communities from Maine, United States - Merrow Island worm burrow | ecosystem: Environmental > Aquatic > Marine > Coastal > Sediment | place: USA: Maine...
CTAGTAGCAGAGCATCTGGGTTGGAATATGCTGGATAGTGGCGCTATCTACCGCGTTTTGGGGCTTGCTGCTGAAAAAGCAGGGATCACTGCACAACAAACAGCGGAGCTGGCTGCATTGGCCAGGGATTTGGATTTAAGCTTTCAAGGCGAATTGGTGCTTCTGAAAAATAAGGATGTTAGTCATTTAATTCGCACAGAGACGGCAGGAAATGCAGCCTCAAAAGTGGCAGCAGTGCCTGAAGCGCGGGCTGCTCTGTTGGCATGGCAACGGGATTACGCCAAAGCTCCAGGCCTGGTAGCCGATGGGCGAGATATGGGCACAGTTGTCTTTCCTGATGCCAAAATTAAGATTTTTCTTACCGCAAGTGCAGAAGAGAGAGCGAAAAGACGTTATAAGCAGTTGAAAGAGAAGGGTTTGAGTGCTAATCTTGCGAGTCTGGTCTCTGAAATTCAAGAACGTGATGATCGTGATCAGAATCGCAGTGTGGCTCCACTAAAAGCGCCGGCCGCAGCGCTAAAGATAGAGTCAACCTCGCTGTCGATAGATGGGGTATTGGAATTGGTTTTGGAAAGAGTGCAAAAAATCTATCCAGAACTGAATATTTCACTACCTAAATAGGTGGCTTATGGGGTGGACACCCCAATAGCTGATTTTTTAACTAACCGTTTGATCCAAGCAGCATCGGACAAACGAAAATGCGGCATACCAGGAAAACCAAACCCATGACCGAAAGTTTTGCAGAACTATTTGAGCAGAGTATTGCCAACACTCAGCTCCGTACAGGTGCCATCGTTATCGGTACCGTCATTGAAATCACCTCTGACAACGTTATTGTTAACGCTGGACTCAAATCAGAAGGTGTCATTCCCAGATCTCAGTTTCTTGATACCAATGGTGATATTGAAGTCGCCATCGGTGACCAAGTGGATGTCGCATTGGATGCCGTCGAAGATGGCTTCGGTGCCACTCGTCTTTCCCGTGAAAAAGCTAAGCGCGACCAAGCCTGGCGTTTTCTGGAAAAAGCTTCAGAAGCTGAAGAGACTGTTATTGGACGCATCAATGGCAAAGTTAAAGGTGGATTCACTGTTGAATTAGGTGAAGTTCGCGCCTTCCTACCTGGCTCCCTGGTAGATGTACGCCCTGTACGTGACACTGCCTACCTCGAAGGCAAAGATCTCGAATTCAAAGTTATCAAGCTAGATCGCCGTCGCAACAATGTTGTTGTATCTCGTCGGGCTGTTGTTGAGTCTGAGTACAGCGCTGAACGCGAAGCTCTACTTGAAAGCCTGCAAGAAGGCATGGAAATCAAAGGCGTGATCAAGAACCTCACCGACTACGGTGCTTTTGTTGATCTGGGCGGCATTGATGGTTTGCTGCATATCACTGATATGGCCTGGAAACGCGTTAAGCATCCATCAGAGGTTGTTGAGATCGGTGATGAAGTTTCCGTTAAGGTTCTGAAGTTTGATCGTGAGCGCAGTCGCGTTTCTCTTGGCCTGAAGCAGATGGGTGATGATCCATGGGTAGCACTAGCACGTCGCTATCCAGAGCATACCCGCCTGTTTGGTAAAGTTACCAATATTGCTGACTACGGTTGCTTTGTTGAGATTGAAGAGGGTGTTGAAGGTCTGGTTCATGTTTCAGAGATGGATTGGACCAACAAGAATGTTCACCCATCCAAACTGGTTCAGCTGGGTGATGAAGTTGAAGTCACCGTACTGGATATCGATGAAGAGCGTCGCCGTGTATCTCTCGGTATGAAACAGTGCCAGGCCAATCCATGGGATGAGTTCTCAAACAACTTCAAAAAAGGTGACCACGTCACCGGTAAAATCAAGTCTATTACAGATTTTGGTATTTTCATTGGGTTGGATGGAAACATTGATGGACTGGTTCACTTGTCAGACATCTCATGGGATGAAGCGGGTGAAGGCATTATTCGCAACTACAAAAAAGGACAGGAGATTGAAGCTGTTGTCCTCTCTGTTGATCCAGAGCGTGAGCGTATTTCGCTTGGTGTTAAACATCTTGATAAAGACCCCTTCTCCAGCTACGTCGGTGCAAATGCTAAAGGCAGCATCGTAAAAGGTGTAGTGAAAGAAGTTGATGCCAAGGGTGCTGTTATTACCTTGGAAGAAGGTATCGAAGGTTATCTGCGTGCTTCTGAACTGTCTCGTGATCGTGTAGAAGATGCACGTTCAGTATTGAAAGAAGGTGAAGAGATTGAAGCCAAGTTCCTTGGTGTTGATCGCAAGAACCGTACAATATCACTTTCAATCAAAGCCAAAGATGTTGAAGAAGAGACAACCGCTATTAAAGGTTATGCTTCTGCTGCTTCTGCAGGAAAAGCAACTTTGGGTGATCTTTTGAAAGAGCAAATGGGTGATAAGAGCTAATAGCTCTTAAATAGTCCCTAAGTGTCCATATAGTACATGGGGCGGCAGCTCTTCTGCTGCCCCAATATCTAGATAGGGAAACTGAAGTGACGAAATCAGATTTAATTGAAGCCATTGCCAAGCAACAAAGCCATCTTGCATCTCGTGATGTTGAACTTGCTGTTAAATGCGTTTTGGAGCAGATGAGTCAAGCATTAGCATCAGGAGAACGCATAGAAATCAGAGGCTTTGGTAGTTTTTCGTTACATTACCGTCCACCTCGAATGGGGCGAAATCCCAAAACGGGTGATTCAGTCGCTCTATCTGGAAAGTATGTGCCACACTTCAAACCCGGCAAAGAGTTACGTGAAAGAGTAAATGAAAATGCCGGTCATGAAACTCCGACAAACTCAGAGTGAATTGAAGTAAGTTAGACAAAAAACGCCCAAATTTATTTGGGCGTTTTTTTGTTGAGGTCTACGATTTACATTAGGCTCTAAAAATGAGCATTAATAATGCAGAAAGAGTTTAAAGCGTATATCCGTCTGTGCAAGTTAATATAAAATCAACATCAAGCATTGCCTTTAGAGTGAATGATGAATTAGCGATTCTATCGGCGGATTTATACGTATACGGCTGGCTGCCATCGTTAAAATACGCATAACCAGAGATTTTTCCATTTGTTGGCGTATTTCCGGTGGGAATAGAAAGCAACAATAACCGCCATATACCCCCACTTTAATTAAAGCTAAACTCCAAACACTGTAGGCATTGTGGCCTTTATTGGCAGGCATATTTTTACAATTAAAAAGTTATGAAATCTAACATCCTCCATGAGTCACAATAAACACCCCAAACTTTTTGTGTGGGTAATCCTCATCAGTGACATCATTTGAACCTGTCGGTTGAGGTGGTGCGATTGTACCCATTGGAATTGAGACAGGGCTTCCATCATATACGCCCTCTATCATGGGTGCTTCAAAAAGGGCAAAACTACTATGGATTCTATAGGCCTCACCAGTTTTTAGAACAGTATTTAAATTGACATCTACCGCTGCCGCATCGTTATAGTTGTAGATTACAACACGAGCACGCCTTGGGTCGTGATCATTGGCTCTAACAAAGACCTTATTACCGGTATCAGGCGGCGTGCTCTGAACAACATTTCCACTTGCTCCATCAGCAATAAAGGAACTGGCAGAACCAGTCAGTCCACGAAAAACTGAGGTATTGCTAGTATCAAGTGATGTCCACTCACCGGCAACCCAAAAGTTCTCATTAAGATAGTTATCTGCCAGGATTGCATTTTGACTGGTAACACTGCCACCATAACCCAGGCGGGTTCCACGCGAATTTTCAGAATAACCAAGATTGTTCTTTAGAGTAAGATTATTTACTGGCTGAAATCCGCCAATTAGGCAGTTGTCCTTTTTCTGGCTAGCTCTTGGATCAGATGCACCAGTCATAAACCAGGCGTTATGTTGAACATCAAAATTATTCATTTGGCCGCCTTCGGTATAGACATGTATACCCGTGCCATAGCCAAAAAATATGATGTTGTTGGTTAGCTTTTTGATGCCCGTGTTGTTTTGGGCATAGATGGCATGTCCATGCCCTCTATCTGGGCCAGTCCAGCCATTGTTATAGATGATATTTCCATATAGTTCGGAATCAGGCGCATTACTCCAGCTATTCATTCCACTGCCCACATTGTCATGCACAATGAAGTTAATAATTTTTGTATTTGGCCCTGTTACCGTCACCCCACTATTGGTTACGAGGTCAGTTGGATTTGATCCGGTCTCTAATGATGTGTGTGTAGTTGAGGAGCTCATAACTTCCAAACCATAATAGTTTGTCCATTCCCCTTTTATTGAGAGTGCAGAGCTTCCGGAGGGATCATTTCCATCGATAATTGCTCGCTTGCCGGGAAGTGGTTTCACACTAATAGGCAGTAGACTTGTTCCCCTTAGATTTGAGGTAAAGCTCCCTCTGTATGTGCCTTCCATCAACCAAAGTGTTTCCCCCTGTTGAACAATGGAGGTAGATGAGAGAGCTGTGGCAAGATCTAATGGGTCATTTTGTGCACCTGTCGCCGAAGATACACCTGTAGGTGAAGCAAAAACTCCGACAGGTGTTTCGATAGGGAGGTTAGTGCACATCGAATTGGAAAAGGTGGCATCTGTGAAGCTATTAAAAGCAGTAGTTGAGCCGTTATTGCCTGGGTTGGTGGGAATATCTCCTGAAAGGCAGTTGGCCAAAATGCTATTTCCAGTTGTATCAGTAACATTAATTCTTGAGCAATAATTATCATATAGCAGCGTTGGATTATTTATAAGCACATTGTTCTGGTAAAAATCATAACCATCATCTGCACTGGTATAAGGGTACAGACCATATGTCCAATTATTTAATGTAATGTCTGAATTAATATGATCTTCAGCGATGCTGTTAATTCTTACAAAAGCATTACCCTGTGCTGCATAAAGACTGTATGGCAGTGTCGATTGCTCTCGAATATGTAGCACACCTTGTTGTGCCGCATCAGCCTCTTCATTCATTTGCAGGTTTTGTATATTTAATGCACCACCATCAGGGTAATATGAAATACTCGACCAGTCAGCTGGGTTGGTAGCATCGATAGTGCCAATGTTAATTTGGTTATTCTCTGTTGTGTAGAGAAGAAGACCTCCATGAGCTTGGATGTTTTCAAAGTCAATTTTAGGATTACATAATCTGGCGTGCGTTAGGTCTGGATTATTCTTGATCTCAGGTAAATCTCTAGCGCAATCATGCATGAAAAGCTGAGATACTTTTGTCTTCTCACCATCAAACAGCGTTCTGTATGTACCAAAAGGCAGGCCGTTATAATCTGCCGTTGCATTTTGAATAGATGTCATCCATTGCCCCGGACTCGGGTTGTCATCAGAGTAAGTGGCATTTCTCCAAAGGCGAATGCGCCCCTCATCCAGAAGATCAACATTGGGTAACATCCATCCAATATAGTTGCCACTTGTATCTTTAAAAGGTCTATCTGAACCTCGGAAAAAACCACGTAAATTCACATTTTCAAAGTGATAGGGCATATTGAAATCATCATAGAATAGATGCCCAACAACGCCTCCTGTTTGAGTTAACTCCACGGCATGCTCATTGCCATCAAGTAAAAATTCTAATTGAGCCGTTTGAACAGAAATAGCTGATGGATTTAAATTGATAGCTGCATCTAAGGTCAGTGACAAATAGTGGATGTAGCCTGCTGCAAGTGGGCTAGTAGGATCAAAGGCTCCTACTTTTTTATATTTTTCTTCCGTAGCAACAACGTTTACCGTTACACCATCAACATCAAGCTGATCACCAGCTTGAATACTCCACCCCCAAACTTCAATGGTATTTTTATCAACTACTACAAGATCATTTCCGGCTTTAAAATCACTTCCGATAGTAAATTGATCACCGGCTTTGGGTATCTGAAAGATGCCTCTAACTGTTGCATTATCAATAAAACTGTCAATCACCTGATTGGAGCCACTTAAGTAGTTCCAGTCACCTTCATTGCCTAATTTGATATTGTAGCTCTTTGTATTATGTTGAACCCTTATGTAAGCATCTTGACCTTGGTTGGTATTTGTTCCTCCCCACCAATATTGATTAGCTAACTGCAACCAGCTTCCATAACCTGTGATTTTAAATATTCGTTTTCCACCGAAGACCGTATCATCAAGCACCTTGAGTTTAGTATTGACTGCCATATCTGATGAGAGTGCAACGGGGTTGATGTAGTTTTCTGGAAGGTCTTGCTCAATAATCTCAGACATGTTGTCTGGGCTCTCACCAATAATGCGCTTGTAAATACCTGCGCCATTATTTGTCTTCATGGAAGAGAAGCTTCGAAGATGCATATTTGAGTTAATGCAGTTTAAAACAAGCATGTCGGTTACTTTATATGCATCATGCTTGCCCGCATAAATAATGCCAAATATAAAGTTTGGGCCTACAAAATTATATCCATCTGGCAGGTATTGCAAGAGGCTGCTATCACGTAATTCATAGTATTCAGTCCAGTCATCAGAGCCATAAAGCTCTAGTGTTCTAGCTTGCTGTTCTGTAGGTGTTGTACCACCAAAAAGCCCGTAATAGTATGCGTTCTCCTGCATGGCAATAGCACTATAATGTGGGCCTATTACATTGATGTCTCTTATTGTTATATCGAAGTCTGCAACATCAAGTTTAAAAAGAGTGCTTAAAAAGTGTCCGGTTTCCGGTAGATCTGAACCTCTTTGCCCCATCACATCTTCAGCTGATATTTTAATGCGTGCTTTTGATGTGAAGTTATTCTGACTTTTTAGAATAATATTTGATGGTGTAATCGCATTCCAGCCGCCTTTTGTAACATAAATAGCATTCTCTTTTAAGGTTATCACTTCCCCTCTTTCTGATGAGGTGATAGCGCTTGTGAAAGCTGTCTTATTATCAAAAAAGAAATAACCTGAGGCATTTTCACTGGTTATTGGTGTATCTATATCACCACCGTTATATGCAAAATCAACAATCAATGTTTTGTTATCAACAACATCAATTACTTTGGAATATCTTGAGCCTAAAGTGTTTGGAAAATACTTGTCGACGTCATTTGTTTCCAGTGGGTTTTGGTGGATACGGAAAGCAACGAACTCTTTATTCAGATAGTCTGAACTGAATAACTGCTCTGCACCCGTATACGCAATGGTTGAAGTGCCATCGTTATTGGGACTGATTTTGAGTGTTCCATAGTAGGGTTTATAAAAGGCGTTTGCTCCATAATTTTCAATCAGGTCTTCAGCTATGCTTACCGTTAGACTGAAAGTGTCAGAGGTGATGCTGCCGTAGCTGTTACTCACTATGACACGATAAGTGCCAGCATCATCATTTGAGACCAAAGGAATGGTGAAAGAGGCCGAGTTAGCTGAAGCGATATCGCTACCATCTTTTTGCCATTGGTAACTTAATCCATCACCACTTGCTTCTACTGTAAAGGTTACGCTATTGCCTTCCGTGATGGTTTGTGTTTCGGGGTGGGCGTTGATATCGGGTGGCGTTGTGTTGCCATTATTTTCCCCTACAATTGTAAACCCTGCGCGGAAATAGGTATTGACGGCTTTGCTAGTGTATCGTGAATCCCAATTGTATCTGTGCTGCTCCTTAGCTTTCTCTATAAATGCCTCTGCTGTCGCAATACCCCCAAGGGATAAGTTATAGCCAGCAAGTGATACATCGGGAGATATATAGTCAAGAGGGGCCTGTGCAACAGAGGTGTCACCAGACCCGGCGATCCAGTCATCAAAGTCGACATCGGTTCCATTGAGTCTAAACCATGAATCAGCACTTAGGCCGGAATGGTAGGTATTATCATAGAATGTACCTGGGGCTGTGTATTCCGTCCTTATCGCTTGGGCATTAGTTTCTGCCAACTGGATACTATTATTCCAAATATGGAGGTCTTCTTTAGGGCCTCCCCGGGTTGTATCAATATCTCCATTTACGCGGATAGCAAAACCGTTGGCGATATTACTTATTACATTATCGTAAATATCTACATCAATAAAATGCCCTTCAAGCTGCATGCCATATGTATTGGTTACGATACTATCACCATAATTAACGAGATAATTATTAGCAATTGTTCCACTGTTCCAGTCTTTAATTTCCATACCCCAGCCAAAGTTGCGGTCAGTGGCGTTGCGACCATTACTGCCTTCTGCGCGACCAATTTCAGTAAGTACATTATTATTGATATGTATATTTTGCCATCTATATCCATGACCCCAATCATTATTGCCTCCTACAGACATGGCAATCTCACCACCAAAATAGAAATTATTATCAATAAGTAAATTACTGACACTGATTTCATCTTTAGCCGTGATTATTCCTGGCTTGATTATAATGTAACCTCCAGGGGTTCTTTCGTAACCACCAAGCTCATCATCAGGGATAAGGTCGCCATTACCATCGTAATAAACAGTTGGGGAATTGGCCGTGAATTTAGTGTCTATACTAGATGCGCGTGAAAAAATATTGTTACGGAAGATGGTGTTTTTTGTGCTGCTGAAGTATGAGTTATGGTTAAACATGGTGGCTTGACCTTCGCCATGGCCATTTCCATCGGCTTGTTTATACCAACCGTTGTGATCAAACAGATTTTCTTCCAAGAGGGCAGAGGTATATGCTGTCATTAAGCCTTGTGCGTGTCCTCCTGTGCCATAGGTATTTAAAATTTGAGAGCGGCGGATAATAACATCCTCTGTTTCAACATGATCTGCACTCTGTATCGTGTTGTTACCGTAATACTCAAATACACAATCCTCTATTAAAATAGAGCGAATCGGAGTTCCACCAGATCCCGTATATAGGCTAAATCCTGTAACATTAGCTGCTTTATCAAATCCTACAAAATTAGGGGTTTGAGGGTCACGCTTATCAGCATAGAATTTGATGCCTATAGCTGCAAAATAAGGGGCTGAACTAATGCTAAGCCCAGAACCGTTACCCGTTTTAATTAATGGCCGTGCGGCATTTTCATTACCATAATAAGTAATTACAGATCGTTCTGTAGGTGAACGTCCCGCTTTTGTTTTTATTATTGTAGATGTATCTGCAACCCATTGGTCACCACGCTTCCTGAGTATCCAATAGGGTGCAGGAACCGATGCCATAATAGATGCTGGCTTCCAGCTATATTGATAGATATTGATAGATGCTGGGGGGTTATAGGGGTCGCCATTAACATCATCATATGAATAAATGCCCTCAGTTCCATAAGTGTTACTGCCGTTTTCTGTATCATAATAGAGAAACTTATAGTCCTGATTATATTCATCTCTGATCCATTCATCTCCACGTTCTAAAATCAACCAATCTGGATAGCCACTGCGCAGATGGTTCATTGCAACAGTGATGGTTTTGAAGGCATTGACGGTGCCAGATGGGTTATGTGGGTTAGTGCCAACATCTGCAATTGAATACACCTGGCCAGTTGTATCGTTACCAGAATTGCTAACATAGATAAGTCTGGAGTCCGCAGAAGGCGTAAGATTAGACCAGCCATCTGAATCCAGATTAAGGCTATCCAAGCTAAACTCGCTCTCCCAACTGACCTGGGGGTGAGGAGTAATACTGCTAACTATTAGGGTGGCACCAGCTGATGTTACAGATCCTTCACTATTGGTAACAACTACACGATAAGTAGCTGCATCATCAGAATGAACAGCAACGATGGTGTAGTTGCTATCGGTAGCCCCGGAAATATCAACATTATCCTTTTGCCATTGGTAAGTGAGTGGAGTACTCCCCAATACTGCCACATTGAAGCTGGCACTATTGTTAAGAGAGATAGTTTGATCTATTGGTTGAGCTGTGATGGAAGGGGGCAATCTATTGCTGGAAATAGATATAGTAGACAGATGGTGCAAATACTCTTCAATATTTGTATATCCATTGCCATCTTGGTCAAGTGCTGAATCATTTATACCTACATTGAGTTCTTGCTCCAGCTCCCAACTATCTGCCATCCCATCATTATCACTGTCCACTGGGGCGGGTAAATTCTGGAATACTGGAAAATCATCAGGAAAAACTATATTGTCAATAATTGATCCGGTTCCTGCATCAAAGTCGGCGATCACCCGCTTATCCACGCTATCACGCATTGGTGCTGTCGCTCCAACCTGCGACAAAATATTATTTGCTACAGCCAGACTCATTTCTGAACTATTTATAATAGGTGCATCCCAACGTTCCAAACGCCGCCAAGCTTCATCTAATAGTTGATTTCTCCATTCAAAACCTACATTCCAGTTGGGTGCTGATTGGCTTAAGCGTGTAGAGCCTATATTGCCATGCACATAGAGTTGTGGGTTTGGTGCTACGTTAATATCACCAAGAATCACCTCATACGAATAAGAGTTTGAATCAACTCCTTGTTTTGCATAATTGTTATCCCAATTAATTTTGGCGGCACCGGCACTTGTTGGAGCCAGCCCGCCATGCCAGTTATAAACTACGTTATTAACTACATCTACACGAGTATCCACATTAGCAGGGGATGCAATCATAGGATTACGCGCTGTATTGTGGGCGATATAGTTATGATGAATGGATACAGAATTAGGGTGTTCATATTTTCCTGAAACCAACAGTCCCTTGCTATGCTCTCCTTTGGGATGACCTGCGTGGCTTAATCCTTCCGACACAACACTCCACTGTATAGTTGTATTTGTTACACCACCTGAAAAAGTAACTGTTTCATCGACTCCCCAACTAAATGAACAGTGGTCGATCATAATATTACTGGCATTGATTCCTCCCCAGTATTTACCCAGGATATCAAATGAATCTAGCGTTTCAGGGTCTGCTCCATCTGTCATTCTATGGGAACCAACACGAAAGCGCATATGACGCATTATGACATCATGGTTGGTAATGGTGGTTTGATAGCCGGTAACCAATATGCCACCGGGTGAGGTTTCACCCGCAATAGTAAGATAAGGTGTATTTATATTTAACCCTGATTCCAGATTGATAATTCCAGAAACCTCAAAGACAACAATTCGATGCCCTGAATCATCTAGCCTTTGAATGAAATCCGCTTCTGGTTCGTATACATATAAATTTGGATTTACCCAATGACGGGGAGGGGATGTGACAGCTTCTCTAAAACTCCCTGGGCCGCTGTCATTCAGATTTGTAACTTTTACGATGCGGCCGCCACGACCGCCAATCGCTTTAGCACCGTATCCTTCTGCGCCTGGAAAAGCGGGAATAAAATTTTCAGCATTAACTGTCACGGTTACAGTTTGAGAGTCACTTCCGCCATGACCATCATCTACTGTTATTGTGACTATATGTGTTCCAGTATCACCAATAACAGTTGCATAACTATTGCTTGTCATCCAGTTTGTATAAGAGAAGCTTAATGTGTCTCCATCAGGATCGGTTGCTGTTGGTGTAAGCGTTATAGTTTCTCCTTCAGTTACACTAATATCCGTTATCAGGTCCAATACTGGTGTGCGATTTACATTAGCTACGGTTACTGTTACGTCCTGACTATCTGTTAATGCACCGTCAGTGACCGTGACAGTTATTGTATATACACCTGCGTCTGTAAAGGTTGTTGCATAAGAAGGACTGCTGATCCAACCGCTGTAGCTGAATGTCAATGCATCGGCATCAGGATCTGTAGCAGTTGGATTGAATATTACGGTATCACCTTCGTTTACTGTGATATCAGCAATAGGATCAAGCACCGGAGGCATGTTGGTGATCTCATCACCTATTTTAGGTAATGCATCCATACCAAACCCTTTCCGCATATAGTTCACCAGCGGTCGGGAGGTGAGTTCTGTTCGCCAATACCCCTTACGCTGTTGCGTTGCTTCATTGAAGAATTCAATAAAACCATCATCACTATTAACGCTATGCCCTAATGTCTGTAGATAGGTTTTTAGTGTACGGTTGGGATCTGTCCACCCTAATGCACTCGCGGCTGTGTCTCGATCTGGATAAATCGTGTTATTTGCAACAAGCGTATCATTTGTAGTGCCAGCAGCTGCTGTTGCTGGTCTGTACTCCCAATCACTGTTCAGTGCATTAATCAAAATGTTATTCACAATTTGATTGTTGGTAACACCAGGAAAAACCCAAGGTGAGTCACAAGCATCTCCCAGACCATCGATTACACGTATAGCTTCAGGGGCAGATGCAGAGTCAAATATATTGTCATGAATGAGATTGTTACGCGTGGGGTAGTGAAATTGGTGGCTATAGCAATACCAGCCCAATGAAGAGAGTTGCAGTGCATAGAAGCTCGCCTCATGCTGAGCACCTGTCACAATATTTCGTGCAACCTCAACCAGGTTAGCTCCAGATGTAAGTTCAATACCCCAACCAGGGTGTCCACGGTTATCATCGGTTCCGCTACCATGAAACCGTTGCAGTACGTTGTCTAAGAAGGTGCCTGTTGAACCATCTTCATCAGGATATCCACCATGAGCTCCCATGGCGAGATAGCCTTGATAGAAAAAGTTGCGTTCAATTCGCATACCTGGACGAAATTGATCTCCTGAGGCACCAATCATACTGATGCTGTCAAATACACCACACTCCATATTGTCGCATTCACCGCTGAGATACATGTTGCGATCAAATATGTCATAGGTCTGAGTATCTTTAGGAGGCCAGCCGGTGATGGCGGGATCACCATGCCTAAAGCCATTGCGCATGAATATGGACTCTTCAATGCGAATGCGTGCATCACGATTCCCTGATGTATATAAACCTTGAACATGTCCTGTTTCACCTGCGGCTCTTGATGCCCATGCATCAGTGAACATACTGCGTCGTAGTGTGATTTGTGCCGACGTACTCTGAATACTGCTGCCTTTTGTTCCATCCATCCATAGATCTTCTAATAGAATATTCTCTGCGGCAGGTGTTTGATATAAGAAAGTAAATCCTCCTCCTTTAGTATCGCCTCGACCATCCAGGTGTAAAGAGAGATATGCAATATGCTTTATATCTGATAAGTAGCGAATAAATGACCCTGCTATAGGGTTTATAAATCGGGGTCTTGGTTTAGATAGATTTCCATAAGCGCCTACAATTTTCATTTCTGTTTTTGATTTGCCACCAGATACCGCCAGGGTTCCTCCTGCTCCTTGAACGGTGGTTAGGCTGGGTGTGGTCTCTTGTGCAAAAGAGAGATAATCCGCATGCAAATCAAAGGTCTCTCCACGTTTAAATAACCACCAGTCTGGAAACTCATGACGGGTAGTTGTACCGCCTTGTCCTGGTGCTCTATAAGAGGTGCCATCCCAAGGGGCACCCACTTTCATAGGCTCTATACCCCAGCCACTTCTTCTTGGTGCAACATAAGACCAACGCTTGTAAGGCTTAACGGGGCCTGTAGGATTCATAGGGTCTGTTCCGTAAGCAACCCCGTTATCTCCTGTTGCACTGCCTGTGGCATCAACAATCTGCGTACCATCCCAAAAATAAATCTGCCCTTTAGGGTCTTCTCCTACAGCAGGGTCACTGCCATCTTCAGCGCTGATATAAAAGATTCTTGAACCAGGTTGTTGCAGGTCTGTTAATGCAAACTCTGATGTGTCATATGCAGCAGGTGTAAATTCACTCCAGCCACTATCGGGAACAGAATTGGTCGGGTGGCTATAAATTGTGGCGCTGTCGAAACGGGCAGCAGCGTCACGCAGTGCGGCATCTGCTAGCAGCGCACCGGTTGATGGGACCGTGCTGGTATAAAAGATTGCGCCATTGCGCCTGTAGACGACGGTGCTGCCACTGCGC
>Ga0316192_10002377_pt1 | contig 13721 bp, 9 predicted proteins | sample MerIslwburrow_MG_FD_204931 | JGI IMG/M metagenome (GOLD analysis project Ga0316192, IMG submission 204931) | Coastal sediment microbial communities from Maine, United States - Merrow Island worm burrow | ecosystem: Environmental > Aquatic > Marine > Coastal > Sediment | place: USA: Maine...
CGACGTCGGATTGCCCCCCGGCTGGTAGGACGGCGTACCGGGACGAACGACGACAGGACGCCCGGCGTTTGCCGGGCGTCTTTTTTGTTCGAAAGGGCCACCTCCGGCATCGGTTGGAGGACAGCTCCTTTGTTTGCGTCGCCGTCTGAGGCTCTCGATGACGCGGCGATGGCGATCCTCGAAGACGACGACGGAAGTCTGTCCGACAGAGGTACCACCATCGGAGCGGGGTCTGCGGCTCAGTCGTCGTTGACCTTTGGAAAAGCGACTGCCATATAATCGCTACAAAGTTGTGAACATTCACGAAGACGAAACCATTGATTTCGAAGGCTCGACCACCGATGTCGACGTCATGCCGACCTGCTGCGTCGGAGACATCCTCTCCGACCGCTATCGCCTCGACGAGGAGATCGGCCGTGGCGGCATGGGCATCGTCTTCCGCTCCTGGGACGCAGACCTCGAGCGCCAGGTCGCGGTCAAGGTACTCGCCGCCCACCACGAGCTCGGCGACGGCCGCGACCGTCTCTTCCGCGAGGCGCGCGCTGCGGCCGCCCTCAGCCACCCGCACGTGGTCGCGGTCCACGACGTCGGCGAGCACGAGAAGATGCCCTACCTGGTGATGGAGCTGATCGAGGGCCCGAGCCTCAAGGAACGCAAACCCGAAAGCCTCCAAGAGACCATCGAGTTCGCCACCCAGATCTGCACCGCCCTGGACCACGCCCATTCGCACGGCCTCGTCCACCGCGACCTCAAACCCGCCAACGTTCTCCTTTCGCAAAGCTCCGGCAAACCCTCGGTCAAGCTCGTCGACCTCGGCCTCGCCGTCCGCGAGCGCGGCGTCCGCATCACCAGCGAGGGAGGCATCGCGGGCACCGTGGACTACATGGCACCCGAGCAGGCGCTGGGCCAGGCGGTGGACGGCCGCACCGACCTCTACGCCCTCGGCGTCATGCTCTACGAGTTCACCACCGGCCGCCTCCCCTTTGAAGGCGACAACGCCCTGGCCGTGCTCTCCCAGCACCTCCACGCACCGGTGGTCCCGCCCCGAACCTATCGCGCCGACGTCCCCGAGCACATCGAGAGCGCCATCCTCCGCCTCCTCGCCAAGGACCCGGACGATCGCTTCGCCACCGCCGTCGACGTCGCGGCCGTGCTCTCCCAGAGCCCCGAAGCCGCCGCAATTTCAGCGCCCGCCGGCGTTTCCGCCGCTCTCGGCGGCCTCGTCCGCGGTCGCATGGTCGGCCGCGACTCCGAGATCGACGCCCTTCGCCGCTGCTGGGCCGAAGCGACCCTCGGCCGCGGTGGAATGGTCCTGATCTCCGGCGAGCCCGGCTCCGGCAAGACCCGCCTCGCCCGCGAGTTGAACGACTACGCCCGCATCACCGGCGGCGCCGTGCTTTCCGGTGGCTGTTACGAGCTCGAAGCCACGACACCATACCTGCCCTTCATCGAGGCGCTGCGCCTGTGGGTCCACATCAGCAGCGACGACGATCTGCGCGCGGCCGCCGGCGACTCGGGCGCCGAGCTCGCCCGCCTCGCCCCCGAGCTCGAAAGCCGCATCGGCCCGTTCCCGGAAAGCCCCACGTTGTCGGCGGCGGAGCAACGCCTCCGCCTCTATGACGGCGTTGCCCGTTGCTTTTTCCACATCGCTGAACCCTCGGGTCTCCTACTCTTCATCGACGACCTTCAGTGGGCCGACCAGGCGTCGCTCAGCCTGCTCCACTACCTTCTGCGTCTTGCCGGCCGAGAGCGCCTACTCATCGTCGGCTGCTATCGCGACACCGAGCTCGACCGCACCCACCCGTTAGGTGAAGTCCTCGACGAGTGGAACCGCGAGCGGGCGGCGGTGCGGGTCCACCTCGGCCGCCTCGCGCCGGGCGGCACCTCGGCCATGCTCTCGGTGCTGCTCGGTGACGAGTGCCTGTCGCCGAACTTCTGCGCCGATATCCACCGCGAGACCGAAGGAAACCCGTTCTTCATTGAGGAGGTCGTCAAGACCCTGGTCAACGAAGGACAGATCGTCTGCGAGTGCGGCGAGTGGCGGCGCCGCGAGGAGGGCGCGCGCCTGGTGCTGCCCCAGGGCGTCAAGGCCGCCATCGGCCGTCGGCTCGATCACCTCGGCACGACCACCACCGAGGTCCTCCGCACCGCCGCCATCCTCGGCAAGACCTTCGAGTTCTCCGAACTCGCGGCGGTCGCAGACCAAGGCGAGGACGAGCTCCTCGACGCCATCGACGAGGCCGTCGCCGCGCAGCTCCTGGAAACCGGCACCGGCGAGGCCGTCGCCTTCACCCACGACAAGATCCGCGAGGTCCTCTACCACGAGCTCAATCCAATCCGCCGCCGCCGCCTCCACACCCGCGTCGCCGAAGGTCTCGAGGCTCTGCGCCGGAGCGGGGGGCGGGTCGCCGTCGCGGACCTCGCCCACCACTCGATGGAAGGTGGCTGCCTCGACAGGGGCTTCGACTACGCCATGGAGGCAGCGGTCGACGCCGCCACCCTCTTCGCATACTCGGACTCGCTACGGCTGTATGACCGGGCGCGCGAGTGCGCCGAGATGCTGGGACGATTCGACGAGCTGCCGAAGATCGATATCGCCATCGGCGACGTCTTCAGCCTCAAGGGAGAGCCCCTGAACGCGGCCGGTGCCTACGAACGGGCCCTGGAAGCCATCGACGACCCAGCGCTTGCGACGCCGCTGAAGTGCAAGATCGGCGAGGCATATGTACTGATCGGCGACGTCCGAGCCCTGACCTACGTCAAGGAGGCGAAGACCGGTCTCGACCCCGAAACCCAGCCGGCCGAGGTCGCCCGCGCAACCATGATCGAGGCCCGCTTCCACCACTACAACGGCCGCTCCGGCAGAGCCGCGGAGCTTCTCCTGCAGGCCAGGGAACCCGCCGAGCGCTCGGGGGACATCCTCCTCCTGAGTTGGATCTATGCCTATGTCGCCGGCGCCTACCAGCACTTGGCCGATTTCGAAGAGAGCAATCGCTGGAACCGATGCAACATCGATCTCGGCGAAGCGAATGACAACCCGATTGTCACCGCCGTGGGGGTCGAGGGCCTGATGGAGAACGCCTTCATGCGCGGCTATTGGCTCGAGTGCCTCGAGCACGTCGCCCGCCACCGCGAGCTTGGCGAGAAGGGGAGCTCCTCTGATCGCCTGGCGTGGAACTACATCGGTCTCGCCTTCGCCAACTACGGCCTCGGCAACCTCGCCGAGGCCGAGGCCGCCTGCGACGACGGCCTCGAGATGGGAGACCGGCTGGGCGACGAGCGCCTGGCCATATTCCTCGCCGGATGGAAGGCGCTGATCGCCGCCGAGCAGGGCCGCATCGACGAGGCCGTTCCCAAAGCCGATGCGGCCATCGAACGGGGAGACATCCTCGGGCTCAAGACCGGGCAGTTCGAAAGCCGCCGCGCACGGGCCTGCATCGCCCAGCTCCGGGGCGACCACGAAGCCGTCCTCGACTTCGCGGCTCAGACCGAGGATCTCCTCGAAGGCACCGACGAGTCGATGTTCCCCATCTGGTGGTGCCCGACCACATGCAGGTCGCTCATCGCCACCGGTAAGCTCGACGAGGCCGAACAACGCCTCGAGACCACCCTCGAAGCCGCCCACAGAGCCGACATGCCCCACTGGGAGGGGATGGCCCTCATGGTGCGGGGGCAGCTTCACGTTGCGCAGGGTAATGAGGAGGCTGCGCTCGGCGATCTCGACGCGGCGATCGAGATCTTCGAGACGATCGGCAGCCGGCTCGAGCTGGCTCGGACGCTGGTAGTGCGGGCCGGGCTGGGCGCTAACCGCACCGATGACATCCGGATGGCCAATGAGCTGTTCGAAGCCTGCGGGGTCTCGTCGGCGCCGCATCCGTCGTTCAGTGTGGATGCCACGTAAGGACCCCTATGAGCGCCGTAGTGGTGCCGTATGGGTGCCGGGCGCCGATCTGCAGAGGGAATCGGAGGCGTGACCATGACCGGTGCCACTCGCGGAAACGAAACAGCTCGGTTAGCTGCGCGCTGGGGTTGGGTTGGAGCCGTTATCGCGTCGATGTCGCTGGTCGCCGGCGCCGCCGATCTCTGGGTCGACCGCAACTCGCTTGGCGGCGGGTGCGACGACGCGCGAGATCGAGCGCAGGTGAGCGAGACGACGCCGTGGTGCACGTTGGGCACCGCCGGCAACGCGGTTCTCCCCGGCGATATCGTCCATGTCCGTGCGGGTGACTACACCGAGATCCAATCCTGTGGCGTGTGCAACGACAACTCGGTGCTTCAGGTGGTGGTCAGTGGTGCCGCCGCAGAGCGCATCCGTTTCGAGGCCGAGCCGGGTGAGCTTGTACGAATCACCGGCGCGGGCGGTGCGTTTCACGGAGTGCAGATCATCGAAACCTACGATGGCAGCGTGGTGCCGCGATTCATCGAGGTCGTCGGTTTCGAGGTCCGTGATTTCCCGGGAAACTGCATCGCTGTCAAGGACACGTCCGATGTCCTCCTCTCCGGCCTCGAGGTGACGGCGTGCGCCGGAGGCGCGGTCGAGCTCCACCGTTCGGCGCGGGTCACGGTCAACGGCTGCCGGGTGCATCACAACCCTCTCGGTGGCTGGACGAGCGCCATCGACCTCTATCTGTGCGAGGACGGAAACGTCGTGCGCGGCAACTTCGTGTGGGCCAACACCGACACCGACCCGCGTGAGTCCGAGGGTCACGGGCTCACCATGGACTACTGCGAAGGGCTCGGTGGCGCAGTCATCGAGAACAACGTCATCTGGGACAACGAGGGTTGGTGCATGGCCATCTACCATTCGGACGGCGCCACCATCCGCAACAACATCTGCTGGCAGAACGGCCTCGGCAGGGCCGATACCGGCGAGCTTTCGCTTCTCGGCGAGGACGCAGCCCTCCACAACAACATCCTGGTGTCGCGGGACGGTGCGAAGGCGCTCAATATCCGCGACACCTCGCCGCAGTCTCTCGATCTGTCGACGATCAGCTCCGACTTCAATATCGTCTGGTCGCCATACCACCAGAATGTGGTTGGCTGGCCGTTGTGGAACGTCGGAACCCTTGCCGACTACCAAGCCGCCAACCCGCAGGGGTGGGACGGAGCATCGTTCCAACTCGACCCCATGTTGGTCGACCCGGCAGCAATGGGCTTCCAGCCGCAACCCGCCTCGCCGGCGGTCGACTCGGGAGACGGCACGCACGCCTCCGCGATCGATGTCACCGGGGTTGTCAGGCCGGTTGACGGCGATGGCGACGGCGTCACAGAGGTCGATCGCGGTGCCTATGAGGTTGTCCCGGCGGCGACGATCTTCGCCGACGATTTCGAGTCCGGCGATACCGGAGCGTGGGCCGCGACCGTGCCGTAGCCCGCAACCGTGGGCCGAAACTGGCGCGCCGGGAGGGATTCGAACCCCCGACCGTCGGATCCGAAGTCCGATGCTCTATCCACTGAGCCACCGGCGCGTCGCACCAAGCATAGCGCGATATCCCCGCCGAGCACACCGGGTCGCCGGGACCGGTCGCCCCGCTCGCGGCCTCCGACTCGACGTCGCCGGTCAGCAGCGCCAGCCGGTAGCCTCGCTCGGGTACATTCTCGATGTAGTCGGAGTCCTGGGCGGCGTCACCTAGCGCCTGCTGCAGCTCGGCGATGTGGCGACAGGATCGAACGCCCGTCCGGGGGGCGATCCGTTGAACGTACGGGTGCCAGATGAGTGCCCGAATGAAATGCACGAAGGTGGCGTTTGGTTGCCGAGGGGGAGCGGAGGCGACGTCGCCGGAAACGGGGGTTGTGGTGATTTCCTTTTTGAACAGGCTGTTCGGGCGCGAGGATGAGCCGTCGACGCAGGCATCCAGCGACACCGAGACGGTTCGCCGGATCGTCGGCGAACTCGATCGACTCGATCCTGCCGAAGCGCGGTATCTCGCGGCGTTCGCCTTTGTCTTGGCGAGGGTCGCGAACTCGGATTCGCATGTCAGCGAGGAAGAGAGCCTCCGGATGGAGGAGATCGTTCGCGACGTCGGGGGGCTGACCGAGGCGCAGGCGGTTCTCGTTGTGCAGATCGCGAAATCGCAGCAACTCCTCAAGGGCGGTACCGAAAACTACTTGGTGACGCGGGAGTTCAACAAGATCAGCGATCGCGGGCAGAAGGAGCGGCTGCTTCACTGCCTGTTCGAGATCTCCGCCGCGGATGACTCGATCTCGCTGGTCGAGGAGAACGAGGTCAAGTCCATCGCGAGCGAGCTCAAGTTCGAGCACCGGGAGTTCTCGGCCGTTCGTTCGGGGTACAACGAGAAGAGAAGCATCCTGAGGAAGTGACGGCTGCCTTAGGGGCGCCACCCCTCACCCTTCGCTCACCGCCGGGGGATCGGAGACCGCCGGGTGTGCGTCTCGGCCTCACCCGACCTATATTTGTGGGTAACCACCGATCTGGTTGAATGGGATGACTTCGGGGGCTTTATGCACCGACAGCGCACCACTGGAGTGGCGTGTGGCCTGGTCCTGGTTCTCGCGTCGTCGCTCGGCGCGTCGGAACGGGTCTGGCGGGATGTGGAAAGTGCGTTCCTTCGCGGTCCTTGGCCGGACGCCGGGATGCCGGCGCAGTACCGGACTGTGGAGCTGGACGCGGAGCGTCTCGAGGCGGTGTTGAGTCTCGCCCAGCTCGAGGGCGTTGCCGGCCCGACTGTGCGGCCGGTCATCGAGCTTCCGTTGCCCGATGGTTCGTTCGGCCGGTTCAGGGTCGAGCTGTCGCCGGTCATGGCGCCGGGTCTCGCGGCGCGGTTTCCCGAGATCCGCACCTTTCGAGGATCGGGCATCGACGACCCCACCGCCGTCGTGAGGTTCGACCTCACCCTCAAGGGTTTTCACGGGATGATTCTCTCCGCTGGAGAGACCGTCTTCATCAACCCCCACCCGCGTGGTGGGGGTGGGCTGTACGTGAGTTTCGAACGCGGTGCGGCCGTGGCTTCGGCGAAGGTGCAATTCAACTGCCGGGTCGAGGATGAGCAACTCGCGGGTCACGGTGTTGTCCCGGTGAAGAACTCGGGGCCGGTTCTTCGGACCTACCGCACCGCCATCGCGGCGACCGGCGAGTACACCGAGTACCACGGCGGCACCACGGCGGATGCGCTGTCGGCGATCGTGGTGGTGATGAACCGGATCAACGGCATCTTCCGGCGCGAGGTCTCGGTGGCGTTCGAGTTGGTCGACGACAACGACCGGGTGATCTTCACCGACCCCGAGACCGATCCCTACACCAATGACGACACCAGCGCCATAATCTTGGAGAACCAGGCGACCCTTGACAGCGTCATCGGTTTTGCCGGCTACGACCACGGACACGTCTTTCACACCCATCTCGGAGGTCGAGCGGGAGGATTCGGCACACCGTGCAATCACTTCTACAAAGGGCAGGGCGTTTCGGGCCTGCGCGTGCCGGAGGGTGAGGTCTTCATGGTCGATCTGGTCGCCCACGAGATGGGCCACCAGTTGGGGGCCGCCCACACCTACAACAGCCTCGAGAGAACTTGCGTCATCGCCCGAAACGAGTGGGCGGCGTATGAGCCGGGGAGCGGGTCGACCATCATGTCTTACGCCGGGGTCTGCGGTTCAGAGAACATTCAGGCGCACTCGGACGACTACTTCCACGGCTTCAGCCTCGACGAGATCGGCGGGTTCCTTTCAGGTTCCGGCGCCACCTGCGGATCGGTCACCCAGACCGGGAACCAACCACCGGATGTCGATGCCGGCCCCGGCGCCACCATCCCGGCGCAGACGCCGTTCACCCTCGTCGGGTCCGGGTCCGACGCGTCGCCGCTGACGTTCACCTGGGAGCAGTTCGACCTGGGCCCCCCGTCGCCACCCATGAGCGACGACGGCCTGCGGCCATTGTTCCGGTCCCACCTGCCGGCCGCGGGCGCCTGGCGGGTGTTTCCGCCGTTGAACGAAGTTCTTCACGGAGGCTCGAGTCCGGGTGAAGCGCTCCCCACCACCACCCGCAGATTGACCTTCCGCCTGACGGCTCGCGACGGTGAGGGTGGGGTTGGTCACGACACCAAAGTGCTGCAGGTCGACGGGGCTGCGGGCCCGTTTCAGGTGACCGCGCCCCGGGTCGGCGATCGCTGGGCCGCGGGAGAACGGGCCACGGTGGAGTGGGACGTCGCCGGGACCGACGCGGGACCCGTCGCCTGCGGCGAGGTCGAAATTCTGCTGTCGGCGGACGATGGCGAGATCTTCGACGAAATCCTGGCGGAATCCACACCCAACGACGGCATCGAAGAGGTCGCGGTTCCGCAGACCGCGAGCGCCCACGCGAGGGTGATGATCGCGTGCTCGGACAACATCTTCTTTGCCGTTTCACCGCGATACTCGGTCGTCTGGTGGCGGACCCGTCAGCCGGGGGGTCGGATCACGCCTTGACGGCGCCACCGTTGTTGGGTGCGACGGGCGCAGCCCCTATGTTCGATCGTCGTAGATCGGGAAGTCGGTGTAGCCCTTGGCGCCGTGCCCGCCGGAATACCAGGTACTCATATCGAAATCGTCGTTGAGCGGCCAGCCGTTTGCGAAGCGGGCAGGAAGGTCCGGGTTGTTGATGAACGGACGGCCGAAGGCGATCAGATCAGCGGCGCCTCGGCCGATGGCCGCCTCGGCATTTTCTTCGTCGTAACCGCAGCTTCCCATGAGCGTTCCTTCGTAGACCCCGCGAACCTCGTCGAGAGTGATCGGCTCACCAAGCTCATGGAAACCGAAGGCCAGTCCGTCAACCACGTGGAGGTAGGCCAGATCCAGGGCACGCAGCTGCTCTGCCGCGTAGACGAAGGTTTCCCGATAATCCGGTGAACCCATGTCGTTGAACGATCCGTTGGGGGAGAGACGCACGCCCACCCGGTCCGGCGACCATGCGTTGCTCGCAGCTTCGACGACCTCTCCGAGGAGCCGATAGCGGTTCTCGAGACTGCCTCCATAGCGGTCGGTGCGCCTATTGGTCTTGGACTCGAGAAACTGATTGAGCAGGTAGCCGTTGGCGCAATGGACCTCAACGCCGTCAAAGCCTGCGGCTTTGGCGAGCTCGGTGGCACGCGCGAAGTCGGCGACAACCGCAGGGATCTCATCGGTCTCAAGGGCCCTCGGTGTCTCGTACGGCTTCGGGCCGTCAGGCGTGTGCACGTGATCCCCTTCGAGCTTGATCGCTGAGGGAGCAACCGCCGGTCGGCCACCGTGAAACGCGCTGTGGGACGCCCGACCGCAATGCCAGAGCTGCAGGAATATCGCGGCGCCGTTCGCGTGAACTGCGTCGGTCACCAGCTTCCAGCCCTCGGTCTGGGCCTCGGTGTAGATCCCGGGCGAATCGACCCAACCGATCCCCTGCTCGGAGACAACGGTCGCTTCGGTGATCAGCAGACCCGCGCCGGCACGCTGGGCGTAGTACTCCGCCATGAGCTCGTTGGGAACCCGGCCGTCGGATGCCCTGGCGCGGGTCATCGGCGCGAGCACCACGCGATTTTTCAGCGTCAGGCCGCTCATTTCGAAGGGGGTGAAGAGCTTCTTTTCGGTCATGTTGTCTCCATCTCGTTGATCGACCGGGGGCATCGAGAGCGGTTTCTCTCAGTGTCCGGGCGTCACAGGAAAACGAAGACCTGGTTGATGCTATTCCACGTCGTTGCCGGGTTGCCGGTTCGAAATCAGCGTGACCGTGACTGCGGCAATGCGGGCCTGGGACCGGTGCGAAACCGAACCGGGGTGTTGGTGTCGAGGCCGAGCCCCTTCGCGAGATCGAAGAGCTCCTGCCATAATGGACCGGACGCGGGAGATCAATATGGCTCATCACACGGTCAGGCAGGCCTATCTGAATCTGGCTGACCGTCTGAACCGCCACCCGCAAGGGGCGTCGCCATCGGACCTCCTGTACCGGATCCTCGAGATGCTCTTCTCCGAGCGCGAGGCGGCCCTGGTCGCCGAGTTGCCGATCGCGCCGTTCAACGTCGACCGCGCCGCGAGGGCCTGGAAGATGCCGGTCGAGTCGGCGCGGGCGGTGCTCGACGAGCTCGCGAGCAGAGCGGTTCTGGTCGACATCGTGGACGAGGGAGAGACGACCTACTCGCTGCCGCCCCCGATGGCGGGTTTTTTCGAGTTCTCGATGATGCGAATCCGGGAGGACATCGACCAAAAACTCCTCGCCGAGCTGTACTACGAGTACCTCAACGTCGAGGAATATTTCATCAAGAAGCTCTTTACCACGGGCGAAACACAGCTCGGGCGGGCGTTCGTGTCCGAAGATTCGATGCCGATGGACGGCTCGATCGAGGTGCTCGACTATGAGCGCGCGACTCGGGTGGCCGAGACCGCCTCCGACATCGGTGTCGGCCTCTGCTACTGCCGGCACAAGATGGAGCATCTGGGCCGCGCGTGTTCCGCACCCATGGAGATCTGCATGACCTTCAACACCACCGCCGCCGCGCTCGTCCGGCACGGGCATGCGCGCTCGGTCGAGGCCGAAGAATGTCTCGATCTGCTGCAGGAAGCGCGGGATCGCGGGCTCGTGCAGTTTGGTGAGAACGTTCAACAGCGGGTCAACTTCATCTGCAACTGCTGCGGTTGCTGCTGTGAGGCGATGATCGCGGCGCGTCGTTTCGGTCACCTTCACCCCGTCCACACGACGAACTATCTCCCCGAAACGGCCCCCGAGCTCTGCACGGGTTGCGGCAAGTGCGTGGCGGCCTGCCCGGTGGAGGCCATGCACCTGGTCTCGGCCAACGACCCCGCCAAACCCAAACGGAAGGCGGCCCGGCTCGATGAAGACCTGTGTCTCGGCTGCGGGGTCTGCGTGCCGGTGTGCCCCGAGAGCGGGATCCGCCTAAGGGCGCGCTCGAGCAGGGTGATCACCCCGGTCGACTCGACGCGCCGGACGGTGACCATGGCGGTGGAGCGGGGAACGCTGCAACACCTGATTTTCGACAACCACGGTCTGGCCAGCCACCGGGTCATGGCCGCTGTCCTTGGCGCGATCCTGCAGCTCGAGCCCGTCAAGCGGAGCATGGCCGCCGGTCAGCTCGGCTCGCGCTATCTCGAGAAGCTCATCGAGTTGAAGACGCACTGAAGGGCGGACTGGTCCGCCACCCGTCACGGCTGCGCCGAAGACCAGGCGCCGAGATCGGCGCTCTCGAAACCATCCGCGAAGATCCCGCCGATGTTGTTGGTCAGATGGACCCTTTCGGCGGTGAACTCAAACCAGCTCGAGTACGCGTCATCCGGCTCCACGACCGTCACCTTGCCGGTCGTCGGGTCGGGAATCAGAACTACCGGCGGTTGACCGCCGGTGCCGACATCGGGCTGGGTCGGATCGAGCAGGCCGATGCAGAGCGGTGGTGAAACCGCGCAGCCGCCGACCAGAATGTCGAGGGTCGAGTTGCAGCCGGGTCCGACGGGGTTGCCCGTTCCACACCACGTGTAGCTGCCTGACCCTGCACAGGCACCCGAGCACGCGGCGGCGCCACCGCTGGTGAACTCGGCCGGTAACGGCATGGTCGCCAGTGATTCGACCGTGAGGTTGCCGCACAAACCGTGGTTGCCGTCGCTCGCCTGCACGCCCTCAAAGGCCGCGAAACCGGGAGCGAACTGATCGGGGGGCGGCCCCGGGAGGCTGGTGGTGGGTCCGACAACGGCGGCCACGACGGCGTCGCGCACCGAGATCGTGCCTTCCAGGAACCGAATCTCGATCCGCCCCGGTCCGGCCGAGATCTCGCGCACGGCGACCGCGCCGGGGAGACGCAGGGCCGGCAGGTTGTCGGCATCGAGGAACCCGGCCGTCGCGACGTACCACCCGTCCAACCCGGATGTGAAGCCGCGGGAGTCGGGGTCCGAACCCAGCAATCCGACCTCGATGTCGGGATCGTTGACCGCGGCAGGATCATCGAGCGCGAGAACCTGCAGCAACTGATTGAGGGTTCCGTCGGCGATCGCCGCCGTGAGCTGCGCATTGATCGCGGACAGGCCGAAGCTGGTGAACGAAGCGCCGAACGCATTCGTCGTCGATACGCAGAAAGCCGGTGCCGAGCCGTCGAGGAGCTGAAGGTGAGTCAGGCGCTGGACGTGCTCAAAGGTGCAGTCGGGCGCGCAGCCGTCAAGGCGGAAGGAGGCGCCGTCATCGCACTCCTCGGGTGGTTCGACAATTCCATCACCGCAGATCTGAGCAATGCCGGGAGAGGCGATGACCACGCTGACGAAAAATGCGGTGGAGACGGCGGCACGAGTCGGGAACGGTGCGAATTTCATCTTCGGCTCCCTGTGCGGCGGTGTTGACAACGGCTCCGCTATCGAGCCCGTTACTGGTGTCTCTCAGGCGAACTTGGTCGTCGGGAAGTTGTACTTCTCGATGATCGTCTTCTTCTCGTCATCGGGAAGCGATTTCACATAGGACTTCCACCCGGGGCAGAAGTTGGCGTGCCATCGCCACACACGTCCCAGGATGGACTTGGGTTTCTGGTCGTACTTGGCGCGAAAAGAACACGTCGCACATCCGGGTTCGCTCATCTGTTCCTCCTTTCTCGAATACGAGATCGTAGTTCTCCCACGACGATCCGAACCGAGGTCTTTACGGCGTCTCGTCCACCAACGGGTTGGCGGGGTCGGCGGCCCACTCCTGGAGTGAGGCGGTGTAGACGGCGATATCGGTGAACCCGAGTCGGGTCATGATGAAGGCGTTGGATGACGCAGCGATCCCGCCACCGCAGTAGGTGATGGCGCGTGCCTTGAGGTCGCCATCGTGCATCGCGGCCAGTTCATCCAGTGGCCGGTAGCGGCCCGACTCATCGACGAGTGAGAAGACCGGGATGTTCGTGGCGCTGGGGATGTGGCCGGGTCGGGCGTACATGGACATTTCACCCCGATAGTGGGCTTCGGGCAAAACGTCGATGATCCGGACCGCGTCGTTGTCGATGGCCGCGAACACCTCGTTCCGGTCGGCGATGAGCTCGGGCCGGGGAGCGGGAGTGAGCTGCTTTGCAAGTCGGACGGCGGGTTCGGTCGACAGCGGTCGGCCCTCGGCTTTCCAGACCCCCAGCCCGCCGTCGAGCAGCGCCGCCCGGTCGAAGCCGACCCAGCGCAGCATCCACCAGACCCGGGCGGCCCAGCCCGAGTTGCTGTCGTCGTACAGCACCACCCTGGAATCGTCGCCGACCCCCAGCGCGCCCATGGCGGCAGTGAACTGTTCCGGTGTCGGTACCGCGAAGCCGAGTGGACTCTCGCTGTCCGAGAGATCCCCCATGAGATCCGCGAACCCGGCGGTCGGAATGTGGCCGTCCTCGTAGTCGGCCCGACCGCTCAAGGGAACGAAGCCACCGTCTTCGTCCTGCTCGATGTGTACGCTGCAGTCGAGAACCACCAGATCCGGGTCACCGATGTGCTCGCTCAACCACTGGGTGGTCACCAGGGTGTCCATCGTGGCATCGACCGATTGCGGCGCTGGCTCCGAGGCCGCAAGCCGGTCGGGTTTGAGGGTGCTTGTGAGGTCGGATTGTGAATCCGTATCCGCACACCCGGTCATGAGTGCCGACGCAGCGATCAGGACGAAGAGGGTTCGTGGGCAATGATGAAGTTTCATTTTTCCTCCCGGAGATCAAAGGAACGGTACCACCGATCGGCGAGTTCGTCATCGAGCTTCTTGTGAAATTCGAAACCTGACCGCAAGACCACACTGCCCCACCTTGTCACCCTGAGCGGAG
>Ga0316192_10002378_pt1 | contig 13716 bp, 8 predicted proteins | sample MerIslwburrow_MG_FD_204931 | JGI IMG/M metagenome (GOLD analysis project Ga0316192, IMG submission 204931) | Coastal sediment microbial communities from Maine, United States - Merrow Island worm burrow | ecosystem: Environmental > Aquatic > Marine > Coastal > Sediment | place: USA: Maine...
GTTCCAGGATTACCTGGCACAGGTTGCACCGCAACCGGCCTCGGGCAAACTGCATACCGGTGATAGCAGTGTCAGCTCAATCAATAATCTAAATGCCGCTCTGGAAGCGGACAAATACCTGCTGGTGATTTTCGGACAGAAGCAGTGCGCCACCTGTGATGAACTGCATCTCGACATTCTGCAACGCCCCGAAAGCAAGGAACTGCTAAAACGCATGAATGTCGCCGTTGTCGATTTATGGTCGGAGCAGACAATTGTCACACCGGACGGCAGTGAACAGAAAATTTACGACTGGGCGAAGAAGCTGGACATCAACTACGCGCCAAGCCTGGTCTATTTCAACGGCCAGGGTGAAGAAGTGTTTCGCTCAGATGGTTACCTGAAAGCATTCCATGTGCAATCGGTTATGGATTATGTAACAACAGGCGCATACAAGCAGCAGCCAAATTTCCAGCGTTATATCGATACCCGTGCCGACCACCTGAGAGAGCAGGGGATTGAAGTCAATTTGATGGATTAACAGTCTGTTTCACCGCAGAGACGCAAAGGACGCAAAGTTTTTATTGATTTTATTTTGTTGTAGGAGCGGCTTTAGCCGCGAACTGTCAACATTCGCGGCTAAAGCCGCTCCTACGAATACCTGAAATAATCTTTGCGTCCTTTGCGTCTTTGCGGTGAAATTATGTATACAAGTTTAGATATCTTCTGGTTTGAATGTTTTGCCAGTATCTGTGGCCCTGTCGCTTAACAGATAAATAAATGCGTCCGTGATTTCCTCCGGTTTGGTCAATTGCCTCATGTCTTCCGCCGGGTAGGCCATGGTTCTGAAGCGGGTGCGGGTGGGGCCCGGGATTACTGCGTTAACCGGAATGTTTTTTGATTCGAGTTCATCGGCAAGGATCTGCATCAATGACAACTGGCCTGCCTTGGCTACACCGTAGGCGCCCCAGTAGGCGCTGCTTTTATCATCGGCGGTAAATACGACACGTGCTGCGGATGATTTTCTCAATAAAGGTATGCATGCTTTCGTCAACAGGAACGGTGCATTCAGGTTGACCTGCATGACCTTGTACCATAGCTCGGTGTCGTATATATCGATCGGCGTGGAGGCGCCGAGCCAGCCGGCATTATGAAACAGGCCGTCAAGCCGGCCGAATTCCTTGTCGATATTGTTATTGAGGTCATCATAATCAGCTGGCGTCGCGCCTTCCAGGTTCATCGGGTAGATCGCCGCTTGCGGCCAGCCGTTGTTTTTTATTTCATCATAGACCTGCTCGAGCTTGTGCACGGTGCGACCAAGCAGAATGACAGTCGCGCCGCGCTCGGCGCAGACAAGGGCGACGGCTTTGCCGATGCCGTCACCGGCGCCGGTTATCAGGATAACCCTGTCATCGAGTCGTATATCATCAGTATCAGGTATCATGGAATAATTAACTGTATCGGCCTGGAAACATGGCTTTAATCGGCCGGCTATTATGAAGTATGCGCAAATAGAATGGAACAACGGTACACCGCGCAGCGCCCGGTTTGGCGATGTTTATTTTTCTGCAGGCAATGGCGTAGAAGAAACACGCCATGTGTTCCTGCAACAGAACGAGTTGCCGCAACGCTGGATGGAATCGGACCATTTTGTCATTGCAGAAACCGGGTTTGGTACCGGTTTGAACTTCCTTGTAACCATGAGCGTGTGGTTACTGTCAGCACCTGCAGATGCCTGTCTGCATTTCATCTCTATAGAAAGGCATCCTGTATCACCTGATGACATCGCCCGCCTGGCCAGTCGTTGGCCGGAATTTGATCCCTATGTCGATGAATTGCTGCAGGCATACCCGCCACCCGTGCCTGGCATGCACCTGCTTGAGCTGGCCAGGGGCAGAGTCAGGCTGCTGTTGATATTCAGTGAAGTTGAGCATGCGCTCGAGCAGATCAACCATAAAGTCGATGCCTGGTTTCTCGATGGTTTTGCGCCATCCCGCAATCCGGAGATGTGGAGCGAGCGTGTATTTGAGCTGATCGGTCGTAATGCCCGGGTTGGCGGCAGCTTTGCAACCTATACCGCATCCGGTGTGGTTCGCCGTGGCCTGTCGAAAGCGGGATTTGTTGTGCAGAAGGCAGAAGGCTTTGGTGAGAAACGGGACATGCTTAAAGGCTTTATTTTCGAGCAAAGGTGTTATGTTGTCGACAGGCCCTGGTTTACAGTTCCTGTTGTTTCATACAAGGAAAAAAATGCGGTCATTATCGGCGCCGGTCTGTCCGGGCTTGCAACGGCATGGGCGTTGATCAAGCGTGGCTGGAAAATAACCCTGATCGACAGACATGCGGAAATTGCACAGGAGGCATCGGGCAATCCTGCGGGTTTGCTGATGCCAAGACTGAGCCAGGATGAAACGCTGGATTCACGCTTCTATATCAATGCCTATGTGCATGCAGTGCAGTGTCTCGACAGGCTGCAGGCTAATGCTGCCGAACAATTCTGGTTCAAGACCGGAAATGTGCTGGTGGATGATGCTGATAAATTGAAGAACATATGCGAGTCGCACCAGTTCCCCGAAGACTTTATCAGGTACATCGACAGTCATCATACTGAAGGGACTGCAGGCGTTGAGCTTGAGCGTGATGCGCTGTTGCTGGTTAATGCCGGCTGGGTCAACGTGAAGCGATTATGCGATGTGATCAGGCACGAATGTGCTGAACGGCTGGATTACGTTCAGGCAAACGTTTCAGACCTCAGCTTCGATCACGGTAAATGGCGAATCATCGGCGAAAACAATGACGTCATCAGGATGGCGGATTGCGTTGTTGCTGCGAACGGCAGTATGGCCAGGCGGTTTGCAGTACTTGAATGGTTGCCTGTCGATGCCGTGCGCGGCCAGTTGACGATGCCCGGGGCGACGCAAAAAAGCCGAAAAATTAAATGCGGTATCAGTGCAGAACGTTACATTACACCTGCACATGATGGCAGGCATATCGTTGGCGCCAGCTACAACCTGAATGATGATTCACCCGGGCTGTCTTCACTGGATCAGGCGGAGAATATCAACAGCATCAATCGGCTGATACCGACAGTGCTCGAACAACAGTGTGAGCCGGCGGGCAGGGTGGCTTTTCGTGCGGTAAGCAAAGACAGGGTGCCGATGGTTGGCTGTGTGCCCGATAAGGATATGTTCGAACAGGATTATCGTGACCTGCGTCACGGCAGGCATTCAAGGCATTACCCTGCGGGAGCCTATTTGCCGGGCCTGTATTTATCAACAGCCCATGGTTCAAGAGGGCTTGCCAGTTGCTTCATATCAGGTGAACTGATTGCATCGATGATTTGTGCTGAACCTGCACCGGTAGAAAAAGAGATCGTGGATTATCTAAACCCTGCACGCTTCATTATCAGGATGCTGAAACGAGGCCGTTTCTGAAAGATGTCAACTTGAGCATTTCTTGCAGTGTTTTTTCAGATAATGGTTTAGGTCTTGAAATGCCGTATCCCTGCGCGAAGTCGACGCCAAGAAGCTGGATCTGTTCGATGATGTCGTCATTTTCGACGAATTCAGCGATAGTCCTGATGCCCATAACGTGGCCTAACTGGTTTATCGCGGCCACCATTGCATGGTCCATTTTGCTGTCTACCATGTCGCGCACGAAGCCGCCGTCTATTTTCAGGTAGTCAACCGGCAAATCTTTCAGATAGTTGAAGGAAGACAGGCTGCCGCCAAAATCGTCAAGCGCGAATTTGAATCCTTCTGTGTTCAATTCTTCTATAAGATTTGCTGATTTTGTCAGGTTGGTAATCGCAGATGCTTCCGAGATCTCGAAGCATATCAGCCTGGCCTGTATTTCAAACTCGTTCATGCATTGCTTAATGAAAGCAGCCAGCTTGTCATCGTTCAACGAATTCGCGGAAAGGTTTATTGAGAAACAGATGTCTTCATGGACGTGTGCCGAAATAAATTTAAAGGTTTCCCGAATAATGTGTTGATCGACCGCGCCCATCAGCTTATAGCGTTCGGCTGCTGGAATAAATGAAGCGGGTGGCAGCAGGTGGCCATTTTCATCTTCCATTCTGACCAGGATTTCGATTTGTGTATGATTGTTCGAAGCCGGGTCAAGTGGATGAATGGATTGTGCATGTATTTTGAAGCGGTCCTGTTCAAGTGCATCGGATATGCGTGATGCCCAGTGAAATTCTTCGTGGCGATGTCTAAGATCGTTGCCCTGCTGGTCATAAACGTATGTGCGGTTCTGCCCCTGTTCCCTCGCTGTATAGCAGGCAACGTCAGCATGCTTCATGACTTCGTTGATATTGCCTGTTTGTGAGGTGACAGGGACGATGCCGATACTGACGCCGATCGTAAATTTGTTTCCTTCCCAGCTGAAATCATAACTGGAAATCGAATGAATAATTTTTTCAGCAATTTCGCTTGCTACAGTTACAGGACAGTTTTGCAGGATAAGCCCGAATTCATTGCCGCCCAGCCTTGCCAGAATGTCCCCCAGACGAATGACATTATGCAGTCTGGATGATACCTGTTTCAGCAGCTCATCACCGGCTGCCTGGCCGCATGTGTCATTAACAGGCTTGAAGTGGTCAAGATCGAGATAACACAGGACATGTTTAGAGCCATGGGTTTTGGCGTGATCTATTAGCTGTTTAAGCTCGATATTGAATTGATGGCGATTAATCAGCCCGGTGAGGGCGTCGTGTGTCGCTTGATGATGGATGATGTTTTCCATGCGCCTGCGTTCGGTTTCGTCATGGAACACGATTACAGCGCCTTCGACAGAGCCTGTCCGGTTTATTATCGGTGACATCGAGCTTTCGATGTATCTTTCGCTGCCATTGCTGCTGCTCAGGACATTCATGCTGTTGTTGATCGTAGTGCCTTCAGTCAGACATGCTTCGATGACGTTATGCAGGGGTGTGCGAGTATCCTGGTCAAGTATGCGAAAAACAGTCTGTACGGTCTGCCTGTGTACTGAAGTTAGCTTGCAGCCGGTCAGACGTTCGGCAACATGGTTCATGTATTCAATATTGCCATCTGTGTCAGTGGTAATCACGGCATCACCGATCGAATGTAAAGTCAATTCCGCGCGTTCTTTTTCGGTAGCGATGTCATTGACGAGATGCATGTTGGCGATGGCTAGCTGCACACGTTGTGCAAATTGGTTAATCAATTGCCGGTCAATGTGGTCGAATGGCATGGCGTCTCTGAACACCGTCATCGCGCCAAGTATCGCGTCGTTGAGATAGAACGGTGTTACGTATGCTGTTTTTACATGGTATCGGTTGATGTGTTGACGCCTGGCCCTGATATCTGTATTTACATCATCGATGTGCAAAGCCTTTCTGTTCGACATCGACCAGCTGCATAAACTGCCATCGCCAAGCGCGTGTTTCGTTCCGATCAGATGTTTTGATTTTCTTCCGGACGCAGCGGCGTAGATATAATTTTCGCCCGTTTTATCCAGCAGGGGGACCATGGCCATTGATGCTTTTGCTATCTCTCTGACTGCTGCGCACACCTTTTTATAAAACAAACCGGTGTCACCAGCGCATGATATGAGTTCGAGAAGCCAGTTATCTATGGACTCGAGCCCCGTGTGATAGCGCTCGCTGTCCTGGATCGCTGCATGCCGGAGTAATTCGGCGCTGGTCCTGGATGCGGTAAGAGACAGTATGTGCTCGGCCAGGTTGGTGTTATTAATGGCCTTGTCATCTGCAACTGCAAGCAGGCCTGTTACCCTGTTGTTTTCATCTTTTATGGTTATGCCGATAAAGCTTTCTGCGTCGGAAATGTATGCGCCGTTCCAGTCCGGGAAATAGTTTTTAAAGTCACGGTTATGCACGAGCCGGCCATGATTAAGGACTTCTTCGCATGGTGTGCCCTTGAAGTTGTATTTAATGTCTACCTGGAAATTTCCATTGTCAACGAGACCGGGAATAGTGGCTTCATGATTATTGCCTTCCGGTGCCAGCGATATATACGCATATCTGTATCCGAGCGCCTTGTGCAAAGCAAGCAGAATATTTCTGATGAAATCCTTATCATTGAAGGAAGAAGTTTCTTTTACCAGGCGATAGAGTGTCTTCTCGGTTTTTGTTCTATCTACAACCTCTTTGTTTAATTTCTCATTGGAAATTTCCAGTATGTTTTTATTTTGTTTCAAAATTAAAAACATGTAAACAAGATAACCCAGTAAATACAGAGAAGAGAAGAACAGCAATGAGTTGTAAATCAGAGCGTGTTGATCCAGCCTTGCCTGGTGCTCGGAAAGCAACTGTTCTACAGTATTAATCTGCCGTTCAATATTCAGTGAAATTAAGGCTTCAATGATGTCGTCTACTAGCGGAATTTTCTCAATAATTATCCCGCCATGGCTTGCCAGGGTGTTGAGCCCGGAATCCGGGCGGATATTCAGTTTGTCGAGAACAGGATATATTTTTAGCGCAGTTTCATGCTCGGGTTTCTGGCTGTATTCAAGCAACAGGTTTGACAGTTTCCCCAACTGTGCGGTTGACACAGCATTATTGCTATTGACGTTGCTGTCAGCCTGTATCTCCGCATTCAGACGAGTATACTCATACAGAGAATTCTGTAATACCGAGTTATTGGTTTTAAACTCCTCAATCAGACCCGCCTGTTGAACAATGGAATTTTTCAGTATCTCCAGCTTCTTCTCCAGTTCATTATGCTCGTTTGCGTAGGTGCTGGATGGGGGGATTAAATTTTCATTCAAACTGGAGAGTTGATGGACGCTCTCATTCAGAGTGTCATACTGGTGTATTCGGCTGTTTCTGTATCGCAGAATATCCCTGTGCAGTTTCACCTGCAGCGACTTGATTTCACTGGTTATTGCAGAAATATCATCGAATGGATTGCTGCTGCTGATGCTCTTGTAAAAGAAAAATATCAGCAGTGGTATAACGAAAATAATGCCGATGCTGTGGTTTACATGCTGTTTCATCAACTCTTTTCCCTGTCGAACTGCATAGGCTTACGATTGTTGCCGCTGATACCTGGAAGAGAAGAAACCAGGCCGAATTCATTGAATCGCAGGTAGCCTGTTATCTCTTCGTCTCCGCCAGGCTCCAGCATATAACAGCCGGCACATGACAGGCTATTGTTTTTTGACAGCCGGTTATCGCTGAACAGCAGGACGCCTGATGTGGTTTTGCCTGGATGCGGGGCCGTGTTTACAGCTATGGCTTGAACTGGTTCACTAACTGCTGGCACAATCCGTTCTTTCGCTGAGACAGAACTTAGGCTAACAAGTAGAATTACAGGCAACAGTGCAAACCATGCCGGATTTGTTATCATTCTTATAACTTCCTGTTTCTAAAAGGTGAACACAGGGAAATACAGGGGCGCTTTTGTCACAATTCTGCAGGAATTGTAGCCAACAACATTGAAAATAACATGAACTATCAGATAAAAAGTAATTTGACCGGGTTAATCGTAACAGCATTGCTGGTATTTGGACTGGCTCCGGTGCAGGTCGTTGCCGGTTGTGCTGATGAACCTGCGGCAGGTGTCAACTGGGCGGGCTGTGACAAGCAGGGTCTTGATCTCAGTGGGCTTGATCTAACACGTGCGGTACTGACCCGCGCCAACCTGGAGAATGCCAATTTCAGCGGTAGCCGGCTGTCTCATACTGACTTCAATCTGTCTAATTTGAAAAATGCAAAATTTGATAAAGCCCGCATGATCGGCGCAAGACTGATTGGTGTAGAAGCCCCGGGTGCAAGCTTCAAGCAGGCGATACTCGATGATGCCAGCCTGAGTCGTTCCAGCTTGAACTCGGCTGATTTCACTCAGGCACGACTGCGCAGAGTGAGCTTTTATGATTCCGATCTAACAAATGCCGATTTCTCCCAGGCTAACCTTGAAGGTGCGCGCCTGGAACGTGCAAAAATGCTTGCGGCAAAATTCGATGAGGCCAATCTCGAGTCTGCAAACCTGGAGTCGTCAGACGCGGAGACAGCGAGTTTCAAAAATGCCGGCCTGGTTAAAGCGACGTTGGATAATGCTATCCTGCGAGAGGCCGATTTTACAAAGGCTGATTTGAGCAAGGCATCGCTGCGAGAGGCAAACATCGATGATGCGATGTTCGATGGGGCCGTGCTCAGCGATACTATCTGGATCCAATATCAACGCTGCCGCTCCGGTTCTGTTGGTGAATGCCGTTAATCACAGGATTATCAATTATGAAGGCACAACAATTCCTTGATCAAATGGCTGAAACCGCCAACACCCTCGATCTTGCTGCACATATGAACCTGATCTCAAAAGATGTCAGTGTCTTCGGCGTGCCCGGATTTGATGTCATTGGATATGACGACTGGTTTAATCAATGCAAGCACGAGTTTGAAAACAAGCTGCTCAAGCAGGTCAGTTACAAGGGCCTGAATGTGCTTGCCGAAACACCCGAAAAGATTATGTTTAAATCGTTGGAGACGGTTGAAGGTAAAGATGGCACAGTCAATACAAGCGGAATAGAGTTCATAATCCAGAAAGAAGAGGATGGCGTTTGGCGTGTCAGCCAGGAACGGGTGCTGCCGGATGATGAGCTGGAAAATGACATTCGCCGTGGTGCACTTTAATTAGTATCTAATCAGAAATTTCATTACAGGTAACGGACATTGGGACAGCGCAACAAGGAAATCATCGACGCATTGAAGCAGTCTCATCTGTTTGCAAGCCTGACCGAGCTGCAGCTGGACCGGGTTTACCGTCATTGCAGAATTTTTCAGCTTGAAGTTGGGCAGCTGCTGTTCTCGCAGGGCGAGAATGTTGTCTATTTCTATCTTGTGCTCAGCGGAAAAATGAAACTTTACCGTGTTTCACCGGATGGCCAGGAAAAGATTATTGAAATCGTGCCCCCCGGTGAGGTTTTTGCTGAAGCCCTGATGTTTATGGATCAGCCTTACTACCCGGTTAGTGCAGCGGCATTGATGGACACTGTCGTGGTCGGTATCGATGCCAAAAATTTCAAGGCCATGTTGTGGGATTCTGTTGATACCTGCCTGCTGTTGCTGGGTGACATGAGTTTTCGCTTGCGCAAGCTGGTTAACGAAATCGACACGCTGACATTGCATTCCGGCACCTGTCGAGTGGCGAATTATTTTCTGCAGCACGCAGCGGATGAGCGGGAGTGTTTCGACCTCGATATTGCCAAGAGTGTGATTGCTGCGAGGCTGTCAATTAAACCCGAAACATTCTCACGCATCATCAAGAATCTGAGAGAGCAGGGGATCATCAGTATTGATGGCAACAAGATCACCATTCACAACCGGCAGGCATTGAAAGGACTGGGCACGCTGGTTGATTAACAGCGCCCGTGCAGCACCAGGCGTGGTGTTTTCGTTCTTATTCTGTAAGTACAGGCAAGCAGGCATGCAGTTTCTAGCCAGGATGAAGCGAAGCGTAACCCGGGGTTTTTTAGTTGACAATAACTATTTTACCACTGGGGTCACAGGTACGCAGAAGGTTGACATGCAATGCGCTGGCAACGCTTCGCATAAGCCGGCCTGCAAACCAGTTGTATGAATTTAAGGACAATAAGATTAGTCCACCGATGAACGCAGATAAATGCAGATGTATAAAGCTTGAAAACACCTTTATCCGTGTTTATCTGCGTTCATCTGTGGACTAAAGTTTTTAATTCACGTATGTAGTCTAGATGGATATCGATACGCGTTATTCACAATAACACCCGCTCTATGCCATTCGTATTTGCCCTGGCAATGAAATCATCCTGCCAGTTATTGCCTAGCAGGCTGTTGCATAGTTCGACAACGATATAGTCCGTTTCCAGCCCGGTGTCATCCTGGTATCGTGATAGCCCCTGCTGACAAGCCGGACAGGATGTCAGCAGTTTGACTTTAGCGCTGTTGTTATCGGGCTGGCCGGTCAGTTTTACCAGGCCTTTTTCCAGTTCTTCCTGTTTGCGATAGCGAAGCTGGTCAGCGATGTCAGGCCGGGCCGTGCCCAGCGTACCGGATTCACCACAGCACCGACTGGACAGCAGCACATCCTGCTGCATCAGGCTCGAGGCCACCTTCAGCGGATTGTAGGTTTTCATCGGCGTATGGCAGGGGTCGTGATACAGGTAATGCGTGTCCGCCTTGCCATCCAGCCTGATGCCTTTCTCCATCAGGTACTCGTGTATATCCAGCAGGCGACAACCCGGAAAGATCTGTTCGAATTCGTATTTCAGCAGCTGGTCCATGCAGGTGCCGCAGCTGACGATCACGGTCTTGATATCGAGATAATTCAGTGTGTTCGCCACCCGGTGGAACAACACGCGGTTGGCCGTGCTGATCGCCTGTCCCTTGTCCGCATCGCCTGCAGCGGTTTGCGGATAACCACAGCAGAGGTAACCCGGCGGCAGTACCGTTCTCGCGCCGATGTCGTGAAGCATCGCCAGCGTCGCCAGTCCGATCTGGCTGAACAGGCGTTCGGAGCCGCAACCCGGGAAATAGAACACGTTATCGGAATCGCTCGTTGTCTTGTGTTCATCCCGAAGGATGACGACCTGGGTCGGGTCCTCCGATGCAATCAGCGAACGCAGCGGTTTGGCAGGTATTTTAGCCCGCATCGGCTTGCGCACCAGGTGCACGATCTGTTGCCTGGCAGATGTGGAGCCCGTTGTTGACGTAGGTATGCGTTGCCTGTTACCCAGCAGGCCGAACGCCTTTACCAGGTTGTGTGCCAGGTTGATTGCGCGAAAGCCCGTTTGTGCCATAGCGACACGCATGAGCTTGATGACTGTAGGATCGGTTACATTGAGGAACTGCATCGCGGCCCAGCTGCCGAGATTGAAGTTCTTCTGGCCATGGTGTTTCAGGATCTTGCGCATGTGGATGGAGACGTCGCCGAAGTCGATGTCGACCGGGCAGGGATTGAGGCACTTGTGGCAAACCGTGCAATGGTCGGCGACATCGTTCAGATCACCGAAGTGCCTGACCGAAACACCGCGGCGCGTCTGTTCTTCATAAAGAAACGCCTCGATGATCAGGCCTGTGGCGAGTATCTTGTTACGCGGCGAGTACAGCAGGTTGGCGCGCGGTACATGGGTCATGCACTCGGGCTTGCACTTGCCGCAGCGCAGGCAATGCTTGACCTGGTCATTGAGCAGGCCCAGTTCGCTCTGCTCCAGTATCAACGCTTCCTGCTGCACCAGTGCCAGCGACGGGGTATAGGCATTGTCCAGTCCGGAGCCGGGCAGCAGTTTGCCCTTGTTGAACCGGCCCTGCGGATCGACCTCGTTTTTGTACTGGAGGAAGTCCTTCTGCTTGTCGGCTTCGAGGAAATGGATCTTGGTCAGACCGATGCCGTGTTCACCTGAAATCACGCCGCCGAGATCCTGGGCAAGCCGCATCACGCGTTCAACCAGTCGGTCAGCTTCATGCAGCATCTGATAATTATCGGAGTGCACCGGGATATTGGTATGCACGTTGCCGTCACCTGCGTGCATGTGCAAGGCGATGAACAGGCGGTTGTTCTTGATCGCGAGGTGCTTGTTGCGCAGCGCGTTTCTCAGCGGTTCCAGTTCCTGCCCGCGGAATATCTCCCGCAGGCGTTGCTTGATCTCGTTGCGATAGGATATACGTATATCTCGACGCAACAGCATGTCGAGTACACGGTCGTCATTTCTGATCAGTGCTTTTTCATGCTCATGCAGCAGGTGCTGGTGAGTGATGGCCGCATCATCCATCTGCTCCGCCAGCGATGACCAGCGCTGCCTGACCTCGAGCAGGTGTTGTTTGGCGAGATCCAGCTTGGCCTGCAGGATGGCGCGATTTTCGTCGCTGTCATCATAGTTTTCATCCTGCTTCAATTCTTTCAGGTCGCCCGACAGGTGCGCGATAAAGCTATCGACGCTGACCAGTTTGTTCGCAATCGACTGTTCGATGTTGATGCGCTCGATACCGATGCTGTAGTCGCTGAGCCGTGGCAGCGGGATCACCACATCTTCATTGATCTTGAAAGCATTGGTATGTGCTGAAATGGCTGCAGTACGCGCGCGATCCAGCCAGAAATGCCGCCGTGCCTGCGCGCTGCTTGCGATGAAGCCTTCACCATTGCGCGCCTTGACGCGTTCGACGACTTCGGCAACGACAGCATCGAGTTTGGGCTCGTCGTCACCGGCAATGTCGGCCAGCAGTACCATGCGCGGGCGTTCGCGCCCCGGTGTCTTGGTCGCATAACGCACGGCCTTGATATAGCGTTCGTCCAGGTGCTCGAGTCCAGCGAGTACCACGCCATCGGTTTGCTCGACATGATCTTTCAGTTCAACGATTGCCGGTATGGCCTGGGAGAGATCGCTGTCGAAGAACTCCAGGCAAGCAGTTCGCGTGTGCTTCGGCATGCGGTGAAGTATGAAACGCGCCGAGGTGATGATGCCGTCACAGCCTTCTTTCTGAATACCGGGCAGACCTGAGAGGAACTTGTCAGTGACGTCCTTGCCGAGCCCCGCCTTGCGAAATGCCTTGCCCGGCATGCGCAACATGCGTGGCTGGCCAACCGGGGTTTTGCCGTCGGACTGGTAACTGTGGATACAGAACACGACCTCGTCCTGTTCGTGGATCTTGCCAAGGTTATGGTGATAGCGTTCAACCTCGATCCAGTTCGCATCGGGCGTGACCATGCGCCAGCTGATCAGGTTATCCAGCGTGGTGCCCCACAGTACTGCTTTCTTGCCGCCGGCATTCATCGCCACGTTGCCACCGATACAGGACGCGTCCTGTGAAGTCGGGTCAACAGCGAACACCAGGTCGTGTTGTTCCGCCAGCTCGGACACACGGCGCGTGACCACGCCGGCGCCGCACTGTACGGTCGGTACCGGGTGATCGACACCGTGTATGTTCGCCGGCAGGACATTACCGAGCTGATCAAGTTTTTCAGTATTGATCACGACCGAGCGCGCATCCAGCGGCACCGCGCCGCCGGTATAACCCGTGCCGCCGCCACGTGGAATGATGGTCAGGTCGATGTCGATACAGGCCCGCACAATTTCCGCGACCTCCGCTTCATTGTCGGGAGATATCACCACGAACGGAAATTCGACACGCCAGTCGGTCGCATCGGTGGCATGCGAGACACGGGCCAGACCGCCGAAATCGATATTGTCCTTGCGGGTAATGCGTCTGAAACGTTTGCGGACCTGTTCCCGCAGTTTGCGGTCATGCTCGAATTGCCTGGCGAACAGGTCAACGGCCTGCGTTGCCGCCTGGTGCAGATCCAGTGCCTGCCGGTTATCACCCGCACGCGCCTTGATCTGTGCAAGGCGATGATGCATGGCATCAATCAGTGAATTCAGGCGACTCCTGTTTTCAAGCAGGTCCTCCTGCAGATAGGGATTGCGGTTAACGACCCACATGTCGCCAAGCACTTCAAACAGCATACGCGCGGAAATACCTGTGTTGCGTTGATGGCGCAACTCGTTGAGCATGTCCCAGTAGGGCTCGCCAAGAAAGCGGATCACGATCTCCCGATCAGAGAACGATGTGTAGTTATAGGGAATCTCGCGGATACGTTCTGGCATGAGATATTTGTTACAACGCTGGTTGCTGACGGATCACCGGCAAAGTGCTTATTTTATCCGAAACCAGTGCCGCCAAGGCGATCTCGAGCCGGATGGCCGGTTTTTTATTGACAGCCCGGTGCAGCAGGCGTTTTACTGGGTCAGCAGGGCATACAGCTGCGGCAACTTCCTGGGCAG
>Ga0316192_10002379_pt1 | contig 13712 bp, 9 predicted proteins | sample MerIslwburrow_MG_FD_204931 | JGI IMG/M metagenome (GOLD analysis project Ga0316192, IMG submission 204931) | Coastal sediment microbial communities from Maine, United States - Merrow Island worm burrow | ecosystem: Environmental > Aquatic > Marine > Coastal > Sediment | place: USA: Maine...
ACGATATTTTCTTTAGGTAATTCCATCAGCTATAAACAACTACCAAATGAAATGATTGAAGCAAAAATTTGTCTCAATTTGTCAAATCCGCAAATAAGCATGTCCGGGCATAAATAATCAAAATTGTAATCAACAACCTTTACTCTACGGTGAATAAATGTCCATACCCTATCCCGATGTAAACCCTTCGAATAAGTTGCTATTATCAGATGTTCTAGGCACATTGAGTTATGGTTTAGACATGGCCGAAGGCCAATCACTTGGTCATAGTTTGCGATGCTGTTGGATTGGAATGCACATTGGTCAACAAATGTTGTTAAGCCTCGATCAATTGTGGGAGCTGTATTACACAATACTTTTAAAAGACTCTGGAAGTAGTAGTACTGCAACGCAAATATGTAAGCTATACGGTGCCGATGATAGGAAAGTTAAAAAAGAATTTAGAGCAATTGACAATCATGATATTGTTCAGATTGTAAAATTTATTGTGCAACATACGCGCTTATCCAACAGCTTACCCGATAGAATTGGGCGAACTATTTATTTAGCCACTCATGGTGAAAAATTAGCAGAGGAATTTATAAAACATCGTTGCGATAAAGGCGCAGAGTTCGCAAAACAACTCGGTTTTAATGAAAATATATCTCAAGCTATTAGATTTTTAGATGAACACTGGAATGGTAAAGGTCGACCCTTGCGTTTGAGTGGTGAACAAATTCCTTTGTATTCACAAATTGCTTTACTATCACAGGTGGTTGATATTTATTACCACAGTGGTGGTGTAGACGCAGTAAATACCGAAATGAGAATTCGAAAGGGTGTTTGGTTTAATTCTGAAGTCGTTGATGCTTTTAACAGTGTCTCAAAATCCTTTCAATTCTGGGGAGGACTAAAAGCTAAAACTATTTTTGATGATGTAAAGCAATTGGAACCAGAATCACGTTTAATCTACATGGATGAGAAAAAATTTAATAACATTGCCAATGTCTTTGCACAAATTGTAGATTCTAAAAGTCTGTTTACCAATGGACATAGTACTCGAGTCGCTAAATACTCTAACATCATGGGTAAGGAGCTAGGGCTTGCTGCGGAGCGTCGAACATTACTTAACCAAGGCGCATTATTACATGACCTGGGTAAGCTCGGCATAAGCAACACCATTTTGGACAAACCCGACAGTTTGACATCTGACGAGTGGTTGCAAGTTAAAAACCACGCAAAATATACTGAAGACATATTACAACACTTGTCCCCTTTGTCGGAATTGGCCTTCATAGCCAGCTCTCATCACGAACGATTAAACGGCCAAGGTTATCCCAGAGGTTTAAATGCTGACCAAATTCCCATAGAAACCAGAATAATTACGGTGTGTGATATGTTCTCTGCGCTTACAGCGAACCGACCCTACAGGAAAGCCATACCTGTAAAACAAGCATTAGCAATATTGGAAAAACAACGTGGTACATCTATTGATGGCGATTGTGTCGATGCTTTAAAAAGCAACTTACCTGAAGTTACTGACAGTGGAAACAGTCAAAAGGTAGCATGATCATGACTAATTCCAAATTAATCAGTTGAAGCGTAGCAAGGCTTACATAGAAGATAGTCGTCGATTTAAGTAATCAATTTAGGGTGATATCCATTGGAATCTAATTCCTTTAAACAAATGCAGTAACGCCCATAAAAACAGCAGCGGAAAAAATACGGTATGTACTACAAACACCACTATTAAATTCACTGCGCTAGAGCTGGCTTCTTCAACCGTTTCCTTGTAGGCGTCCATTTTCTTGCTTATATCCACACCTGAGGTGGCTGAATTTACTAAATCAGCGGCTTTATCCATAAAACTTTTATTTTGCTGATTATTATCACTTTTTTCCGATGGAGCACTAATTTCTCCAATGGCTACTTTTGTATGCTCCAATCTCTCTGTCGAACTGATATATTGGTCCGCAAGAAAATAACGATACATCACTTCACTTGAAATTGCTGTCAACGGTACAGCAAAACGAATGAATAACATGATTATTAGCAGTTTATATAAAACTACGCTTGTCGATCTACCCAAATAATTCTGTTTGATTCTATCTACTACAACAAGCAACAATAATATACTGAATAAGACACTTACAATAAGTGATGAACTAATATTAATAAAGACTTGTTGTACTCCTAAGGAAGCAGTTGCAGCTAACATAACCCATGAAAATCTTTCCACCAGATCATTTATAGGATCAAGTATTTGACCTGGGGCAAAATTCACCCCAACTCCAGCAGGTTGTACCGCAATTTCTGTTCCCTGTGCCACGGATATAACGCCGTTTATGGCTCTGGCAATACCATAGGTTAATAAAGCTCTGTTAAATGCGTCTTGTGTATATGATTCACTGAGTTTGTCGAGGCCACCAGAAAAGGATAGAATCGCTAGAAGTATCGCTATAATGCTTAAAAATACCTTAGTTGAGGTCGTTTTATTTTTCATGTTTTATCTAGTTAGTGCCCGTCCATAAACCGATGTTTTTTGGTAGCCCGGATGGAACGCAGTGGAATCCGGGACGCCAAGCCTCAGATTTAACTCAGTATTCCCGGATTCCGCAAAGCTACATCCGGGCTACGATGAATTCATTTATACGTTTATGGACGGGCACTAGTTAATTAGTGATTTTTTTTATCTCATTTAGCAAAAATTTAACATCGCCATAATTTAGGAAGACCCCCTTAGCCGTTTTGATATGGTAATAGATGGTCGACTATTTCTAAAGAATAATAATCCTAGCATAACACCAATAGCAGCGCCGGATACATGTGCCACTAGATTGACATTTGTGGAATTACTACCGTCAGCGTATAAATGATAAACATCCCAACCAATATACCATAGAGCTAATATCCAAGCTGGCATAGAAAAAATTTTAAATATTATAATAAACCAAAAAAAACAACGAATTCGGGCGGTTGGAATTAAGAATGTAAATAGTCCAATCATGCCCATAACAACACCTGACAAACCAAGTGTTGGTAATACATAGGGATCCGCAATCGTTACGGCTGCATACGCAAGATTAGTTCCTATGGCAAGTGCAAGTACAACCACAGAATATATAATACTACCTAATATGATTTCGACTGAGGCGGCAAAGGCAAAAAAGAAAAATAAATTACCAATTAAATGTTGCCAACCTCCATGAGCGAAAACCGAGCTAATCATTTTTGGTACGGCCAAAGTCGAGGGTTCATACATTAATTTTGCTGATAAAGAATGTGGCGCATGCTTCTTAAAATCGTCGTAACTCTTCTCTAGAGTATTAACCATTATTTCTCGACTTCTGATAATACTCATAGAATCGAATGCATCAGCATGGTCAACCAGTTTATTGATTATGTTCTGTGGATTACTATTCGTATGTAATGAACGTAGGATTACAACACAAGCGCTAATGTTGTCACTTTTGGTTAATTTTTTTACCACTAATAGAAAAATTCTTGGCTGGTCTTTTTGACAAAACTCGGCTGCAGATTTATTAATTGCAATCTCAGATACACTTTGTTGATAGTAAATGTATATGCATAAGACACAAATAATTATTGTGACAAACGGTAGACGTTTTAAATCAATATCTACCCTATATGGAAAAAATAACATTTAGTTAATAACCTGATAAACAAAGTATTTGATTGAATAGAATACTATCTTGTGGAATTGGCAATTTATTTTAGGTACTACGGATTTCACTCAATTTAATTAAATTTTCACTAGCATTTTCACTAAGTAATTGCAAGCTATTTGCAGGATAAACCTGTTTATACACCACCCATAAATTGTTATTATACTAAGATTTAATACTGTGTGTAAAAACAATCGATACTCAGTGATTCCAATAAATGGGCTTTAAAAATAAGCCATTGTATTGTATAGATAAAACAATAATGACTCATGGATTGCTCAATAACTTAAAAATTAGATATGATTATAACTTAGAATTATATATACTATCTCGTAATAACCGGCTCGTATAAATTTCACGAAGTAGAAGCACCTTTGGGCTGTTCACTAGATGCGCCATTGTTCAAACCGAGTATCCTATCGACAAACAATATAGTTGATAGAGGGGGAGTAGTATTATGATGTATTTTTATAACAATGGACGGTTACTATTAATATTGTTGAATCTGTTAGTAATCCTATTTAGTACTGGTTGTGCTTTTACTGATTCTTCACAAAAACACACATCGTTGGTTAATTCCAGCAAAATTAGCAGTTCCAGCGACACGCCTTTCGTATCTGGGCACATTCTATTAGCGGATAATTTTACCCCCGCTAATAATGTTACCGTTTATATCCCTAATGTAAATGCAAAAACGCCTTTATTTATTAACGAACTGGTCTTGAGTTCGAGTTCGTCTGCTGAACGTTCTTGTGAAAAACCATTAGCACCTTATATCAGTTTTACCTGTACCGATGTTAACGGTCATTTCAAATTACCTGTAACCAAGTTCTCAAGTCCGCCCCTTTCTATCACTGTACAAAGCAATGAAGTAACAGTTTCAACGGCAATATCATTAAGTGAAATTGGTTCTGACATAGGCGCAATTACGTTAATTGATAGAGAAGCATTGGGCGCACAAAAACATGATAAAGATAGAATTGCAATAGTATTCGATTTACTAGATCCATACGAAGAAATAAATCGAACACTAGCAGAAAATGATATAAGTCCAGATCTCATCCGCATAGAAATGCTGCAAAATTTTTATGACATCTACGAGATCAATGAAAACAAAAGTGATGTAAAAGTAACGACACTCCAAGAGCTCGTTAAAGATCAAAACAGGGACAAATTGGCTGACATAGCCGACTTTGATGTTATCTTTATAAATTGTCGAAACGAAGACGATATTGCAAATTTAAATGCAACCATACGAAAAGAACTTCTTAAATTTGTTAGCAATGGCGGGGAATTGTTTATTACTTCATGGTCCTTTCAATTAGAAAAACCGAAATTCAACTTAAACGATTATATCTAGCAGTGTCCATTCAGTGAATAATTATTTATTCCAAGAATGCGTAGGAATTTGAAATAGGTTGCATACGCAATTTGAGCGAAATTGTTGACTCACTATTTAATTTCCAATCAAATATAGTCGAATAGGCCATAACAGCACGAACGTAATTACGAGTTTCTTTGTAGGGAATCAAATCGACCCAGATATCGGCAGACATATTATTCGTACTACCCAGCCAGGCAGCTACTCTATTTGGACCCGCATTATACGCCGCAGTTGCCAAAACTTGATTTCCTGAAAATTTGTTGAGCATGTTGTTTAAGTACGAACTACCAAAAAATATATTTTTGTCAGTTAAGTACAGTTCACGCACACTTGGTTTACTTACCCCTAAGACTCTAGATTGATACTGTGCCGTGGACAATAGTATTTGCATGAGTCCAATAGCGCCTTTATTTGATCTCGCCGTTCTCTTGAACGCGCTTTCTCGTCTTGTAACACCAAATATCCATGAGGGATCAATTGACATGGTTTCGGCATTTAACAGTATTTCGTCTCGATATGGAGTTGGGAAACGTAACTCCAGGTCTGCTCTATGAGTTGTCATAGCGATAGTTGATATCGCGTTATCGTGCCACTGCCAATTATGAGCCAATACGGCGGCCTGTTTTGTATCAGCTTCATCTAATTTCGTAATTACTGAATTCCACTCTCTTCTAGCGTCTGTCACTCTATCAAGAATATAAAGCTCTTTGGCTCTCTGTAATGCTGCTATTGCTTCTAAGGCGCGCAATTTCGCAATATCTCTCTTAATCGGCTTGGAATTAAATGTATAAGGTTTTCCAATTCGATCAGCCGCTAAGAAACTATAATAATTTGTTTTATTGGCAATAGATTTGTAAATATCCTCAGCCATATCTTTGTTATTTGTGTTTTCCTGGGCACGAGCTAACCAATAGCGCCATCTCGTTAATTTCTGTTCAGCTTCGCTCAGGTTTTGAATTTCAGAAATCAAACGAAGCCAATCCTGTTGTTTTAAGGCGATATTAATTTTCCAGTTGCGGACCCTTTTGTTTACTAATTCTGGTTTTATCTGATTTAGCATTTCTAAAGCGCCAGGTAAATATTGTGATGCCGCATTAAGGGCTATATAGCGTTGTATTTCAGCCTTTGTATCACTACTGAATCCATGTGATTTTGAAAATTTATTCCATAACTGATTGGCCTTATCAGCATCCCTGACGGCAATACGTTTAATGGCATGGCTAATTATTTTACGATTAATCAAAGTATTTTTCTTTAGTCGTTTTAGGTCAATATTTTTAGTCGGGTTTTTGTATACACTCCGCCACAAAACCACTGATTTTCTGTCCTTATTACTTAGCTTTTTCGCAAGATGATCCGCAATTTCTGTATTGCCTTTTTGCATCGATAGTTCGATACGTTCCCAAATGATATCAGACGTAATCAAGGAGCTAGCATAGAGCTTTTTGAACAACGGGATACATTCTTTTGGCTGAGTGTTCCCGCTTAACCACAAGCTTTTTGCTTCTTCTAAGGCTTTGCTGTTTGCCTTTTTTGAGCTTTCTAAAATAAGTTTGGCTCTAAGGTGATAACACTTAAGCGTTACCGCAGCTTGTCCATTATAATATTTCGAGAACTCGCGCCAGTGACTCTGTTTACCTAACTCATATAACCATTTTGTTTTTATTCTATCGCTTAGAAGCGTATCTTTATATTTATCAATGAAAGAGACAACTTCAAGCTTATCGGCAGTCGACAATCGCTGTCTTAAGTCGTAGTATTCCAAATAAGGGTACAATAGATAGTCTTGGTTTCGTTGCTTAAGACTAAGAAATTTTCCATATTGGCCATTTTCCAGAGCAGCAATGGCTTGAATGAAGTCATTGCGTTTACCCGTTAGGTCATCGCCATTCGCTAACGAAACAATAAATAAAGTTGTCGTTATAAATAAAACAGGAGGTATTAAGTAGTATCTCGGCTGATGTATGCCAATATAACGCACTACTGAAGAAAAATTGAATTTGTGAAATAAGTTCATTGAGATTCATGACCAGTTTGATTCAGAAAACTCTTAGATTATACAACATCCAGTTTTATTCTGATGCTGTTATAATATAACGTTTTCACTATATAATCAAAAGCTATATGTTAAGTATTACTTAAGAGAATAACTGTAAATCAATGATTTAATTAATTGATTTTCTGTAAACTAAATCTTACACTTTTTTTACACCTACAGAATGAAATTATATGCTATGTCTGACCTCATATTAGATAAAGAATTCCCACTCAATAAAGACCTTATTCATTTAAACCATGCGGCCGTAGCTCCTCTACCGCAAAGAACAACGAACGCAATAATTCAATTTGCACAAGAAAATACACGACAAGGTTCATTAAATTACAGTGTATGGATGGAAACAGAAAAGGAACTGCGAAATAAGCTTGTTAAACTTATTAACGCGGGTTCTGTGGACGACATTGCTTTATTAAAAAACACTTCAGAAGCGCTTTCGGTTGTTGCTTACGGACTGGACTGGCATAGCGGTGACAACATTGTCATTAGCAACCAAGAGTTTCCGTCCAATCGGATAGTTTGGGAGTCTCTCGCGAATAAAGGTGTCGAACTAAGGATTGCGAATTTCAATGATAAGTCACCCGAAGATAATATTATCAAACTCTGTGACAAGCACACGCGATTAGTTGCCGTAAGTTCTATTCAGTATGCCAGCGGGTACCGAACTGATTTACACAAGCTTGGAGAATATTGCCGTAACAATGATATTTTATTTTGTGTTGATGCGATTCAAAGCGTTGGGGCTGTTACATTCGACGTACAATCCATAGGCGCAGATTTCGTGATGGCAGATGGGCATAAATGGATGCTTGGACCTGAAGGACTCGCCTTTTTTTATTGTCATCCTAATTCCAGAGATAAACTAAAATTAAATCAGTTCGGTTGGCATATGACAGAAGACTATTTAAATTTTGATGCCCAGAATTGGGAAATAGCAGCAAGCAATCGTAGATTCGAATGCGGTAGTCCAAATATGCTGGGTATACATGCCTTGAATGCCAGTTTGTCCTTGCTACTGGAGTACGGTATGGATAATGTTGAAGATGCGCTGTTACACAAAGTGGATTTTTTTATGGACTATATTAAGCAATCCAAAAATTATGAATTACTTACTCAAGCAAAACCCAATCACTATGGTGGTATCGTTACGTTTAAACACACCAAATCGGACGCCAATGTACTCTATAATCAACTATCAAACCAAGGAATTTTGTGCGCCACTCGTGGTGGCGGTATAAGATTTTCACCACATTTTTATACGCCATCCGAAAATATAAAAAGATCCATCGATATATTAGACAGGATCGAGGTTAAAGGTTAAAGACTACATAATTTTAGGAAGCTTCGTTTAGTTTAGACCGGCAAGCATAATAGTTTGTGGGTTGTAGATCTGTATGCGTCCCCACGCTGGAGCGTGGGGACGAGAAAAGATAGGTTAAAGGATAAAGGATAAAGGTAATAACTTAAAGGCTAAGGATGTCGGTTTTAGTCTTTGATTTTGACCTTGCTTTTAACCTTTAACCTCATTCCTTTTACCTTTTACCTATTTTTATTTCAGTTGTGGAGACGATTGCAATCCAATGTTTTGCACTATAATGCTGGCTACTGCGGCGCCAATACGATCGGCAAAACGATCGTAGAAGTTTTCACGTACAGTGAAATCAACTATTTTCTCTACGCCAATTATTTCACGCGCAACGTAACCACTGCTGCCAAGACCATCAACCAGTCCTAATTCCACGCCTTCTTCACCATTCCAAAACAAGCCACTAAAGATTTCAGGTGAATCCTTTAACCGATCACCGCGACCTTCTTTAACAACGGTTATGAATTGTTTATGCACTCCATCCAACATACCTTGAACGTGTTTTAATTCTTCCTTTTTTACGGGAGAAAAGGGATCTAAAATTCCTTTGTGTTCTCCTGCCGTAAGCAAACGTCGCTCTACTCCAAGCTTTTCCAGTGCATCCACAAAACCAAAACCATTCATAAGCACACCAATGGAACCAACTAAACTGGCTTTATCCGCATATATTTCATCTGCCGCTGCCGCTATATAGTAACCACCAGAAGCACAGACATCGGATATGACCGCGTATAATTTAATGTCTTGATGTTTTTTTCTGAGCCTTCTGATTTCATCATACACATAACCGGCTTGCACAGGACTACCGCCAGGGCTATTAATGCGCAATATTACAGCTTTTGTGTTTTTATGCTTAAACGCAGCACGCAAACCCGTAACAATAGTATCCGCATTCGCCTCGGTATTAACGGCTATTGCACCTTCTATATCAATCAAAGCTGTGTGCTTACCGCTGGAGATTGTTTTAGTACTCCACTGCAATGGCATATAAAATAACAAGGCTCCAATATAAATAAACGCTAGGGCTTTAAAAAATATTCCCCAACGACGTGATCTGCGCTGTTCATTTAAGCTAGCAAAGGCCAAGCGATTGAGTACGCCCCTTTCCCAATCAGCCTCAGATTTATCTTTGGAAAGTTTCGCGGTTGGGCCATCTTCAATTTCGGGAGCCCCGGTCCAAGCGTCTTTCTGCTCTTCCTTGTGTATATTCTCCTGTTCGGCAGGAGATGTTAGATGTGCGTCTTTTTCTGTCGAGTTCAATCCATCTATGTCACCCAACTTGTGATAATCTTCATTATTTTCGACACCTTTATCTATATCTTTGTCTTTGTCTTTGTCTTTATCTTTATCTGTCATTGTTTTACAAAACCTCTGGCTTAAACTGCATAATTATCGCAGTTACAGTTTGTTATTCTAGTAGTCCGTGCTTAACCAAGGTAAAAGTTCGCTAAAGTGATTTAGCGTCTGTACAGGGCTATATTGATGTAAGCGTTCTATGTCATGTACGCCATAGCTTACAGCAACACAGTCAACCTCTGCGCTTTGCGCCATCGCCAAATCGTATTCAGTGTCTCCCACCATTAAGGCACTTTCTGCACTAACTTGCAACTCGTCAAGAATTTCATAAAGCATTTGAGGATGAGGTTTCGATTGTGTTTCATCAGCACATCGAGTCGCCTTGAACACATGTCCAAACTGAATGCTCTGTAATGCTCTTTCAAGCCCCACTCGCCCCTTTCCAGTTGCAACAGCCATAACGTAACCTTGCGCATATAATTGATTTAGTGCGGCTGGAACACCCTCAAAGGGTAAAGATTGCTCCATCGATAAAAAATGGTGTCGATACCTATCGACGAGCTTTGTATAATGATCTTCAGTGACATTTGGATATAAGGTGGTTATTGCTTCATATAGACCCAATCCAATAATATTTTGAATTTCATCATCATTTAAAACGGGTAAACCTACGTCTCGCATTGCAGATTTCATGCACGAAACTATTCCGTGCTGTGAATCGATCAACGTACCGTCCCAGTCAAATATCAATAGCTTATAATCTTTTCGCAATTAATGGTCCTTTTATGTCCTTTTTGGAGGCAACCCTACCTACTAACCAGACATTATTCTTCATAAATTCAACAATTAAGTAACTTTTTCCACAACTTTATGCAATATATCATCATAAGGTGCCTCAATTTGAATATGGTGATCATAGACAGATAATTCAAATTTCAGGCTAAACGCATGTAAAAACAAACGTTTTAAGCTTACGGTACGCATGAATTTATTAAAATTATCATCACCGTATTTACTGTCTCCGGCAATAGGGTGACCAATAGCGGCCGCATGAACACGTATCTGGTGAGTTCTACCAGTGAGTAAGCTGACTTCCACTAAACTTGCTTTATGTGCTATTTTAAGCGGCTTAAAAACACTTTTCGCCATTTTTCCTTCTGGATGAACACAAACCATTCGTTCACCAGATTTTTGTATATTTTTTAACAAAGGTAACGAAACAAGTCGTTTACCCCCAGACCACCTGCCCTTCACTAAGGCGACATAGCGTTTTTCAATTTGATTGTTGCGAAAATGTTCATGAATTTGGCGAAGGATGCTACGTTTTTTGGTGATGATGAGACAACCGGATGTTTCTTTGTCCAACCTGTGAGCAAGCTCTAAGTTTTTGTCCTTGGGACGCATGGCTCGAACAATCTCAATAATTCCCAAGCTAATTCCGCTGCCTCCATGTACTGCGATACCGGATGGTTTATTTATTATAATTAAATATTTATCTTCTAATAGAATATTTTTTTCTATTTTTTGTATAAGTGATGCGTTTGGAGTGACTTTATTATCAGAACGCTCAGACACAACCACTGGTGGGATGCGTAATTGATCACCTGTCTTGAGTTTGTAACTGGGTTTGACTCTTCCCTTGTTTATCCTAACCTCACCTTTTCGTAATATGCGGTAAATACGGCTCTTCGGTACCCCTTTTAAAAAGGTAATTAAAAAATTGTCTACTCGTTGGCCATTGTAGTCGGGTTCAATGGTAATAAACTTAACAACTGGGGATGAATTATCAATTTGATGAGTGGTATCTTTTTTAGGCAAAACTTTTCCCTAACCTTCTGTTTGAACAAGGAAATTCATTAATCCGAAAGCAAGCTCGCGGTGTTATATCTAATTGGGCTTATATTTAGGGATGAATTATAAACCAATTGATATTGGAGAATTAGAAATTTGCTAGCTATACTAAATAATCAGTACAACAGGAAGAAAATACCCAATTGATAAATAACACTATTTTATTTTGCAATTGTACAGAAAATTAGCGTCTTAAGTTGAATTATTTAGTTGGGGGCCATATATAAACTGGAGTTACTCATTGAATGTACAATATAAAAACAATCGAAAATAAGGAAAACATAAGTTCAACGTGTTTGCTGCCCTAGGTTTAGACTGCTATAGTAGGTATAGATAGGATAACTAACGGCACTTAACCATTTAATTATTAAGTGTAATTTAATCTTAAGGTTTCTATACATCCGCATTCAAATTGAGAAATACGGATGTTAACTTAATTAATCGCGCTCCTTTCGCCTAATTTAGGTGCAGTATTGAGCTAATTCGAAGAAAATCAGCTAAAACACTATTTTTGTCCGTTTTACGACACTATAAGTTTTTAAGCTTAAGGAATTATCTCTATTGCTCTTTGGTTATTAAAAGTCGAGCGCCAGAGAGAAAAATATATGAAAAGAATGTTGTTTAACGCAACTCAACCAGAAGAGTTGCGTGTTGCACTCGTTGATGGACAAAAACTTTACGACTTAGATATAGAATCAGCAGGCCGAGAACAGAAAAAAGCCAATATTTACAAAGCTCGAATCACTCGAATAGAGCCCAGCCTAGAAGCCGCATTTGTTGATTATGGTGCACAACGCCATGGCTTTCTTCCTCTGAAAGAAGTATCAAGAACCTATTTCGATCCTTCGGTCGAAATTTCTGGTGGTCGAGTCAATATCAAAGACGTCTTGAAAGAAGGTCAAGAAGTAACCGTTCAAGTTGAAAAAGAAGAACGCGGGAATAAAGGCGCCGCTCTAACTACTTTCATTAGCTTGGCAGGACGCTACCTTGTACTCATGCCAAATAACCCTAGAGCGGGAGGGGTTTCTCGTCGTATCGTTGGAGATGACCGAAACGAAATACGCGATGCTATGGCGGATCTAACTGTTCCTCAGGATATGGGATTAATTGTTAGGACAGCTGGCGTCGGGAAAAATCCTGAAGAACTGCAGTGGGACTTAGACTATCTTGTTCAACTTTGGAAGGCCATTGAAAAAGCCACCCAAGATCGCTCTGCCCCATTTCTGGTTTATCAAGAAAGCAATGTCATAATACGTGCAATTCGCGATTACCTTCGAAACGACATTAGCGAAATACTTATTGATAATAAAGTAACCTACGATAATGCTAAAGAGTTTATGCAGCTTGTAATGCCACATAATCTCAATAAAATAAAATTTTATGATGACAATGTGCCTTTATTTACCCGTTATCAAATAGAATCTCAAATCGAAACAGCATTTAGACGTGAAGTTACTTTACCTTCGGGTGGTGCAATTGTCATCGACCACACAGAGGCATTGCTATCCATTGATATTAACTCTGCAAAAGCCACAAAAGGTGGTGACATAGAAGAAACAGCGCTAAATACGAACCGTGAGGCAGCGGAAGAAATTGCCCGGCAGTTACGTTTACGGGACCTCGGCGGACTCATCGTCATTGATTTTATCGATATGAGCTCCTCACGAAATCAGCGCGATGTTGAAAACACATTAAAAGAAGCATTAAAAATGGACCGAGCACGGGTTCAAGTGGGTCGTATTTCTCGTTTTGGTTTGCTGGAAATGTCGCGTCAGCGACTCAAACCTTCTCTTGGTGAATCCAGCCAAATCGTATGTCCGCGTTGTGACGGACAAGGCACGGTGAGAGGTATTGAATCTTTAGCATTGTCAGTTCTTCGTATTATCGAGGAAGATGCGATGAAAGAGCATACTTCAAAAATAATTGTTCAATTACCAGTTAATGTGGCTACCTTTTTATTGAATGAAAAAAGGTCTGCGGTTACCGAAATTGAGAATAGACAAGGCGTCATTATAATCCTGGTGCCAAACAATCATTTAGAAACACCGCACTATGATATTCAACGGGTACGGGAAAATGATGTTGCTACCGCCA
>Ga0316192_10002381_pt1 | contig 13709 bp, 12 predicted proteins | sample MerIslwburrow_MG_FD_204931 | JGI IMG/M metagenome (GOLD analysis project Ga0316192, IMG submission 204931) | Coastal sediment microbial communities from Maine, United States - Merrow Island worm burrow | ecosystem: Environmental > Aquatic > Marine > Coastal > Sediment | place: USA: Maine...
ATAGATCCCAAGAGGTTTTCCAAATGATCACCGGCAGAGACACCCTACAGCAAATCAACGACTACGTGCTGCAGGCCCAATCTCAGATCGAATCCGCCGACCGGGAGATTGACAAGCTGACTTCGCGCCTGGGCAGGCTGAGCATCGAGGAGGCCGAGCAGTTCCAGAAACTGGCCAGGTTCCGGCTTGGCGAGATGAACGCCGGCCACATGGTGGCCAGGCTGAACAAGGCCCATCAGGTCGTTCAGGCATTTTTGGAACATCACAAACATGCCCTGGCCGAGCTTGAATCCGGTCTCGAACAAATAAAACAATCCCAGCGGAAGCTGGAGCAGCAGCGCGAATCGCGAATCAATGCGCGCGATCAGGCTGTGGAAGAATTTCAGCGGCAGCTTGAAAAGAGCAAAGAGAAGCTGGAACAAGATGAGGGCTATCGCCTCCGGCAGGAAAAAGCGCTTCGGGCGGCAGAGGTGAGCCGCCGGGCCGATGAAAAGGCCTCGCAGTCAGAGGCGGACCTGGCCAGCAAGGGCAAGCCCTACCAGGAGGATGCGATTTTCATGTACCTGTGGCAACGCCGGTACATGACGCCGGACTACCGGGCGAACCGCATCATCCGTTCGTTGGACAACTGGGTGGCCCGGTTGATTGATTACGAACAGAACCGCACCGACTACCACATGTTAAACGAACTGACCGTGCGCTTGAGGGAACATGCCGATCAGGCCGCTGAAGAGGCAAAGCGGCAGCAGCAGGCGCTGCAGGCTCTGGAAAGGCAAGCGGCCGAAAAAGACGGCGTGGGCACCCTTCAGACCGCCCTGGAAAAAGCGGAAGCACATCTGCAGCAGATCAATGAGGAAATTGAGACCCACGAAAAAAAATATCAGCAATTGCTGGAACAAAAGGCCGGCTTTTCCGCCGGGGAGGATGAACATACGCAGAAAGCCGTTGAGATCCTTGCTGCTGAACTCAAGCGTGAAGACACCATCGAGCTTTACCGGCAGGCCCAGGCCACCCCGCGCCCCGAGGACGATGTCATCGTCATGCAGCTTCACAAGTTGCAGCAGGAAGAAAAGGAAATAAACGAGCGCCTTTCCGACCTGAAAGCAGACCGGCAGCAGCAGCGCAAGGCGTTGGAAGAGCTTTCCAAGCTGCGCAGCGAGTTTCGGCGCAGCAATTACGATGCCGGTTTTTCTTCTTTTCCTGCCAACCTGGGGCTGGGTATGCTGCTGGGAGAAGTGCTGCGGGGCGGCAGGTCCTCGGGCAGCGCCTGGGACAGAATCGGTGACGCCCAGAAGTGGGACCTGCCGGATATAGGCGGCTTTGGCGGTTCTGGAGGTGGTGGTTTCGGCGGCTTCGGCGGTTTTGGCAGCGGCGGTGGTTTTGGTGGTGGTGGATTTCGTACCGGTGGAGGATTTTGAGTTGTACTGGAAAACATTAATTTGAAAAAGAAAGGAGAAAAAAATGGGACTTTTCGATTTTGCACGTAACATCGGCAACAAGCTTTTTGGCAGTGAAGACGAAGCACCCCAGAAAATCAAGGAGTACATCGAGGAAGAAAACCCCGGCGTGAGCAACCTCGATGTCAGCGTCGAAGACGGCGTGGCAACGATCAGCGGGCAGGCCGACAGCGCCGAGGCCATGGAAAAAGCGGTGTTGATGGCCGGCAATGTCAAGGGCATCAGCGAAGTGCGCGCTGACGAACTGTCGGCGCCGGCACCGGTACAGGAGGTACAATATTATGAAATACAGTCCGGTGATACGCTATCGGCGATTGCCAAGAAATACTATGGAAACGCATCGGATTATCCTCGCATATTCGAAGCCAACCGGGAAGTCATTAAAGACGCCAACCTGATCTATCCGGGCCAGAAGATACGCATCCCCATGGAATAGAAACCTGCCCGATCCTCACCTGACCGGATCTTAACGGATTCGGCCTGATGTATCGTTTTAGGCGTTTTCCGGGACAAGGCGGCCCTGCCAGCAGGTTAGCTGCAGGGCCTTTCACGACGGCTAAAGAGTCCCGGTGTGTCACTCAGGTTTGATGGAAAGGAGAGATTTTGCCGCAAATAATCGTACCCGTGATTTTTGCTTTGATCATTTTGGTTGCCTGGTTTATCATCAGCTATAACCGGTTCATTGAGTATCGGAACAAAATTGAGGAGGCATGGAGCGGTATTGATGTCGCGTTAAAGCGCCGCTTTAATCTGATCCCCAACCTGATTCGTGCAATTGAAGGTTACGGCGCCCACGAAGAGAAAATATTCCAAACAAAAAAAAACTATCTGACCGGTTCGAACGGCAAGTTGGAACGGGTTGAAGAGGAAAGCCAAATTTCCAAATCACTGCGGGGCCTTTTGGCGCTAGCCCAAGCATATCCGGATCTTAAAGCCAGTGCCAATTTTCTTGACCTGCAGAAGAGTCTGGATGAGATCGAGGAGGATATCCAAAAGGCCAGAAATCAATATAACCGTTATGTGGGCAGATTGAACACCCATATCGAATCTTTTCCAGCCAGCCTTATTGCCAGAAAATTCGGTTTTGAAAAACAAAAATATTTCACCTTGGATCTTGCAACCCAGCGGGAATTGCCGGAAGTGGGTTTTTCAAAATCTCGTGGTTCCCGAAAGTAAATCCAAACTGGTTTGGGAGCAATGATCCATAAAGAAGGTTTCGCAAGCGGCCAGAGGAAGGAGGTCTCTTTTGATCAAACGAATCAAAAATACTTCTGAAAAACCGTTGCGCTCAAAGGAATTGCTGCGCAAAGGCCGCTCACCGTTAAGCGCCAAATCCGTGTGGCTCGCCACAGGTCTCTTGATCGGCGGCGGCAGCACCATGGCGTCGGGGCCGTCTAACAGCACATTAGCGTCATGGCTTCAAGGTCAGGCACCAGCTGTCATGACAATCTCCGGAAGCTATCTCGCCGGGTTTTTCATCGGTTGGGGTGCACGGCGCACGATTAAACTGACATCGATTATCACCGGTATCGCCCTCGCGCTAATCGGGCTATTTGTTTCGTGGGGCTGGGACGGTACGGCAGTTCAATCATGGGTAAATTCAGCCAGCGCGTGGCTCGGCGAAGGTATCGAGGGCACCGGACGCTATCTCGTTTCAATGCTACCGTCGGCAACCGCGGCCGGGGCCGGAGGGGTTCTTGGCTTTCGCAGGAAATAGCCGATCGGTAAACAACCTATTTTGTGATCGATTTCAAACGTACTCACCATTCCCTATCTGGGCAACGGCCCATTAAATACTGATAGTATGCTGCTGTTTTTACTTAAGACGTCCATTGCGGCACTTATCCTTGCCATCGGCATGACCGCCGTGACCGACGATATCGTCTACCTTCTGGCTTCGGTGGTGGTCTCGATACCATACGTGCTGTGGGTTAGAAAACGCCGCAAGCGGGAGTGAATTTCGGTCTCGTATTCCTTATATTGGAATTTAAAAATGAGCTTGACAAAAGTTTCTTAAGGCATTTATATCATAGCAAAGTGGTGACGATGGTACGCCACTTTGACCAATGTACTGACCGTTGATAAACAACTTTATATCATTTTCATCGGTTATTCTTCACACCCTATGAGGATACTGATGATCACTCGCCCAAGATCAAAAATAAGTTCGTTTGCCGTCCACCCTTAATGCCGACAAAGCCTTGTACCCGGCATCATATTATTAAGTGCCGGCTTAATCACATTAGCGGGCTGCGCTCCGAAGTCGACAAAAAAAATTGCCAAGGGAGGTTTTGTTAAAGGCTATCGTCAGACACATCGAAGAGGATTTGAATCGTAGATAGTGCGCGCGATCGTTGCTCAAACGCTTACTCAAAATATAGGAGTTTAGGATGAATCGAGTAAAATCAAAAACAATTTGTAAATTCTGGACTTTTCTTTTGGCAGTGCTCGTTTTTTTCATACAGGGATGCGCAACGACCAAGCCACCGCCGGCCGATCCTTTGGCCTATAAAAGCCGGACGAAAACCAGTGTCAACGAGGATGTGACCGTCACGGTGGCTGTGCCGACCATTACGGAAGCCCAGGCGATCTACGGTGTCGATCTGGCATCAAAACATATTCAGCCGGTGTGGATGGAAGTTAAAAACGACAGTGCTGATCCTTACTGGTTTCTACCTTCGGGGATGGATCCCGAGTACTTTTCCCCCTCAGAGGTGGCCTTCGCTTTCTACAAGGATGAGGACGAAGCCAACCGGCAACTCAAGGGAAAATTTAAGAAACTGCATTTTAAAAATCCCATCCGCCCGGAATCAACCCAGGCTGGCTTCGTGCTGGTCAACCTGGACGAAGACTTTAAGGCCGTAGATATCGATCTTCTTTCCCGTGAAGCAGTCAAAAGCTTTTCGTTTATCATCGCCGACCCGGAATTCAGAGCCGACCACAAAGAGGTCGATTTCGAAACCTTATATGCTGCCGAAGATATCATCAACATCGAAGACGAAGAAGCGTTGCGAAAGGTCCTTGAAGAGCTGCCCTGCTGCACCACCAATGCCGATGGATACGAATACGGCGATCCCCTCAATCTGGTCATGATCGGGGAACCAAACGATTTGGTACCGGCCCTTGTTCGCCGCAACTGGCATGCTACGGAAACCACCTGGTCCCAGGCCATCATACGTACGATGAAATCGTTTTTGCAGGGCGAACGCTACCGTTATTCACCCATCAGCCCGCTGTATGTTTATGGAAGGCGTCAGGATATTGGCTGGCAGAAAGCGCGCAGCACCATCAATGAACGCAACCACATGCGTTTTTGGCTAAGTCCGACCCGCTTTCGCGGTTAGAAGGTATGGGTCGGCCAGATCAGCCGGGACATCGGGGTGAAGTTCACCTTAAAATCTCCCACTATCTCGACCCATGTCATCGACCCGGACGTTGATGAAGCACGGCGCTATTTTGCCGAAGACCTGGTGTATTCACAGGCAGTGGCCAGAATCGGTTTTGTCAAGGGCGTTGGGGTTGTCACCAAGGAGGCGCCCCGGATGAATCTGGTGGGAGATCCCTTCTACACCGATGGGCTGCGGGCCGTTCTTTTTTTCGAGCCGCGGCCCTATACCCTTTCTGATATTGAACTGCTCGATTGGGAAACCCCATCGGGTCATCTTAAATAAACTAAACAGGAATAGCGTTTCGATGGTCTACCCCCCAGTAACTGGGATTCGATAAACCCTATCAAGGAAATTCAAAACATGAAGAAAATACATTCCATAATGATAAAGCGATCGATCATCGTCGGCTCCCTGATTGGTTTTGCTCTGTCCATGAATGCCTGTGCTACCTTCAAGAAACCGGCCACAATTAACGAGGCCCCGGTGCATGAACGGGCCTTGACAAAGGAAGGCAGCGACATCCGAGTGTCGGCCGCTGTCGTTGGCGACCAGGAGGCACGGCAAATCTTCGGAATCGATCTGGCCCGAAAAAAAATTCAAGCAGTGTGGGTCGAAGTCGAAAACAACGCCGATCGTCCGATAATTTTGCTGCCGATAGCCATCGATCCCGGTTATTTTGCCCCGCTGGAAGTCGCCTTCGCCTATCACAAAGCCTTTGCCACCGAAGCGAATGCGGCGCTTGACGAGCACCTGCTGAATTTGAATTTTCCTATTCGAAGCCCGGTTGTGCCGGGAGCGCGTGCGTCCGGCTATATCTTCACCAACTGGGAAAAAGGGATGAAGGTTATCGATGTCGACCTGTTCGGCAACGATTTCAGCCAGAACTTTACCTTTTTTGCCGACAAACCGGATTCGAATCTAGGGCAAGACTTTATTGAGCGTATAGAAACTATGTATTCGCCCGCCGAGTTGCAAAAGGTGGAAAGCGAATCCGAGCTTCGTCAAGCTTTGGAGCAGTTGCCCTGCTGCGTATTAAACGAGAACGGCGGTGCTTCGGCAGAGCCGCTCAATGTCGTGATAATCGGTGCACTTGACGACTGGATTTCCGGTTTTGTGCGCAGGGGCTATCGATACCAACCGCTGAAGCCACGCTATGCCTTCGGACGCACCCAGGATATTTCGGCCAATAAGAAGATCCGGGGGTACACCAAAGCTCAGGCCCATACCATCCGGCTCTGGCAGACACCGATTCGGTGCCAGGATAAGCCGGTTTGGATTGCTCAGACCAGCGTTCGCCTGGGGGGACGTTTTGCAGACAAGGCGCCTGTTGAGGCCACACTTCCCTTAGAACCCGACGTAGACGAGGCACGCATTGACCTTATCCAGGACCTGGCGTATTCGCAAGCTTTAATAAAGATCGGCTTTATCAAAGGCTCAGAACGACCCCAATCAACCCTGGCAGAAAAATCGCCTGAGATCGTTCACTATACGACCGATGGTCTGCGCGTGGTGTTGGTGTTCGCTCAGCGCCCAGCATCTCTTTCCCATATCGATTTTTTTGACTGGGAACGGCTCGTCGATTACCGATAAGGGCATGCTTGGCTGCGGCGGATTTTCAGGTTCCCCCCGATCAGGCAGCACCTTGATCTCCTTTGAAAAAGTTCATCATTCTCTTCAACAAATCGATGCCAATTTATAGTGAGGTATAGAAATGAAAGAACATATCTTACGATTTCTTGTGTCATTAACTCTCATTATGCTGCTCTCCTGTGCGTCGACTGGGAATAAAAGTGGAGAAGGGAAAACGGCTCCTCGCAGCGCTGTGCCAACATCGGCGATTCAAGGCACCCCATTCGGTCCCGCCCAGGAATTTGTCGGCAGCCCCAACGAAGAGGTTGGTATCAGCGGGTTATTTGATGTGCATCCCGCTGGAATCTGCCGTATCGCGGTATTGCCCAATGGTGACGATTCATTCGCCGCCCGCATCCAGGCCCTCAAAAACGCCGACACCTCGGTTCGCATCCAGGCTTTGATTTTCATCGGGGACGAGTCCGGTTTATATATCACCGAATTGTTGAAGCAGAAAAAAGCCCAGGGGCTGGATGTGCGGGTCATTGTCGATGGGATGTCCAACCCGGGTCCGCAAACGCAGTGGATGTATTTTGATTTGAAACAGCACGGTGTTGAAGTGGAAGGCTACGAAACCTTTTATCTCCAGTGGTTAAATGAGATGCCCGTGGTAAGCCATGACGCGGCAGATGAAATAACCAATCCCAATAAGCGCTATCATGAAAAGATGTGGATCATTGATGGTGAGACCGATCATGCCGTGGCGGTTGTCGGCGGGTTGAATATTGCCAATGAATATTTTCGCATCGACCCCCAAAACCCTACCCGTTACTGGCGCGACCAGGATGTGATTGTCAAGGGCGATGTTGTAAAAGACATGGTGGCAACATTTGAACGCAATTTTGAGTATTTTCTGAAAATCAAAGAAAGCCGCGGCATTTTCAACACCAACATATATTGGGAAGCAACCCGCAAAGTATTGAACAAAACCACAAAGGTGGATATGAATCATATCACCGATGAACGATTGAACGAAAATGTGCGTGAATTGGCCGATAAAAGACTGCACCTGAAATATGAAGGTGCCAAGTGTCGTTTTTTTCAAAACCGGCCGCGGTTTGGCGAAACTTATATTGAACAGGCTTATCTCAAATACATCAAGGGCGCGCAAAACGAAATCCTCATCGGCAATGCCTATTTCGTTGCTTCAGAAGCGTTTGTCGAGACCGTGCAGGATGCCGTGCGCCGTTGCGTCAAGGTAATCATATTAACCAATAGTCCCGAAACCAACGATTTGCCCATGCTGACCATTGTGGGCCGCGAGTACTACGATGACATATTGGTCGTCAATGATGAACCAGCCGTCCAATCGTGTGATGGGGGCGGCGTGCAGATTTGGGAATGGCAGGGGCGCCGAACCAATACAACCGAGCAAACCGAAGGGACCATCCATGCCAAATATGCCGTGTTCGATCGCCGGGTCTCGGTTGTCGGATCCTATAACATGGATCCACGCAGCAGGACCCTCAACAGTGAATCGGCGATTGTATTTGAAAATGAAAACTTATCGCGGCAGTTGGCAGATATGTTTTACAGAAACGATCTGAATTTCAGCAAGCAATTAACCCTGGAGGATACCAAAGCGTTTAGCGAGTCAGCGGATGCTGTCTACCAGTTACAGAAGGAGTTTGGCATATTTATCCAGGATGCGCTCTAGTTGTCTAGATGAACTGAATTTTTAAGATTTATTACAAATTAAGAAACTGAAATGTCCGTTTTTGAAGAGAGGCCATAATCAATTGATCCGAGTTATCCTTTTTACAGGAATCATGTTGGGTATTATCTGCGCGCTTTTGGCACAGAGCCAGGCTCTACCGGCATCGCAGGACGGAAAAAAGGAAATCCCCAAGATTACCTTTAAAAACCTCTCTCCTCCCTACAAGGATTATAATTATTTCCAGGGCAGCAAGAAATATGTTTTTCAGTTCAATGCAACTTCATTTAACATCATCAATGCCTGGTGGCTGGCAGAGGCGTCAACCCTGGTGTATGCCGGTGAAGATTTTGTCAGATCTCGATTTGAAGAGGCCGGTCTACCCGAAATAAAATTTTTCGAAAATCAAAGCACGCAGTGCTATATCGCCAATAACAATAAATTCGCCATTGTCGCTTTCAGAGGCAGCGAAATCTGGAAGAAAAGAGAAAGCTTTGATCTGAACGAAGTGGTTGCAGATTTAAAAACGAACATCGACATTCGTCTAACGGATTGGGAACAGGGCGGTAAAGTGCACCGGGGATTCAAGAAGGCACTGGATGAAGTCTGGTTTGATCTTCTTCCCCATATTAGGAAGCTGCATGGCAAGGGGTGTAAAATCTGGACAACCGGGCACAGCCTGGGAGCCGCCCTCGCAACACTTTTTGCTGACCGATATGGCAATGTCCAGGGCGTTTACACCTTTGGTTCCCCCAGAGTCGGCAATGACGCTTTTAGGGAGCATATCAATGTAAAAATTTACCGAATCGTCAACAATGATGACATCGTGTCCCGGGTGCCACCGCGAGGCGCTTACGTCCATGTCGGCGAGCTAAAGTTTATCGACAGTGATGGAATCATTCGGGATACTATGATTGAAAATGAGCCTGCAGTCAATCAAGCGCGTGATGAGACATATGGCCGGGGAAACACCAAACAGCCAAAGAAGAATTCGTTTGCGGGATTCGTTCCGGCTGTGGCGAGAGACCATGTGCCGTTGCTTTATGCCATCCATCTCTGGAACAATATCATCGAAGACCGGAAATAAGACCGATTTTTAAGATTAAGGACAAAGAATCAATGATTTGTGGGATGTAATTACCAACACAAGGAGAAAAGCAATGATGAGGGGTTTAGGTCGTAAGATAAAAAATTCATGCAGGTGTTGCCGGGTCGAAAAGTTGTCCGGTTCTACCAGGCTGAGAATAGATTCGATACCGCCGCTACAGCCGAATTATACAGGAATATCCCGGTGATTCGGTAGCCGTTAGACAGAAAGTCGAGAAGCTATTCCAAAACAACCGCGAGAAAGCTTGATCGAAGCAGTTTTGGATTTTTATCCAGGCAGAGAAAGGAGCATTATTATGAATTGCGTGAATAAGTATCTTGGCGTAGGGACCATTCTTGCTTTGTTGATCGCCTCTTCGGCTCAGGCCGGTGGTCTTTATCTGTATGAACTCGGAACCCCCGATGTCGGTTTGGCTGCCGCAGGCTGGGCAGCCCGGGCCCAGGATGCCGCCACCGTTTTTACGAATCCGGCGGGGATGACGCGGCTGGAGAAGTCGGAATTGCTGGTCGGTGTCCAACCGCTTTATCTGCATGCTGAGTTTTCTCCGGACGCCGATACCAGCACCTCCGGCAGTGACGGGGATGCGAGCACCTGGCTACCTGCCGGCGGTCTTTACTATGTCCATAATTTGAGGCCAAAGCTCAAAATAGGCGTCAGCACTGTTGGTTACTTCGGTTTGGGATTGGAGTACGAAAACGACTGGGTAGGACGCTACTACGTCCGAGAAGTAAAATTACAGGCCCTTGGCATTCAGCCGGCCCTGGCCTACCAGGTGACGGACTGGCTGTCGCTCGGTGTCGGGGTAGTGGCATTATACGGCGTGCTGGAAGAAAAAGTTGCCGTAAACAACATCGGCCCGAATCAATCGGACGGCAAGCTCAAGCTTGAGGATAGTGATTGGACCTACCAGGTGAATCTGGGAGTTTTGGTGGAGCCGCGCCAGGGCACGCGCTTCGGCCTGACATATCTTTCGGAGGGAGACCTGAAATTCAAAGACCAGCCCGACTTCAGCAACCTTGGCCCCGGACTGGCGGCCCTCCTGCGGGCCAATGGGCTGCTCGACGCAAAAATAAAAATTGACTTTACCATGCCTCAGGCCCTGATGCTCAGCGGCTACCATGAACTCAGCGACCGTTGGGCACTTATGGGCAACCTGGGCTGGCAGGATTGGTCGGAGTTCGGCAAGGTGGGCGTCACTGTGGCCTCCGAGGATACCTCGAGTCTCACCGTCGATCGAAACTACAAGGATACCTGGCATGTTGCTTTCGGTGCCCAATACCGGGTGACGGACCCCTGGCTTTTGACCGCCGGCATCGCCTATGACAGCTCCATGATGGACGACGAGGACCGAACCCCCGATCTGCCCCTGGGTGAGGCCTGGCGCTTCGGGTTGGGTGCCCGCTACGACTGGTCCGAAAATCTGGCCTTTGGGCTGGGGTACACGCTTCTTTGGAGTGGGGACCTGGATATGGACGTCAACCGGGGGTCTCTGGCGGGAAGGGTTTCGGGTACTTATGAGAACGTTTCAATGAACTTCATCAATTTCTACCTGAATTGGAAATTTTAATCAGAGAAAACCGTATCCAAATTCACGCCCTATATTATCCGCGTTTGGCCGAATCCCGGGGACAAACGTTTCGTGACAGCGCTTAAAAAAATGATCATGATGCGGATACTTGCCCTTAAATTCCTGCACTCTCTCAGATTTTTTTCCAATATTGGACCAAAATTCAATCGCACCTCCTTGACACCGATTATTTTGAATACTACTTTGTAGTACCTTAAAAATTGTTAAAGGCCCTGAGCTTAGGATAATAAGACGGGTTTTAAGCTCGGTTTTATTCTGAAAAAATTTCCAAACTGCGAGGCTGGGATGATTCGTCAAATATTCCTCAGGTTTCTGAGGGACCCCCTGTTTCATTTTTTGGTCTTGGGCGCGGCGCTCTTCATGATTTACTCGGCGGTCAACGGGACTGCCGGCGCACCAGCGGATCGGATTGTCGTCGACGAGACTCAGGCACTGCGACTGGCCGATCAGTTTCAACGCACCTGGATGCGTCTGCCAACCCGACAGGAGTTGCAGGGTCTGGCCGAAGACTTCGTAAAGGAAGAGATCCTGTACCGCGAGGCCCAGGCACTGGGGCTGGATCAGGACGATCTCGTCATTCGTCGCCGATTACGCCAGAAAATGGAATTTCTCAACGCGGACCTTGTCGAGCCTCAGGCACCGACAGACGCCCAGCTTCAGGCATACTTTGACGCCAACCAGGACAGGTTTCGCCGGCCCGACCGTTTCAGTTTTCAACAGATTTACTTCAATCCTGACAAGCGTTCAGGTGATGTAAAACAGACAGCTGTTGAGCTTCTAGTGGGTCTGAATACAGATCCGGCACTGGCTGCTGATCCAAATTCGCTGGGCGATGCAACGATGCTGCCGGCCCAGCTTGACGGGGTTACCCAACGCGAGGTCAACAACACATTTGGTCGGGGGTTCGCAAAGGACATTGAAGATCTGCCCTTGGGCCAATGGTCCGGGCCCTATGAATCAACCTACGGGCTTCACCTGGTGCGTATTTCCACGCGCGAGGCAGGCGATCTGCCGGCCGTCGCGGAGATCCGATCGGTTCTCGAGCGCGAATGGCGAACCGTGCGCCGCAAAGCCGCGAATGAGCGTTTCTACGATTCGCTTCGTGCACGCTACAACATCGAAATTCGGTTGCCGGCCGATTCATCTGATAAAACCCTGGCGGTTCGCTGATCATGAAAGCTTTCGCGATTTCATTCTTAGTTCTTCTAATCTTTTTAGCGACAATCGGCATGGTCCAGGCCCATGAAGTGCGGCCGGGATATCTTCAAATAAAACAGGTTGATGCACTGACCTACGACCTGCTGTGGAAGGTTCCGGCCAAAGGCGACCATCGGTTGGGGCTCTATGTTCGGCTTCCCGCCGACTGTCATAGCAGTCAGAGCACATCGAGTTTTGTTGGCGGTGCCTATGTCGAACGATGGCGCGCAGCCTGCGCGGGCGGGCTCAAAGACGGCACCATCGCCATCGATGGCCTTGCGGCGACGCGCACCGACGTGCTGGCACGTGTGGTGCAGAGCAACGGTCGCACCCAGACGGTCCGCCTGACGCCATCCCAACCTGAATTCAAAGTGATGGGAACTGCCGGCACAGCCGCTGTGATCCGAACATATTTCAAACTGGGAGTCGAGCACATCCTGCTGGGTTTCGACCACCTGCTGTTCGTACTGGCATTGCTGTTTTTGGTCGAAGGCTGGCGGCGCCTGGTGGCAACCATCACCGCATTTACCATTGCCCACAGCCTGACTCTGGCAGCAGCGACCTTTGGCTGGGTGAAGGTTCCCCAGGCGCCCGTGGAAGCGGTTATTGCGCTTAGCATTATGTTCGTCGCCGTTGAAATCTTGCATCGTCACCAGGGACGAACAGGAATCGCCACGCGTAAACCCTGGATCGTGGCCTTTGTATTCGGCTTATTGCATGGCCTGGGATTTGCCGGTGCCTTGCGGGAAATCGGTCTGCCGGACGATGCCATTCCCCTGGCCCTGGCCTTTTTCAACGTGGGTGTAGAGGCAGGGCAGCTGCTGTTTGTGGCCGCCGTCTTCCTGTTTTTCCGGCTTGTCAATCAATTTATGGGCAGGCGTGGCGCTACTGCCGAACCCGCGTTTTTGCCTGGGGCGGGGGTGACCCGACCGGCATCCTACCTGATCGGCACACTTGCCGCTTTCTGGTTAATCCAACGAACTTACGGATTCTTTGTTTGAAGGATATTACCTATCAACCGAGGAATGACGAACTGAATGTATACATGCTATGGAAACAGAAAGGAGACAGATCATGCGACTTAAAATGAAATTGAAAAAACGACTGCAGCTTGCAACGCAGACCCTGTGCGTAATAATAGCTTTCGGCCTGGCTTGCCCGGTTTTCGCGGGGGATACCGTGGGACTGCCGGCCCCGACGGGGGACGCTGAGGGCGCGTTTCCCTCGCAGAAACACTTCTCGCCCTATGCGGGGCGCAACTTTCCAACCCAGGTTTTTTGGGGTGACACCCACCTGCACACCGGGATGTCGATGGACGCGGGCGCTTTCGGTGCTCGGCTGGGTCCGGAAGACGCTTACCGTTTCGCGCGTGGCGAAGAACTCACCTCTTCGACGGGCCTCAAGGTTCGGCTCGATCGGCCGCTCGACTTTCTCGTGGTCGCCGACCACTCCGACAACATGGGATTCTTCCCGCGGCTGTTTGCGGGCGATCCGGAATTCCTCGCAGATCCGACGGGCAAGAAGTGGTATGAGATGATCCAGACCGGCGGTCAGGAGGGCGTCAAGGCAGCTACCGAGATCATTGTCGCCTTCTCACAGGGCAGCTTTCCCGAGAAACTCAAGTCGCTTCCCGGCAGCCCTGCCTACCGTTCTGCCTGGGAGGAGACCATCGAGACGGCCGAGCAGT
>Ga0316192_10002382_pt1 | contig 13709 bp, 16 predicted proteins | sample MerIslwburrow_MG_FD_204931 | JGI IMG/M metagenome (GOLD analysis project Ga0316192, IMG submission 204931) | Coastal sediment microbial communities from Maine, United States - Merrow Island worm burrow | ecosystem: Environmental > Aquatic > Marine > Coastal > Sediment | place: USA: Maine...
GGGCTCGTGCCGGTGGTTCGAATATAAAATGCCAGGCAGATCCTGCTGCTTTCCAGATCAGTGACGGTACGCACGATAAGGTCACTCTCACGCATTTGACCTGTTTGCACCAATAGTGTGGATTGATAGGCATCTGCCTGACAGATTAAAGGCAGACTCAGGATCATCAAAATAAATAGTTTTTTCATTATTACCCCCCAACAGGTTATTTTTAACTTCACAAACCAGTGTGCACGCTGATCTATGGGCCTTCAGGAATACCCGGCAAGCGCTTTCTATCCACGGTTTTCAGATGCATATGCAATGATAATACTGCCAGGGGCGCTCTCCCTGACACCTGCTAACAAAGCTGCTTTTAATAACATTAACATTCAATATGGTTGTAAATCACACAATATGGTTGTATATATCATTGTAAGGTAGTTAAATAAATAAAAAAATGCACCCCGGTTATCAACCAGCCGGTTAATGGTAAGGGCGGCTCATTTGTAGTGACCCGCAGGTATTTGGTCCGACCCGCTAATGGTTTAATCTATACAATTCCAAATTTGAGTTACATAACGATAAGCGTGGGGTAACCGTAAATGAATCGGAAAAAAATCATTGTAGTAGCGACAGGAACAGTCCTTGGTATGTCAATTCTCGCTGCGACCAGTGTCGCGCATGCCTTCAACATGGGCAATATGATGAATCCCGGTGATTGGTTTGATGATGATGATGACTATTACCGCTATGGCCGTGGTGGCTACGGGGGGTATGGACCCTACGGTGGGGGGTATGGACCCTACGGTGGGGGGTATGGACCCTACGGTGGGGGGTATGGACCCTACGGTGGAGGGTATGGACCCTATGGCGGATATCCCGGTTATGGAGGCGGCTATGGTGGTTATGGCCAGCCAAGCACCATCGTCGTGAACCCGTCAAGCGGTTCTGATCGCGCGCCACCACCTCCACCAAGGCTGCCTGAATAGACTCGAACGGATTATGTCGCTCTACCCAGGCCCCAGACCCGGCCTGGGTAGCAGCTACACTGTCAGAGTCGGTCAGGTTGTCAGCCCCGGATACTTCGGGTGCGACATATAATCATTCCAAGGCTTGCATTTCTGTGTGAGCCTTTTGCTTTCTGGCATAGCGAAACATGGCTTGGGTAAGGCGTATAGAATTTAGCAAGAGATTAACTGCCTGCTCCGGACTTACCCGACAAAGGAACGATCTGCTGCAGGAAATGACAAAGTAGACAGGGTAGTGGTGTCAGCCAGGCGCCATGGCTCAGGGATGCTTGCTCGCGGACGCGGTCCGCTCCTACGGGTGAACGTCACATGCAGGAGCGCATCGCATGCGCGATTGTTGACCCGCTGCTGTTCGCGGATGCGCTCCGCGCCTACAAGCACGATGGCTGGCAACTTATGGCTGGGCTATACAATGAACGGAAAACCCGAACTGCTTGCCACGGTCTTTAGCGACTACATTTGTCCCTTCTGCTATGTCGGTGATGTCAGGCTCGACCGGTTGCGTGATGACTACGATCTGAAAATCAACTGGTGTTTCCTCGAAATACACCCGGAGACTCCGGCGGAAGGCATGGCAACCGATGCGCTCGGTTATTCCAGCGACCGCTGGCAAACCATGATGGACAACCTGGCCATGCTGGCCGCGGAGGAGGGCATCACCTTCCGCCCGCATAGATTTACAACCAACTCGCACAAGTCCCTGCTGCTCGCTGAAGCGGCCAAGGAGGCGGGTGCTGACGTCTTTTACGCCTTGCATCGCCACCTGTTCGAGGCGTTCTTTACCGAGGGACAGAACATCGGTGATGAGTCCGTTTTGTCTGAATTGGCACGAGTTTCGGGGGTGCCGAACGAGGTGCTTGCGCGAGCCTGGACCGATGACAGGTACGAACAACGTTTACAACAATACCTCTCTGCTGCACATGAACTGGATGTGCATGCAACACCGACTATCTTTTTCGGTGAGCAACAAAGAATAGACGGCGCGCTGCCATTGTCGACCTTCAGGAAGCTTGCGCAGGCGGGGGCATTGACTCAACAGGCTTGAAGTTTGGCGCCTGTTTTTTAAAAGCCACTGTCATTCCCGCAAAAGCGAGAATAACAACATATGACGATAGTTGTTGAAACACTATGAAAAATGCTCAAGACAATATCTCGGGTATCCGTGCTGACAAATGGCTGTGGGCCGCGCGATTTTTCAAAACCCGTTCGCTGGCCATAGCGGCTATCAATGGTGGCAAGGTGCATCTCAATGGCGCCCGCGTCAAGCCTGCGCACAGGCTGGCTATTGGCGATCAGCTTGCCATTCGTAAGGGTATTTACACGTTTGCAATTACAGTTACCGGCCTGTCATCGCAGCGGGGCCCGTATGAAGTGGCGCGTGCCCTGTACAGGGAGTCGGAGGAGAGTCAAAAGCAACGTCAGCAGTTACAGGAAGAACAGCGGTTACTGGGCAAGACAGTAGCCAGACATGAGGGCCGACCCGACAAACGGGCAAGGCGAAAAATCCATCAGTTCAAGACCAGCCAGATCAACTCCTAACACGCGACTATGAACAGGCCGGTCACACCACAGCTTACCGCCGACATCATTATCGAGATGATCGACCGTCCTGGTCGTCCCATCGTCTTGATCGAGCGCAAATATCCGCCCCCCGGCTGGGCACTGCCCGGTGGTTTTGTTGATGTCGGCGAGACGCTGGAGAGTGCCGCGGTCAGGGAGGCGCGGGAAGAAACGTCACTGGATGTTACGCTGAAGCTGTTGCTGGGCAATTATTCCGATCCCCTGCGGGATTCTCGTGGCCATACCGCCAGTGCTGTCTATATTGCAGAGGCGCAGGGTGAGCCATGTGCAGCCGACGATGCCAGTCGCCTGGAGTTGTACGATCCACGCAAGACGCCGCCACTTGCCTTTGATCATGAGCGAATTATCAAGGATTACCTCTATTACCTCGACACGGGGCATGTTCCCGGGCTGTAAGCGGCCCCGGTTGCTGCGGCTGAAAAATGGTTTACAAGGCGTTCAGGCACTGGCAGTGTTGCTGACTCAACCGGACTCTCAACAGGAGAATATGATGACCAATCTATTGCACGACGATGCATTCGGTAAGCTGGTAATCCGACTCAGTCTTGGTGTGCTTATGTTGTTTCATGGTGTGGCCAAGATATTACATCCCGATTCACTCGGTTTTATCCGTTCCATGCTGGAAGGGGCGGACTTGCCGAGTGCGCTTGCCTACGGTGTCTATGTGGGCGAGGTCGTTGCACCGCTGATGATTATCCTCGGCATCTATTCCCGGGTTGGCGGCCTGGTTGTTGTTGTGAATATGCTGTTTGCCATCTGGCTGGCGCATGCGGATGATATTTTCAGCCTGACCGATCACGGCGGCTGGGCGCTGGAGTTGCAGGGGTTCTATTTGTTCTCAGGACTGGCGCTCATCTTTCTCGGTAGCGGGCGCTACGCGGTTAAACCGGACTGAGAGGGAACGGCAATTACTGCGCCTGTTATTTCAGTACAAAGCCGGTAAAATTCGCTTTCATTGAAGAGAAGGCTTGAAAGAGCGAAGGAACAGGTATGCGTCCAGCCCAGTTGTTAACAGTACTTGAACGAGAATTCCAGGCAGCCGTTCATGGTCAGCATACGCCCGTCATGCTCTGGGGTGCGCCGGGTGTCGGCAAATCACAGATGGTCGCGCAGGTCGCTGAGCAGCATGGCATGCCGGTCATCGATATTCGCCTGTCACAGATGGAGCCGAGTGACCTGCGCGGCATACCGTTCCGGGTCGATGGTCGGGTGGACTGGGCGGTGCCCTCGATGTTGCCGGATGTCGAGCGGCACGGTCGGCAGGGCATCCTGTTTCTCGATGAAATCACCTCGGTTCCACCGAGTGTGTCAGCGGCGGCCTACCAGTTGATCCTCGATCGTCGACTCGGGGCCTACGAGGTGCCGCAAGGCTGGGCAATCTTTGCCGCCGGTAATCGTCAGGGTGACCGTGGCGTGACCTATACCATGCCTGCACCGCTGGCAAACCGGTTCTCGCATTTCGAGGTCGATATTAACCTGGATGACTGGGTTGCCTGGGCCTATGCGCACGAAATCGATGAGCGCCTGATTGCCTTTTTACGTTTCCGACCTGAATTGCTGTTCGAGTTTGATCCGGCACATAACCCGGTGGCCTTTCCTTCACCGCGCTCCTGGGAATTTGCGCACCGTGCCTTGCACAAGTTCGGCGATGTGCAGGAGCTGTTAACCGGCTCCCTGCAGGCCTGTGTCGGCCCGGCCGCCGGCATTGAACTGTCTGCCTTTGTCGAGAACCTCGACAAGCTGCCGGATATCGATGCCATTGTGCGCGGCGAGAAGGTCAGGGTGCCGAAGGAAACCGATCTGCAGTACGCCGTTGCCGCCGCGCTGGTGGGGCGTGCTATTCGTGCGAAGCATGAAGACCATGCGCATGCCACTTTCGGCAATATCCTGGAATTTGCCGGCTCTTTTCCGCAACGGGAGATGGGTGTGATGCTGGTGTCGGATATGTACCGTGCCATTGGGCAGGATATTTTTACCGTTCCACAATTCTCGAAGTGGGCGAATATTGTTGCGGATGTGATGTTGTATGACGGTTGATACCTAACCGTCACAGTCGATGCGCTGGCTGAATTCCCTCTCCTTCCGGGAGAGGGGATCTCGTGCACTCTCATTCGGGTACAGGTTACGTCCTGAAGAGCGAGGTTCCTTTTCAACTCCTTGTTTCGCCCGTTCGGGCGAGATACTTTCTCTTGCCTGCCCAAGAGAAAGTACCCAAAGAGAAGGGCACTCCGGTGCACTCATCGGCTGCGCCGATTCCCTGCGTTCCTCGCCCCTCCGGGGGCGCGCACAACTCGGCAGGTAAACCTGCCTCAGACAGGGTGCGCGCCTGTTCCCGGAGTGGCTGCGGTACTCGGTGAGTGCAAACGGGTAGGCGGTGGCGGGTTTTGGGTGTTGGTTTTGAATTCCCCCCCACCCCACCCGTCTGGCGCAGCCGAGCATCGCAGTAAAGGCCGGAGGAAGCTCGCGCCCTGTTTGAGCGCAGCGAGTTGCGCGAGCGCCGGGCTTTACGAGAAGCGCAGGGGACCCGCGAAGCGGGCAAGCCTCCGGGATCGCCTTTCTTTTGGATACTTTTCTTTGGCGGAGCAAAGAAAAGTATCTCGCCCGAACGGGCGAAACAAGGAGTTGAGAAAGTACCTCGCCCTTCAGGGCGAAACTTGAGAACAATTAGTATCTCGCTGCAAAGGCTATATATGGCCTTAAAGAATTCAGTCATGCTAAACAATCTGGATAATATGGCAAACTACAACCATGACCGATGAAATCGAAACCAAACTGTCCGCTGCCTGCACCCGCCTGATACTCGACCGGCCCTTCCTGGGTGCGCTGGTACTGCGCATGCCGATGAAGCCGGCGGATCCCAAATGGTGTGCCACCATTGGCACCGATGCGCGACATTTCTATTACAACCCCGACTACATCGACAGCCTGTCACTGGAACAGACACAGTTCGCACTGGCGCATGAGGCCCTGCATTGCGCCTTGTCACACTTCGCGCGTCGCGAGCATCGCAATGTGCAGCGCTGGGATATTGCCTGTGACCTCGCGATCAACCCGATACTCATAAAAGAGGGGATGACCGCGGTACCAGGGGCACTGTACAACATCGGTTATGAAGGCATGATGGCCGAGGAGATCTACCCGCTGGTCAAGGAGAACGAAGAACAACAACCGCACGACCAGCACCTGTATGGCAAGGAAGGCAAATCCACGCAACAGCCACAACAGGGTAGTAAGGACGGCAACGATAACCAGCCGGATCAGCAGGACAGCGACAGTGAAGACGGTGCCGGGGGCAGCGGCGGCGATGAGAGTGATGAGGCAACGACGGGCGCACCGGAACCGCTGAGTGAGGCAGAAAAAGAGCAATTATCCATACAATGGCGTCAGCGTCTCGCCGGTGCCGCACAACAGGCGATGCAGGCCGGCAAGCTGGCGGGTTCCCTGCGCATGCTGGTTGATCACCTGCTGCAACCGCAGTTGCCCTGGCGCATGTTGCTGGCGCGTTACATGACCGCCTCCAGTCGCGATGACTACAGTTATATGCGCCCGTCACGCCGCGAGGGCGATGCCATCTTTCCGACCCTGAGAAGCTCGCAGATCGATATAGCGGTGGTGCTCGATAGCAGTGGCTCCATCAAGCCCGACGAAATGCAGGAGTTTGTCTCCGAGATCGATGCCATAAAGGGACAGGTGCGTGCACGCATTGCGTTGCACGCCTGTGATGCTGTGCTCTCCAGCGAAGGACCCTGGGTGTTCGAGCCATGGGAAGCTTTCGAGTTGCCGGCAACCATCCGCGGCGGTGGTGGCACCCGCTTTACACCGGTCTTTGAATGGATCGAAGAGCAGGGTGAGTCACCGGATCTGCTGGTGTACTTCACCGATGCCGAGGGTGAATTTCCACTACTGGAACCCCGTTTCCCGGTCATCTGGCTGGTGAAAGGTCGCGGCAAGGTGCCCTGGGGGCAACGGATTCAGTTGAATTGATCACGCCTGCCGGGCAGGATTTTCGTCATGCCAGTGAAAGATTAATCATGTTCCAGAACGTTCGATATACGCAAAATATTTATTCTGAATTAATCTGAATCAGAACACTTTTTAATTTGATTACTGTTTTTATTCGTGAATGTGCAAGTAGTACAAGTAGTAGGTTAATAGCTGTATTTATGATGTCTATAAATATGGACTATGAAAATATGTTAGTATTTACTTAATTACAAGTAACGGTTGCCTGAACAAGGCCAACCAGAGGAGACTCCATGATTCATATCCCGAACAGACTGTTTATCCTGATTGCAAGCGTCAGCACAGCCTTCATGCTACAGGTTGCACACGCTGAGCAGGCACCCGTGTTTGTCGGCGCGCCGGGTCAATTCATTATCCAGTTACCGGATGTCGATCGCGAGATACTTGCTGAAGATGTCAGGACGCTGCGCAGCCAGTTGATAGAGCGCAAGCAAGCGCTCATTCAGATAGTCGCGGACAAGCAACTGGATGGTGGAGATGCCCTGATCACGATTATCATGCCGGGTGGACTGCTCTATGCCGGTTACAAAAAGGTTCGCTATGAACAGGCGAAGAACGAACTGGACCGTGTCAGCGCTGACATCGAGGAATTTTCCGGCGATCTTCTGGCCGTGCAGTCCTGGTCAGCACCCGTGCTGGTCGCCCTGCAACCCTGAAGTCGGCACTACTGTTTCATTACGGAACCGACCCCGCCCAGGTGCGGGGTTTGTTTTGTCCGGGTCAAGGCTGTTCAGGAGGCACTGTAATCAGCCGCCTACCTCGATTGCAGCCAGACCCTCCAGTACCAGCGCGCGTGGGCTCACGGTGCCAAGCAATGCGCTATCCTTCACCACCAGTACGCGCGTCAGGTTCAATGAAGACATGAGGCGCGAGCAATAACGGATGTCCATGTCGGGATCTACACAGACCGCTGGTTTGGTCATGATTTCATAGATATTCATGCGACTGGGTGCCTTGTCCCTGGCCAGTACCTGGCGCGCAATATCCGACACCAGTATCAGTCCATACTCGTCGTGCTCGTTCTTTTTGTTGACGACCAGAACGGCAGTCTGCAGGCGCTTCATCTCGGACAGAGCGTCCATAATGGTCGCCTTGCCCTCGATGGTGCCGTAGTCGGTCTTCATGACGTCTTTTACAAAGATGCGCTGTTTAGTTGTCATCAACGATGTCTCCAGGGTGTGCGTGCCTTGTACCAATGGCCGCTAGCATAACCGTGTCCGCATCAGGGAAAAAGCCCATACCCGAAAAAGCCGATATTTCCGCGTATATTCATAAGTACACTCCATCCCCCCATATATTCAGCTGACTGGCGTTTTGACGGGTGGGCGCGGATAATACCGCCACATTTTTCATCAGCGCGTTTTTACAAGGAGAACGATTATGCGGGTTATCCTCTTAGGTGGTCCCGGTGCCGGTAAGGGCACACAGGCCAATTACATCAAGGAAAAATACAACATTCCCCAGATATCGACCGGCGACATGCTACGTGCTGCGGTCAAGGCCGGAACGCCGCTGGGCGTGGCAGCCAAAAAGGTCATGGATGCCGGCGGACTGGTGTCCGATGACATCATCCTTGGCCTGATTGACGAGCGCCTGAAAGATGATGATTGCAAGAACGGTTACCTGTTTGACGGTTTCCCGCGTACGCTGGCACAGGCCGATGCCCTCAAGGACAACGGCGTGCCCGTGGATGCCGTGGTCGAGATCGATGTCGATGACGCGGAAATTATCAGGCGCATGAGTGGCCGCCGCGTGCACCTGGCTTCGGGCCGGACCTACCATGTGGTCTTCAACCCGCCGAAGGAAGAGGGTAAGGATGACGAGACCGGTGAGCCACTGATCCAGCGTGATGACGACCAGGAAGATACCGTGCGCGAGCGTCTGAATGTCTACCATGACCAGACCGAGCCGCTGATTGCCTACTACTCCAAGTGGGCGGCAGCAGGCGGCGACGGCGCACCGCGCTATGTCAAAATCAACGGCATCGGCAAGGTGGATGAAATCCGCGATGCAATCTTTGCGGGTCTCGATAGCTAGCTTCCCCGGGTTTGATTGCGAAAAAAGGCCGGCTTATGCCGGCCTTTTCTGTATTGGGCCAGCGAAAACGCTTTTCACTAGTACTTTCGTACCACTACCCGCTACTAGGCTATACCTGCTACAATTTTCACCAACGTCAATTATGTGACGTAGTGGGCCCTGTTAACTGCCACACTCTCCCTGGTTATGTGGCTGTAACAAAAGAATTAGTGTCAATAATAACAGGTGTGGTACGGGTCAACAGGATCAGGTGTGTCCTGCCCGGAGCCCACAGGTTGCAGGAGTCTTTAATGGTTGCGGGTACAAACAGACCGGAGGAAATTGATCCAGGTGGCATGCGCAAGCTGCTTTACCTGATCGATTCACTGCGTGCTACACCGGCCGGTAGCCTTATCTACCGGCAGGCCGAAGGCATGCTCGGTGACGTTGCCGCCAACCACCTGCGTTCCGAACTGGCCTATTCAGGTTTTGTGAACGTACTGCTGGAGGCATTCAACGCTCACCAGACACCCGGTTCATCCGCTTTCGTTCAAATAAAATTATTGCAGGCCCGCCTGCAACCACCGCTGACACCCACCGAACTGGACACACTCAGCAGTTTCATCGAGCAGTGCGGTGAACAAATCCGTGCATCAAGGGTGCTGGAACCCGGCGTGCTGGTCGAGGCCATCAGTCCACTGCTGGCTGCCTTCGGTATTGATGCGCCTGCAGAAACAGGTCAGCGTCCGGACGAGGTCGAATCATTCGCGGGAGATGACGTTACCGGGGCGGCCCACCTTGCAGCGGATAGTCTGGACAGGACGCAGGTGGACTATGGCGCAGAGCCTGACGATGAAGGTGAGACGGAAGAGGGTGAGCCGGAAGAAGATGAATACCTCAACGATGACATTCCGGCCGGACAGGACCTGAATGACATCAATCGCAGTGAGCTGGAAGCGCGTCGTGATGACATACAGAAGTTACAGGCCACCCTCGGTCAGCAGGTCCTCGAGACCATCACCCAGAATGAGGAATTCGGTGTCATCCTTGAGGTTGCACTCGCCGAGTTACGCCAGGCAGGGGAGCTTTCAGAGATTGAAAATATGCGCTGGACGCTGATTCGTGAAGTCGAAAAGCTGATGAAAGGGCATAATGAGCTGGCGGATAAACTCGATAGTACCCACCACTACCTGCAACTGTTCGAATCGGACAGCCGCGAACTGACTGACGAACTGACACGTGTGCGCCTGCTCAGCCTCACGGATGAACTCACCAGCCTGCCCAATCGCCGAGCCTTTATGCGGCGAATGGAAGATGAAGTGGCACGTGTGCAACGTTATGGCTTTCCACTGTCGTTCATCCTCATGGATCTCGACCACTTCAAGGCCGTCAATGATGAGCTTGGTCATGCGGCCGGTGACGAGGTGTTACGGGTGTATTCGAAGAACATTCTGTCCATCTTTCGCCACCATGACATGGTGGCCCGCTACGGTGGCGAAGAGTTTGCCGTACTGCTACCGAATACCGACTCTGATGGTGCGGTGCGTGCGCTCAACAAGGTCAGGCGCCGTGCCAACGAAACGCGCTGGCAAGTCAATGGCACGGTTGCAAAAGTGCCGACCTTCTCCGCGGGTGTATCACTCTACAAGCCTGGCGAGTCTGCCAGCGCATTCATAGAACGTGCCGACAAGGCGCTCTACCGCGCCAAGCACCTGGGCCGCAACCGTATTGAACTCGATATTACCTACCAGAATGATGGCGAGGGCAGCATTCCGCGTCGTCGCAGTACCGATAGCTGATTACGGGCACTGCAGCTGACGGTCTGCATGCGCCCGGTCACTTGCTTCATTCCCTTTTGATAGCCTGTATAATCGCCCCCATCATTCCTGCAAGGGCGCATTTACTATGGCTACTGTTGATCTCACCCACGAAAATTTTATAACCACAATTAATGACAATGACATTGTGCTGGTCGATTTCTGGGCACCCTGGTGTGGACCGTGCCGACAGTTTGCACCGGTCTTTGAATCCATGTCGGAATCACATCCCGATGCCGTGTTCGCGAAAGTGAATACAGAAGAACAGCAACAACTTGCCGCCCAGTTCCAGATTCGCTCGATCCCGACCCTGATGATTTTCCGGGAACAGGTTATCGTGTTCTCGCAGCCCGGGGCGCTGCCGCCGGCCAGCCTGCAAACGGTTATCGAAAAAGTAGCCGAGCTGGATATGGCCGAGGTGCACCGGCAGATCGCCGAGCAAGCGGAGAAAGAGGAGGGGTCGGCATGAAGCGGGTTGCATTGCTGCTGGTGTATCTGCTGGCTGTTTCCACAGCGGTACGTGCAGACGATGCCCCGCCGCGCTATAACCAGGTTCGATTACAGGCCCAACAAAGCGAGTCGGTCAGTAACGACACCATGCACGTGACGCTCAATAGCTATGCCGAAATGCAGGACTCGTCAAAACTGGCCGCGCGTATCAACCAGGAAATGGACTGGGCGCTCGCAAAGGCAAGGCTATTCAGCGACGTCAAGGTCAGCACCGGCGGCTACCAGATCTGGCCGGTGACCCGCAAGGAAGTCACAAGCGCCTGGCGCGGCCAGCAGGACTTGATCCTGGAGAGTAAAAATACGGAAATGCTCAGCCAGTTGACTGGACAGCTGCAGGAAAAACTGAAAATCAAGTCGATGAGTTTTTCAGTGTCGGATGAAAAACGTATTGCTGTTGAAAACCGCCTGATCGATGTCGCCCTCGATGCCTTCAAGGTGCGCGCCGGGATCGTGGGCGATAATCTCAAGGCCAAGGGTTATCGTATCGTCGAACTCAATGTCGGTGCATCGGCGCAGCGACCACCGGTCATGTACCAGGCAAGAATGGCCTCCGTGTCCATGGAGGCCAGTGACTCTGTAGCCGTGGAGGGTGGTGAAAGCGATGTGCAGGTCACGGTCAGCGGTACCATCGAGATGCAAATTCCCTGAGGCACTGGCACGCGTTTTGACAGGCGCGTGCGCTGCTGTTATCTGCCTTCGTTCTCCAGCGCCTTTGTCGTGATTTCGTTGTAGAGGCTCACCATACGCGCAGCAAGTTCCTGCCATTCCGGATGCCTGTCAAGCAGGGGTTTTACCTGGTCGACATCGCCAAGCACTTCCTCCAGGTATTCTATGTCCAGCTCATTGAGTACTTCACCTTCGTCAACCTTTGCCTTCAGTTCCAGTGCAATCGGCAGCCTTATTTTTTCGAGGCGTTCTACCAGCACCTGGATGAGCGCAGCGTCTTTTGATGTATCAGTCATGTGTCCTCTGCCTGGTGCCGGTGTGCACCCGTTGTTAGCCATTTTTCAGCGCCAAGAATAGCACCGTTGAATGCGCTTGGCATGTCCTGCCGTTGACGAAAATGCACAGTGAAGGTCAAGGCAGCGTGTTCGCCTCTTCTGCCTCGCCTTCAACCAGGTCGGGCTCGCCGCAATAGCTGGCGATCTCGGCACGCGCGGCATCACGCAGGTCCAGCGCAACCTGCCAGCCTTCACCTGACGGAACGATGGGAGGGCGAATGGTGACCTCGATCTGTCCCCGGTAGGGAAACCAGTTTGAGCCGCGCACGATACTGCGAGCGCCACGGATGGCAACGGGTGTTACCGGGACGTTGGCGCGCGCAGCGGTGACAAAGGCCCCCATGCGAAACGGTTGCAGCCCCTCGAAGGTTGTAAACGTTCCCTCAGGGAAAAACACGATTGTCTGACCGTTCTGCGACTTCTGGGTGATGCGACGCACGTCACTGGCACCTTTTTGGCCGTTAAAGCGGTCAACAAACTCAACCCCGAAACGCTGCAGCAAGATACGCACAGGAGCTATCCGCGCCAGTTCGCCCTTGACGATAAAATGAATCGGTATATCCAGTGCGGCCGTGACGATGAATCCGTCCAGGTAGCTGGCATGGTTGGCGACAATGATGTGCGGCTGTTCAGGATCCAGGTATTCCTGGCCGTCGACCCGCAACGGTGTGAAGGTCAGGGCAAAGAAACTGCGTGCACCGATGTGGGCGATTTTACGCCGCCAGCTTTCAAACGGTGCCAGCACCACCAGTATCCAGACAGGCAGGCTGAGCAGGACAAGAATGAACCAGCCATAGAAAGCGTAGAGCCACTCGCCAGGGCTGTGATGCGAGGTTTCCTCGTCCGCTTGCCCGGGTTCTCCAAACGACCCCATCAACAAGTGGCTGTCATCTATGCCGTTTGGGACTATGCCGGGGACAGCGGGCGTGCTACCTGTTTCAAGGGCGTGACGATCAAGGACCACTCTGAGTAGATTGTTTGGTGTGGTCGCGCTTGCAACCGCTGTTTCATCCAGCTTCAGATTGAATGTAGACTCGAGCCGTGTGCAGAGTTCCACACGCGCCATACTGTCCAGTCCCAGTTCCTTTTCCAGGTGCGTGTCAGGCGTGAAGTGCAGGTTTTTCCAGCGCGGGTGCACTTCACCTACCAGGTCGCGTATGGCAGACAGGAGTGTTTTGATGTCCGGGGTGTTGACGGCTTCGCTCATACGTACGCTTATGCTAATGTAAAATCCCCATGATCAATGGCCACCAGTATACCAGCAAGGTATCGTGTAGATGACTTCCAGCGCTGACCGCGAGACATTGCCCGAGGAAACGCTGCGGGTGATCGAGCAGTTTACCGATGCCCTGTGGATGGAGCGTGGCTTGAGCAGGAATACCCTGACGGCCTATCGAAATGATCTGTCCGGCCTTGCCAGCTGGCTGCAGATACAGGGTAAAACACTCATCAAGGCACAGCGGCAGGATTTGCTCGCCTACCTGTCTGACCGTGTTGGCGGCGGTGCAAAACCCAGAACCACGGCACGCATGGTGTCTTCCATGCGGCGCTTCTACCGTTACCTTATTCGTGAAGGGCAGTTGCAGGAAGATCCCAGCGTGCGTATTGATACCCCGCGGATTGGTCGGCCGTTGCCGGATTCTCTCAGCGAATCCGAGGTGGAGACCTTGCTGGATGCGCCGGATGAAAGCGATACGCTGGGGATTCGTGACCGTGCCATGCTGGAGCTGCTCTATGCCTGCGGCTTGCGT
>Ga0316192_10002384_pt1 | contig 13705 bp, 8 predicted proteins | sample MerIslwburrow_MG_FD_204931 | JGI IMG/M metagenome (GOLD analysis project Ga0316192, IMG submission 204931) | Coastal sediment microbial communities from Maine, United States - Merrow Island worm burrow | ecosystem: Environmental > Aquatic > Marine > Coastal > Sediment | place: USA: Maine...
AGGGTGCCTATACTGTCACTCCGGCCACTCTCGGTCAGGGCTACTGCGTACAGGACTTTGGGGGGAATCTGATATTCATTTGCGATATTTCGATAACCACTGGGGACAATTTCGGCAGTCCAGCAGGGCAGCGGCGAAAACAGTCCCAACAGCAAACTAAGAGAAGAGGCAAACAGGCGTACTGAATACATATTCAGAGATCCGAAGCCGACAGCACAGACAGCTCATCACCCCGGCGACGCATCAGGTAAGGTAGATCACTCTTTCCTTGGGTAAGTTTCTCCAGAGCACCTGCTTCATGATTAAGCGTTATACGGCGGGTTCTTACCCACTCAGGCGTGATCATATGATCACCAGCCCAATCACGTATGGCCTGATCATCATTCAGCTGGGTACCGGTAAGATAGATATCGATACCATCAATCTTGTCGATACGTTTGAGAAGGCGTTGCAGCAGCACATCACAAGCTGGACAATTGGGACGAGTGAAGAAGAGCACCCGGTCATCCACCTGTAAGCTGTTTGTCTTTTTGGACTGAAGTGGCAGGAGGGTGATATCGATCAGTTGCTGATTGGGATAGAGCCGTTTTCCTGCTTCATCATAGGCATGCTGAAAGGCCAGGATACGGCCCACATCCTCATACATAGCCTGAGCCCATTGTTCAGCATAGCGACGACTCTCTTCACTATCTCGCGCATGGATACCCAACACCTCAATGGGTGAGATGGTCGATGGGCTGATGCTACTTCGTATACCCTGCATCAGCTGTTTGTAGCGATGCCATTCCGTTTCTGTCAGACCCCAGGCACGAGAGCGTGCCAACTCAGTGAGAGACAAAGTATTCGCACTGGTCGATGAAAACGCTATTCCGGTTTCTTTTACCTGCGTATCAGATTGCTCTATTGCAAATGCAGGAGCCACCATTGCAAACACCAGATACAGACCTGCCAATCTAAAAATACTATTCATTTGGGCAGCCTTCATTACAGCTTTGGCGGCAAGATGCAACTATCCGTTGTTGGCTTCCGTATGGAATGGTCAGGTCACGGTAGGTACTGTGCTCATGGTGGGAAAGACATGTCTGTTGATTAGCATCTACTGCTTTTGGCATTGGCTGTTTAACTGACACACTTTCCATAACTGTGGATTCAGCTTCCAGGTTGGTAGCAGTTTCAAGTTCAGCCTCTGCTCCTACACTGGCAATGCCAAACAGCATCAAGATTCCAATGATAAGTTCCATGGTTATTACCTCTGCACAATCACTGAATGGATCTGACCTACTGGGCCACGGAAACCAACCTCACCTTTGAGCCGGTCGATCTGGGTAACTAACCAGCCGGACTGCTGCTCACCCTCTTTCAAAAAGGCAGCACGCCCGTTATGAGAAACAGCAACATAGATCACGTCATTCCACAGATCGATTGCATCAATCTGGAACGGTGGTCTTTTGATAACAGACTTACGCTTTTTGGTGGTGATTCTTTTCTTTGGCGTTTTAAGTCCTCGCACATCCTTGGCGATGGTTTTCAGCTTTGTCTGAATCTCGGTGATACGCTGGCTGAGCATTTCATTCCCCAGACGCAGATCAGCAATGGCATCCTGTATCACTCGGATGCCTTCCCCCATTGCTGGAAGTTCCTTTTTCATGACCAGTTGACCAGTCTTTAAAGCATCAAACCCCTGATCAACTCGACCTATACAGCTGTCTAGTTTGAGATGCAGCAAGTCCTGTGGCTGTTCTGCCTGAGGTGTTTTCTGAATAATTGGTTCAATACCAGGTTCTATCATCAGACCGGCAGGGCCAGGAATGCCCGTTACCGCATCCGCTAATAACGACTCACTGAGTCCTGCCTGGTTATCACTCTTATCTGTCCCAAGAGAATAACCAAACATAATGGTTAAAAGCACACCAATGGTGACAGCACCTATTACAGCTGCAATCAAAACTGTTTTACGTAATGAGTTATGGGAAATTAGCCGATCAGTTGCTTCTTCATTAAAAGCATTTTGTTTTGGACAGTCAGGTTGTTTCAAATCAGTATCATTCTCCATGCTGGGTAGCCTCCATTAAAGTATTGCAACCAACACCCTGAGCAACCTGCCAATCCAGCACGCAAGGTTCAAATGCAACTAACCGATGCATAGGGTCTTGAACCAATTGAAATGCAGGGCCTGCCAAAGTCTCTAATGCCTTTCGTAATGAGATAGGGCCAAGATTACGATGTACAGCAGGTAGCGGAAGATCAAATAACACTGTTGTTTCTGGTGCCATTGCCTCAGAACCAGCCAACCGGAATCCACTGCGTTGCAGTAGATAATGGATAGCTTCACCAATGGTGTGGATGCGTTTTGGAAGCTGAATATTGATGTTCGTTGCCAACAGATCAGTTTGCGCTTCAGTGGGCGTGGCAGATAACATTGAGTATCTGCCAACCTGCACTTCATTGGCCTGAAGCTGGGTGGCAGTAGTTACAGTGGCGCCTATCAGGCAAATCAAAAAAACAACTATGGGGCGTGCGTTGTGAAAACTGTATCTCTTCATTTTAAAACCGACCTCAAAAAGATGAATCAGGGATTCATACGTGATGGGGCGGTATCATTGCGCTGAAGGCTACAGCATGGAATGGAAAATCAATTCAAGGACTGGTACTCTTTATCGGCTGCTAATGATAATCTACCGGTGGCATCCTATAGATATTAATCACGAGACCTTCAATTCAGTACTTCCCAGTACAGTTCTATATAATCATGGGAAATAAAAATATAAGAGCATTGACCAAGTAGGATACACAAAAAAGCCCCACATCGCGGGGCTTTTTTGAGGAGGTTATTTTATAACCTAGATACACAACAAGCATTAATGCAGGGGCATAAAAGCCTGCCAACCCTACCTGCCTTTATGATAATAGCGGATAAAGATTTAAGAGCATGGTCAGGTTAAGAAGCCGCAATTAAGCCCCCGCAATGCAGGGCTATTACTTTGGGAATGTTGTTTTATAGTCTAAATATACAACCAACATTAACGCACAGGCATAAAATTTGTCTACCTTCCTACCTAGTTTTTAAGAAGTGACTTGACCAAAATAGAATCACTCCCTTTAACAGGCAAATAATACTCTTTCTCTTTATGAACAACCGATAGAACCTCACATTCTAGAGGATAAAGTAACTGTAGATACTTCTTATCAAACATTTCAGTAAAATTATTTTTCACAACAACATCTTGCAAGACATGAAAGGTGCCAAGATAAGTCCTAATCTCAATCGCACCATTTCGAATATATATCTCTTTAGCTGTTCGAGCACCAAGCCTTAATATGTATACACCTTTTAGTAAGTAATACAGAAAAAAAGCTATTCCAAAAAGTATAATTAGCTTCTCAAAACTACTGAAACCTGACTCCATTATTGAAAGGGAAAAAATCAACACAAACCCAATAGGACCCAATAAAAGAGGGACAAGCATCCAATAAAACCAACCATTTTTCCCCAAATTTTCATTTGGGTATGCAATGTTACATTTCATAATTACTCGCCCAATGCCGTACCTACTGCACCCGAGGCTGTTGCAGGCTTCCAACCGGCCATTGCTCCAGATATTGGCCCTGCCCCCCTAGTAATACCAGCAGCCCAACCACCTCCAACTGCCGAGCCTATAACGCCACCCCAATTAATATTCGTATTATTGCAAGGATCCTTATCCAGGTTATTACCTATCAACTGGCCAGCCAGGTTGGATAAACCACCTAAGACTCCTGACCCAATTATTCCAGTACCACCTAAAAAGCCAGTATAAGCACCCGAAAGTGCACCCATCCCCCCTGCAACTGCAGCATCACCCAAACTTGCTCCAGTAGAGAGCGCACCCATAAATGATGAAACACCTCCTATAGTTCCTCCTATAGCCGCTCCAGGCAAACCAATTTTTCCAGTTGGATCTATAAAATTAACTGGGTCACCAAAAACATAACCATACAGATTTGGGGTGTCCCCACTAAACCTGATCGGATCCTTCGCTGTCCATCTCCCTACATCTGCATCATAATCCCTGGCTCCAAACTGAACTAATCCAGTATGCAGATCATAAATCCCCCCAGCAAACCCAAATGGCTGAAACCCCGGATTAGTATCAAACGTTACATCACCCCATGCATTATAATCCATACGCTGAGCTATCGAGCCATTAGCGATATCAATAATGAGTCTTGGTGAACCCAGATGATCAGAGATAATGCGGTAAATCTTGCCATCTTTTTCCATGTAAGAAGGAACATGATTCTTATCTGCATATATAAAACGAGCAACAATACTGTTGCTCCCATCAAGCTCTGCGATGGGGTTAAGTTGATCCTGATACAGGAAGCCCTGGGCTAAAGCTCCGTTGACTTTCTTGCCAACACGGCGGTTTTGCCCATCAACAATATACTCAACAGTCACATCTCCTGGCAGAGCAGCTTGGCGCAAATTACCTAGTACATCATACTGATAGCTTGTCGTAACGCCACTTTCAACCTTACTCTTCAATTCTCCATTTGAGCTGTAAGTATAGGTTGCTCCAGCATAGCTCACCAACCGGTCTTGATCATCATAGACACCGACAAGCTGTCCGTTTACATGGGTACGGTTACCGTTATCATCATATGTATAAGTAGTGGTAAGTACACCATCCTCCCACATCTTCCAGAGGCGACCAGCTTGATCATATTCATAGTCGTACTCATGCGTTTCACTGCCAACAGTCTCGCTCTTATGAAGGATGCGACCAAGCTTATCCCTTGGATTTAGAGTTGTATCCAGGGTGGTTTGATAAAGCCCGTTACCATTATAGCTTGCGCTATATGTAGCCAATTCACCAAAATCATTGTAAGTCCTGGAAGTGGCCACATCACCAAGAGTAGTGCTTATGAGCAGGCCATTATCCGAATCAGGTAGCAGACTCATCGCATTAGCCTGGGTGAGTATGCCATCATCATCATAGTCATAATCAACTAGCAGGCTCCCATTGAGCTTGAGCTGATCTAAACGAAAGTCATTGTCGTAGACACGCTCTATATTGCCCGATATTGATCCACTCCAACTTTCTGTTGTGGGCAGGGAGCCATCATAACTATAGCTAAGCACTTCACCACCCGGCGCAGTAACACTAGTGAGCTGACCACTGACAGGATCATAACCATAACTGTAATTCCCATGAGGCACACTCATGCTATTGAGCCGTCCTTTGGTTTGGTCATAAATATAATCTATTACCTGCCCATCTGGTCTAGTTATTTTAGTTAATTGCTTATCTAGGTTGTAATCATAGTGGGTGACTGGATTTGTAATACCTGCCACAACCGGTGGAGTGTAATCCTCTTCCTGATCCGCCGCATTGTAAGTAAACGCATGCACTGGTCGGCTCGGCGGAGTCAGACTGATCAGGTTGCTATTTTCATCATAGCCGTATGCTATTTCCCTCAGATCAGGCAGGGTTTCGCGCACAACATGACCAACTTGATCATAGTTGTACTTAACCACACGGCCTGCAGGGTCTGTGACTGTTTCAAGATACCCTTTTAGAGCACCATCTACAGTGCTGGAGTAATTGTAGTAAGCATAAATTGTGGTGCGTGCATCAGCTCCACTGCCTTCAGTAATAGAATCAATTCGACCTCGGGTGTCGTAGCTATAAGAAACATCATTTAGCCCGGTAATCTGCCTCTGAACAGGTCGCCCTTTTAGGTTGACTTGGACACTACTAATCCGGCCCTCAGGGCTAGTGTTTGTCCAGGTTTGCATAGCTAAATCATAATGTTTTGTACTAGTCCGACCATTTACTATCATTGTATCAATCAACTCTGTCAATGAGGATGAATCAGACTCATCTGTAAGGGTTACGGATCTGGTTTGTATCGCGTTTGATATCAAACCCGATGGCAACTCAATCGAAGCATTCTCAATAATTGGTGACAACATACCAAAACGTGGATCTGGTCCCAGCTTTTGAGTAGCTACCGTGCCATCGGGCGAGATGGAAATTTCCTCTCCATTAGTTTTCTTGAAGTGAGAAGCAATTGTTCCATCTGGCGAAGTCACTGCTCTAAGGTAATCACCCGTTGTTTGAGTTTGTGCATAATAGACCGTAGCCCTACCTTCACCACTTGTCATGGTTACTGAAAAGCCATCCTCCGCTGTAGTACGATCAAGAATCCAACCGCCTCCATTAGGTTCTTCAACCTGTATAAAGCGACCTAGATCATTATATGCATAATGGGAAATTTGCCCTCGTGGGTCGGTGTATTGAGTGAGCAGGCCATCAGCAGTGTATTGCATTTGATGGATTTCACCTTTTTCATTCGTTAGGGCATTAAGATACCCATTTTCATCAAGACCAATAATAATACGCTGGCCATCAGCTGAAACAATTGCAAGTGGTATTCCATCACCTAAACGTTCAATGGTAGTTATATCATTATCAATATCAGTTATTGATGTTAGATAACCATTAATGTCATAGTTAAAAGCATATATTATTTCACCAGTGATAGCATTGAGTGTCTTAAGATGACGACCACTGGCAGTAAAATGGTAGAGTTCTCGCCCATCCTCTGAAGAGATCAACACATCTTCCATATCAAATTTGCTATAAGTGCCAACTTTACGGATACGACCTCCATAAAGGTCAGAAATGTACAACCCATCACCAGGAACAGAGTCTATTCCATACGGTGAATCAAAGCTCGCTGCAAGAGCTAAACCTCCATCACCATCCGAGCCTACACTGCCATTTCCAGCCACCGTTGTGATGATTCCATTTGTTCCAACATAACGCACCGTTCTTTCATAGCCATCAACAATAAAATAACCACCATCGGAATTTATGGCAATACCTTTTGGATCTATGAAACGAGCATTAATTGCCAGATCACCATCACCAATAGCACCGTCTATTAAGCCACTTCCAGCTATGGTGCGGATAAACCCATTATTATCAATACGCCTCACACGGCGATTGTTGCGATCTGTAAAATAGAGACTACCATCCGTTGCTATTGCAAGATCAAAAGGCCCACCAAGCTGTGCTTCAGTTGCAGGCCCACCATCCCCAGAAAATCCAGAATCACCAGTTCCTGCGATAGTAGTAATGACACCATCCGGCGAAATGCGCCTAATACGATAATTACCAGCATCTGCTATATATATTGAACTATCTGGACCAATATCAATGTTATATGGAGCATTTAACTGCGCTTCCGTTGCCAAGCCACCATCACCACTAAAGCCTTGGTAATTACCTCCAGCCACCTTGTGCAAAATACCATTTTGATCAATCTTAACAATAACATCACATGATCTATCAGAAATGTAGAGCGCACCATCAGGCCCAAGCGCTAAACCAGAAGGGGTATAAAGCCTTGTCTCTGTTGCAGGCACGCCATATGCAGGACATCCAGCCGTATACCCTCCTGCTACTTCATTAATAATTCCAGCAGAACTGACATAAAGAACACTATAGTGAGTTGCAATATAAAAGCCTCCTTTATGATCTGCTAATACACCTTCAGGACCATCAAATGAAACATCTGTAGCTTTTAGTCCATTACCCGTAAACCTAGTCCCTGCCCCTGTTCCTGCTATAGTGCTAATAGTGGCGGCTGTTCCTTCTACCGCACGAGAGTCGCCGTTACCTTTGTGCAACAGCTTAAATCTTGTGTCATAGGCGTGATGTGCACTAATGCTTAGCCCTCCAAGGCCAGCACTTATACTCTTGAATGGCATAGCCAGTTCCGCTTGCCATATGCTATTTATAACCACTGTTTGGCCTGTCACCCGGCGAATTCCAATCTGTACTAAATCACTACCATTTTCACTTACACGCCCTGCCAGACCAAAAGCACGAATAGCGCCTTGCCCCTGTCCTCCCACGTAAACCGCATCATATACATAGCCTATATCAATAACAGCAGTATACCGACCATTTCTATCTCGACCGTAAGCATCTTTTCCATCCCAGACAAAGGTATAAGCTTGGTTTGCTAATGGTTGGAATGTTTTATTTATTACCTGACCAGCAATACTTACAGTTAAATCTATTCGCTTAAGACTAGCTGGCACGCTGTCTCCACTTAGCGGAATGGAGATACTATTACCAGTCTTACGACCTTTAGCTCGATCACTACGATAGTGCAGACCATGAGGGACGCCAGTAATTGAAAAATCCTCTCCCAGTACTTGGCTTTCAGCCTTAATTACACACCCTTTTTTCTCACAGGGATCTTTAGGTGTGCCAGTGTCAAGCATTTTAGGTGCTTCATCTGGTGGAGCCGTTGAATCATTCGGGACGTCATAGGGCCAATTACAATCCCATGTAGAAAGATGAGTGAGTGCAACCCTCCAAAGACTTTTACCAACTTCATAAACAGTTGCAAGCTTTTGCTGTTCAGCTTCAGTAATACCCAGCTCAGCTAACTGGCTGGCATCTGCCGGAGTATCACTACCATCAATATCCAGCTCAGCTTTACCATCGATAATGGTAAGAATTTTAATAATGCGGCCGTTATCATAAGGTACCCAAGCACTCTTATCAGCATCATAATAGCCTACGGGAACCGGCTCGCCGACAGGAAAATCAAGAAAATTATCGACATAGAATGGCACCACCTGATTGAATTTGACATCAATGCCATTCTGCTTGATACCGTTCTGTAATACCTCATCAACTGAGAGTTCAACTGCATATGTGTAGCCAGAAGCCGATGGTAACGGCCCTGGCATGCGCTGTGGCCCAAATTCTCCAACGGTATATTCCGTAGCACGCACGTTAAGAGTACTCAACGGCTGAGTAGTGCCATTCGGTAGGGTCATGGTTGCTGTAGTGCCCTGAGGAAACAGCAGAGTTGCTTGGCGCTGACCATCCATATCATCAGATAAACTACCTTGAGCTACCTGGAAGGCCTGACTAGTATCAGTCAGATCAATGGCAGTAACCTTAGGATCCAATTGAATCAATACGACATCTTCAGAATAAGCATAGCCATTCCAGATAACATCAACTTGGCGTTGAAGAGGCAAATAGCCGGGCTTTGTGTAGTTGATAGACAGCAGAGTGCCTCCATTAACAGCCATATCGAAGGCACCATCTAGGCGGCTCAGAGTCTGACCAAATTCAGGATGATCTTTAATAGCAATGCTGACACCGGGTAGTGGTTCACCATCTTGGTTTAATGCCCGACCTCGGATAACAGCGACCCGTTGTGGCTCGATTGTACCTTCAGCCACTCCAGTCTGAATCGGATCACTACCGGTATAAAGAAATTCATTTGCGTTAGCAAAAATGGTAAATTCCGTTAGGTTCAACTGGGGCGCTATATCCGCTGGATCTGGAGGTAATATAGAAAGGTCTTCCTCTATAATTACATTAAAATGTTGAACAGCTTGACCACCCTGCTCATCCACCACTTGGACTGTAGCTGAGTGATCACCTGCAATAGTCGACAACCAACTAATAGCACCACTGGTTACATCTATAGTCATACCTACTGGTGAGGCAGTAAGTGAGTAAGCTAAAGTATCACCGTCATCATCATTGGCTTGTACAGTATAGAGATAGGGTTGACCAACTGTGGCTTCAGTCACTGGAGCAGAGGTAATAATTGGCAGACGATTTGTTTCAGTGATATTCCAGACAAAATCAACACTGGCATTAGCCAGACCATCACTGACAGCAACCTGACTAATATGAACACCTGATGCAGTGTAACTCAGGGTCCCAGAGATTATTCCTGTAGCTGTATTTATGACCAAACCTGTAGGCAAAGCTGTAGCGCTATAAGTCAGTACATCATTATCAGGGTCACTGGCAACGATACCCAAATTAATACTATCCCCTTCAGCACGCATCTGTATTCCAGGAGAAATAATGGAAGGTTCCCGGTTAGTGTTAGTATTAGTGACAGTCCAGTCAAAGCTTACGGCCGAACTATCTATTCCATCACTGACAAGCAGATTAACGGTGTAGTTGCCTGCTGCTTCATAGCCTAAGCCACCCAAAATTACTCCTGTTTGTGGGTCAATAGCCAACCCCATTGGTAGTCCATTGGCACTGTAACTGAGCACATGGTCATCTGCATCACTGGCATTGATAGAAAGAATAACACTGTTACCTTCGGCATTATTTTGAGCGCCAGGACTAGTAATCAATGGAGCCCTATTGGGTACTATAATCTGCACAGAATCGGAAAGACTATTGTACTCACCATCATTAACAACAAGCTGTACACTATAGAGCCCAACCAAATCAGGCATGAAGGTTGGTTGTACTGTGGTGGGATCACTTAGCGACGCTGCACTCCCTACCGGTGCTTCAAGCAAAGACCAAGAATACGTAAGTACATCTCTATCAATATCATAAGAACCTTGACCACCAAGAGTAGCAACATCACCAATAAAAACTGTTATATCTGTACCTGCATCAGCCACAGGCTTGGAATTCAATGTTGTGATAACAAAAGTATCTGGAGGACTTGTAAGCTGGCCATCACTGACAATCAATTGAAACTCGTAAGTACCTGCCTCATCAATTTGGAACTTAGGGTTGACCGCATTAGCGTCACTTAGTGTTGCTTGGCTCAATGCGGGCCGACTGATAATGCTCCATTGATAGGTAAGTGGATCACCATTAACATCACTTGACTCACTACCGTTTAATGCCGCTGTATCTCCAACATAAAGCACTTGATCAGAACCAGCAGCTGCTATCGGCGGATGATTCCCCTCAGGTACAATCTCAACAGCTAAGCGACCACCAGGCTTGCCGCGTAACTCAACGGATAGCTCGTTAGAAGAAAGAAGTGATACAACTACAGAAACAAAATCAATATTCTGATTGAAATTATGGGGTTTTGCGACTGCTTCACCATTGAGGATGATTTCAGAACTGCTAACGAACTCTCCCAGCTCATCATCATCCTGTAGACCACCATTGTAGATATTGATGGTGTAAGGATAGGCCGTATTCGGTGCTAAAAACTGGGAAATAACAGGTGCTGATTGACCTGATCCACGGTCAAAATTCTGAGGCCCAAAGATACGGGTGCTCTCTGCATAGACAGAGGCCGGTATAAAAATGATGGCCATGAATGCAATGAAAAAAAAAACCAGACTATAAGATTTTGGAGAAGACTTTTCTGTTATATAGCCTGTAATTTTCTCTTGTGAGTTATCGTTATATTTCCAATCTTGGATCACAGTCATGCTTAATGCTCCTTTCCATGGATTACATACCGGTCTCCACGGTTGGTTTTGTGCTTTTCCAGGGTGTAATGCTGCTTGAAAAAGCCTTTTCTAAATTAGTCCTGTGAATTGGTGCTAAATAGCACCAACTAACTTGCTAAATAAAAAGCTTTAGATTTTTAGGCAGAAAATAATGAATATTGAGATCAAGCATGCTGTTATGAGTTGACTGTTGTAGATGTCCCGCACATAAATGAGCATGTGTGAATTCTGAGGAAGCTAGTGCAAACTTGCTTAAAAGGCTATTGCAATACTGCTGTAAGTGTTCCATCTGCATCCCGTCCTAAATTTTTTGTTGGTAAATTATGTAGCCTTACTTCAAGGCGACATTGGTAATAAATAACCTACATTTTACATGGTATCAAGCAGAGTGGATTAATTGAGGCATTAGGTTCGTTTGATCTACAGCCAGGTAAGCTTTTGCTCAAAAGCTTGTTTTAATTTACTCTTAATAAAAAAGATACCTCTGGTACACACGCATATATGAAACAACGGAGGTGACGGTTTTTTGGCTAAAACGCGACAAGGAACAGACAAAATCAGATAGATCTTTCGGACGTATTTGATTAAAGTTTTTTATATCGCACTTCCCTAAGAAGTCGAGAAACAAACCAACCTGATGTTATGGGCCTTTACCAAGCAGCGTGCTACTTGGCACAATAAATACTCACGATCTGAATTCTCTCATGCCCCAGTTCTCGGCTGATGGTAAGGCGTGCCTGCTGATCAACAGCCTTCTGTTCCGGGGTCAACGCTTTAGCCGTTGGGCCACCTGCCGCAGGTGACTTCCATCCAGTCAATTCCTCATAGCGCTGCTGGGCATAGGCATGGCGCAGGCCATGCATTTTAGAGAGTCCAGCATTGGCGGTATGGCGCTCATAGATTCTGAGTTGATGTCGGTAGTTGCGTGAGCTAGGGATGAGGGAGCCCTTCCCTGCCAGCAGTCGTGCACGGTTGAGCGCTGCGCGCTGGTCTTCAGTTCGCACTGGGATTTCCCGTGCTTTGCCACCCTTGGTCCAGCTCTCCTTGAGGGCGATATGGTCTCCTCTGTCAGCATAGTCTGGCTGGAATTTGATTGCCTCTTCACGCCGCAAGCCGAAGGCCTGTTGCAGTTCGAGGCTCATCCGGACATGCTGGTCACCAACCTTCGCCAGATCCAGTATAGTGATTGTCTTCGCCTTGGAGATATTGGTTACATACTGACGATCCGGTATGCCGTAGTGATCATTCGAGCGAGCCACCACATTCTGCCGGTTGACCTTGTCTGCCCACCAACGAATGACGCTGAGTCGATTCTTGATGGTTCCGGTCGTTATATCTTCTCGTTGCCAGTGTGCTACCAATGCTTCGATATGTTTCGGCTTCAGTGACTGTGTATTCATCCGGCGATAGCCCAGCTCATGGAGCTGGTTGGCGATCAGGGTGAGCTGACGCTCCCGATCTGCCTGGGTTCTGTAACTGCCATCACGGTTGTTTCGGCAGAGTTGCTTGAGTTGGTAGTTCAGATCTCGCATAAGTGTCGCGGGGCTAAGTACCCCTCCAAGGTAATAAATTAGGGTGCAGCCAATCAGGAAGCAGTCAACTGCTAGGCGTGCAACCGCAGTACTAGCACCGCTAATTCAAGGGAGCACAACAACGCAGGTGGCTGCTTCCTGGCTGGCCCGAAGGGTGAGCCCCAAATCGTCCAATGCTGCGTTGCAGTCTTTGGAAAGGGCTTGCCATTCCCTACAGACTGCGCCTTGCCTTGAACAATTTGGGGCTCACTGCACCCTAATTTATTACCTTGGAGGGGTACCAACCCCAAATATCTGGTAAGTGTTTCTGATCAAGTGGAGGCCTGAGCCTTCCAAGTCCGCATTAGCGGAACGATCATGGGACACAACTCCCATCCGACCTGAATGTGCCTGGTCACAGGCAACGCGGGTTATCCCCTGTTGGGGTTGGTCCGCATAGACCAACATGCCCAGTGATGGGCGTTCTTCGGTTGTGGTGATAACACCTCCTTTGAAGTATGCAGAATAGAGATCCTGCGAGTTGTGGAAGAGAGACCTCGACAGCACCACCTAGGGTGATGGTCTTGGCTTGTGTGGATACAGGCTTGTGCCTGCTGGAAAATGGATCTTGCGATCCGCTTGGGTTGGAAGATGGATCAACGGCAGAAAGCCGATGCGCTTCTCATGATCCTATTGCACTCATTTGCCACTGAACCGCAGTGACGACGGATAAATTCTGTAAAAGCTCAGTAGAGGGCGACAGTATAGGAACCCATCACGCACCGGTCACGGTAATATTCCACCACAGTCCCGCACTGTTTCCGGGATCGCTGCCCTCGTCACTACCCCGCTTACGCTCGCCAGTGACGAGTGCTCTAGCCTCCTACAGCGGCATACATTGGAGAATAACTTGGTGCTATCCAGCATAGGATGTACGCTT
>Ga0316192_10002385_pt1 | contig 13702 bp, 7 predicted proteins | sample MerIslwburrow_MG_FD_204931 | JGI IMG/M metagenome (GOLD analysis project Ga0316192, IMG submission 204931) | Coastal sediment microbial communities from Maine, United States - Merrow Island worm burrow | ecosystem: Environmental > Aquatic > Marine > Coastal > Sediment | place: USA: Maine...
AAGGCCATCGCCTTCCTGGCCTCCGACGAGTCGGGGATGATGACCGGCGCCGCCGTGGAGTTCGATCAGTCGGTCCAGGGCGCGGGCCCCCAACCCATCCCGCCCGCGCTCGATGAGTGGGACGACCTCGGCTGGAACGTCTAGCCCGGGACACGCCACGGGAGGGGTGCCGCTCACCCACAAATCTCAAGGGCAGCTGCCGGCCTCGTGATACGCTGAAAGTGTGCGGTATCGACTTCGTGGTCCCAGCCGCTAAGAGCAATGCACCGAGAGTGTTCCACCATCGAGCGCACGCGAATTCCCCGGCTTGACGGGGAGTCCCGTGCCGGGGTGTGGATGGGTGCACGCTTCGGGCATCGCCTTCGGGCCGCAAGTGACGGCGCCGGGGTGGAACGAGCACGGTGAGGGGGTCGGCGAAATGAAACGAAGAAACCCGCGGTGGGCGTGTCGGTTGGTTCGACTCCTGATTGCCGGCGCCTTCGTCATTCCGGCGGTCTGCACGCCGGCCTCCGCCGGGGCGGAGCAGGGGTTCTATGACCACAGCCCGTTGATCGCCTCGGGGCCTGTTCGTCTCGACGTGACGTCGGAACGCGCGAGCCAGCTGCCGCCCGGTTGGACCTACGAGGAGGTCGTGCGCAACCGGCAGAGCTTCGATCCCTTCTGGCTGGTGAAGTTCGACGGCGCCGTGGGTGGTGAACACCGGCGGATGCTCGAGGCGGCAGGTACGGAGGTGGTCGCCTACTATCCCTTCAACACCTTTCTGGTTCGACTTGGTGACAGCCGAACCAAAATCTCCCTTCGCGAGCTCGAAGGCGTGATGTGGGACGGCCCCATGGAGCCCCTCTTCAAGGTGTCGGCCGATCTGTGGGAGGCGGTCCAAAGCGCCTCGACCGCTTCCGTCGTCGGCGACGGCGGCTGGGGACTGAGGCTGGTGGTCACCCTCCACGAGGATCCCAACGAAGACCGGGCTCGTGCCGATCGCCGGAGAATCGAGGCCCAGCTGCAAAGCACTCCCGGAGTGCTGCGCCTGCTGCCCACCCGGGGGGCCATACGACTGCAGGCAATTGCCGACCCGGAACTCCTCGAAGAGCTTCTCAAGAGCATTTCGGGTCTGTCCGGGGTCAGCGGAATCGGTGTGTGGAGAAAGAGCTACCTGTCGAATGACGAGAACGTCCAGGTGTCCCAGAGCGGCGCCTGCATCGATGGCAACGAAGGGCCACATACCGCCATCTTCAACCGCGGGATCACCGGCTGGGGTGCACGACTCGCTGTGGCGGACAGCTGCACCGACGCCAACGAGGGCTACTACTACGACGACGCGCTGGCGAGCCTGCCGCCGGTCGAGAACAACTCCCCGTGGACTTCGGTGGCGCCGAACTGGTCCCAGCGCAAGATCGTTGAGTACTACAACATGTACAGCGCCGACAGCACCATCGGTTGCGGCGGCGCCTCCGGGTGCTCGGGTACCTGCCCCGATCACGGCAACCACGTCACGGGAACCATCTGCGGCAACTGCAGCCTCGATCCCGAGGGCATCGCCACCCGGACGAACCCGGCAAACTCGGACGGTGACAACGACGGAATGGCGCCGGGAGCTCAACTCATCGCGCAGGATCTGGACCCGAATCTCGGCTACCTCAACAGCGATGGAGGCGACCTCGGCGAGCTCGTGGGGGTCGCCTACGACAACACCTGCAATGCGGGGGACTGTGGGATCGACGCCCACAACAACAGCTGGGGCAACTCCTCCGACGCCTACAGCTACGACGCGCAGATGGTGGACAGGGCAACATTCAAGACCCGACGGGAGGTGACGGTCCTGGTCGCGAACGGGAATGCCGGGGTGCCCGGCTGTACCTACTATTCGAACTGCACCGCAGACGGGTACGACACCATCGGCGGGCCCGCCACCGCGAAAAATGTCATCGGCGTCGGCTCCGGTGAGCCATGCACCGCGAATGTCATGGAGGAATCGTCCAGCCGCGGCGACACCGCCGACGGACGACTCAAGCCCGATGTGGTGGCCACGGGAGAGGCCGTGACATCGAGCCGAAACGACGGCAACGGGTCGACCAATGCCAACGGCGGGTGCTCGACCCTCACAATCGCCGGCACCTCCATGGCCACACCCACCGCCACCGGTCTCGTGGGCCTGATCGACCAGTACTTCAAGGACGGCTTCTACCCCACGGGAACGGCGGCGCCGGCGGACAGTCTGGATCCTTCGGGCATGCTCTCCAAGGCCATGCTGGTCAACAGCGGTCGCCGGATGACCGGGGCCGGCGCCTCGCGCGACGGCACCGAGTGGCCCAACATGGACCAGGGCTATGGGTTCGCGGTCCTCGAGGACGCGCTCCACTTCCCGGGCGACTCCCGCAACCTCTTTGTTGTGGACGAGGCCACGGGCGTCGATGTGAGTGGCGCCTCGACCATGACCTTCAGCCGCAGGATCGTGTCGGGCTCCGAGCCGCTCAAGGTGACCCTGGTGTGGAACGACAATGACGCGAACATCAGCTGCAGCTCGTGCCTGATCAACGATCTGGACCTTTCAGTCGTGGACGAGTCCACGTCGACGACCTACACGGTGACCCGGATCGCCTCGAACAACGGCAACCACCTGGTGCCGCGCACGGTGGTACCGAGTAGCCCGAGCTTTGGCCAGACCACCGTCGACAACGGCCCGGACACCCTCAACAACGTCGAGCAGATCATCGTCTACAACCCGACGGGGGGCGCCCGGTTCTCCTTCTCCGTGACCGCCGCCACAACGCCCGACGGACCGATCCCGTTCGCCCTGGTGGTGACCGGTGACACCGACCATCCATGCACTCCGCCGGGGGCGGTGAGCGACCTGACCGCCTCGGTCGGGGGCCTCAACCGCATCGACCTGAGCTGGACCCCGATCAACACACCCATAGGTACGGCCTCGGCCAAGGTCTACCGAACTCTCACGCCGGGCGGGCCGTACTCCCTGGTCGCCGGCAACGTGACCGCCGGTTTCTACTCCGACGACGACGTCTCCGCAGGATTGACGTACTACTACAGAGTCACCGGACTTGCGTCCGATGACTGTGAGAGCCTGCACAGCAACGAGGCCTCGGCGACCGCCACCGGCGACTGTGTCGCCGGCCCGGACTTTGCGGGTCTGAGCTCGGCCCAGGCGCTCTTCACTTCGAACTGCGGCATTCGCCTCACCTGGCCGGAAGCGACCTCGATGTGTCCCGGCGGGTCCGTGACCTACAACATCTATCGAGAGGAGGCGGCCACTGCGCCGGTGGACCCGGGACCGGACTCGCAAATCGCTCGCGAGATGGTGTGCGGCGCGGGCGGGGCATGCACCTGTGTCTCCGGCACCTGCACCTATGACGACTACAGCGCCATCGCTGACGGCGGCACCTATCACTATGTCGTGCGGGCCTTCGATTCCGAGAGCGACATGGACGACGGGAACAGCGTTGAGCACAACGATGCGGCGGCCGGTCCGCTGACGCCCGATCAGGTGATCTGGAGCCAGGACTTCCAGAGCTGCACCGGCGCCTGCGGGTTCGGGAGCGCCGATTTCGGCGGCACCGGCACCAACAGCTGGAAAGGAGTCGACGGGGGCTGTCTGACGGGTTCCGGAGCGGAGTATCGCTTCGGTGGGCTGAGTAACTGCACATCCAACTACTACAACGACAACCTGTACGGGCGCACGGCGCAGGTCTCGATTCCTGCGAATGCGAGGAACACCCGAGTATCGTTCAGCCACACCTACGAATTCGAACCCGGAAGGTGGGATTCGGCCATCCTGGTCCTCGACACCGATGCCGGTTCGGGGTTCAACGGCACCTACTCCTATGTCAACAGCTTCGACCAGGGGGGGTACGCCGGACTGGATGACCTCTGTTGGGGAGTCGACTCGTGGAGCGAGTCGAACTGGGGCACCTACACCTCGACGATTGCCACCCTCGATGGTGTGTGCAGCTCCGACTCAGGGGCCGCCGACTGCGGTGGACTGGACCTGAAGATCGGCTGGGCCGCATGCACCGACTACATATACACGCGAAACGGTTGGCGGATCGACAACATCGAGGTCCGAGCCGACCTGCCCGGAAGCTGCACCACGACGCCGGAGGCGATGGACTGGCTCACCGCCACGACACGACGGCTGTGCGTGGGCGGCAGCAACGACGGCAACGCCTGCGCAGTGGCGGGAGACTGTCCCTCGGGTGTGTGCTCGGTGGCCAACAAGATGGAGTGGTGGCCGGGGGACAGCGGCAACGTGCTCGTCATGGGTGCGGCGCCCCCGACGTGGGTGACCATCCCCACATACGGCTCCGAGGCCTGCTATGGCACCGGCCCGGCCGAGACCTACGGCTTCTGCACCGATGATCCCGGCGCGGCGCGGAACTACTCGAGCTTCACCAACACCCAGGCCGATTTCGGTGGGGCATGGTCCGATCCGCCACTCACCATCTCCGCGCCTGATCCCACGGCCCTCTCGGCAAGGGTCGCCTGGGTCTACAGCACCGAGGCGTCGAGCGTCGCGCCGGTGCTGCTCTTCGGCGGCTCGCCCGGCATCTACACCGTGTCCAACGACATGGGTCACCACAGCGCGACCCGAGGTGCTTCAGGCGGGAGCTGGCCGGCCGGGGGCGCGCTCCATTGGCGTCCGAGCGGGATGAACGGCCCGTCCCAACAACGACCACGGGTGGTGGACTTCACCACGGCGGTCCCGCCGGCCTCGTTGGGCTACAACGATCGCCACGGCATCCCGACCAGCGCCAGCGTCGTCAGCTTCGTCAGCGGGATGGACGGCGCCGCCTACGCCTTTGACGCCCAGACCGGTGACGCGATCTGGCGCAGGGATCTGACCGCATCGGGGGTCGGGATGCTTCTGTCCTCGCCGGTGGTGTCGGTGGCCGGCTGGGGCAACGTGAACTCCACTGCCGAGCGGGTCTTTGTAGGTACCCGCGACGGCGGGCAGGACAACGAGGTCTTCGGTCTCGCCGTGAGCGACGGCGCCATCTCAGATGACTGGCGCTATGACAATCTGAGCTTTGGCGGCAACCACACCGGCGACGGGGGAATGGGCATCGTCACCGGGATGATGCTCGATGTCTTCGCCGACCCACCACGGCTCTATTTGACGACGCGTCGTCGGGCCACGACCGGTTCACAGCACACCCTGTGGGCCTTCGACATCGAGAGCACGGCGCCCCACTTGAGGCGCGCCTGGTCGGTGGACGCCGGCGACTGCGACGGCGGACCGACGATGATCGGTTGGACAACCACCAAGAAGGTCGTGATCGGAACAAACGATGGCGAGATCAAGACCTTCGTGGCCGACGACCACACCCAGACCGCTGGCCGTGACTATTCGTCTGGCGCCGTCAAGGGCTGGGTGATGTACGACCACGATTCCGACCGCCTCGTCTTCTCGGCCGGCGACACGGTGTTCTCCATCCGGGAGAGCGATCTTGACGACACCACCGCCCCACTCACCGCCACCGTGGCCAACGCCTCGACGCCGCTGCCGTACGACGGCAGGGTGTATGTCGGTGGAGACAGCCAGATCCAGATCTTGAACTCGACGGACCTGAGTCCGGCCGCCGGTTCCCCGGTCGCTCTGCCGGGCGCCGGCATCCTGGGCATGCCCACCGGCGATTGGAACGGTGATGTCCTCTACGTGGGCGCAACCTCGGGCCGGATCTATGCGGTCGAGTTCTTCTGATCGGGGACGAGAGAGCAACTGGAGCATGACGATGCGCAAGACCACCCTTATGGCACTCGGGCTTCTCATCCTGGGCGGGATTCCTCTCGGCGCAGAGGACAGCTGCCACATCGAGGTCTCCGCGATTCCGGGGGGGGCATTCCTCTTTGGAGACAGGTTCGAGAGCGGCGATCTGAGCGCCTGGCAGCCGGACCCCGATCGACCGCGGTTTTCGGCACGCGCCACCGACGATCTGCTGTTCTCCGTCAGCCTCGATCCCGGCACGGTGAACGAGGAAGCCGTGGTGCGTCTGCGGATGCTCCTGCCGTCCGGCGATCTCTTCCAGGAGATGGCCTACCCGGTGGCCACGGCGTCTTCACGGTCCGGTGATGACGGGACGAAAATCATCTACCGCCGGGTCAGGGGCTACCCGTATCCTGTTCCTGAGAGAATTCTGTCGGTCTTCAGCGGGCGCCGCGGAGTTGAGGACCTGCTCACGGTGCCTTTCCCGATCGGTGGAACCCAGGTCATATGGAACTCCCTCTATGGCGAGTGGACGGTGCAGGCATTCCTCGGTGATGCCGAGGCGCCCTGCGGTCAAGCCGCACGATTTGTGATCACGGAGTAGGAACAACCGATGATGCACAACAGTGAAGACTCATCGAACCGGCGTTTCATCCGCGGTGAGCGGTTGGCGTGGCAAACGGTCGGCGAGGAAACGGTGGTCGTCGATCTCGGTAAGAACCAGGCCTACTCCCTCAACCGGTGCGCCTCGGTGTTGTGGGAGCAGCTCGAGAACGCCAGCACGGCCGACGACCTCGCCTCTCTCCTGGACGACGCCCACGGGAGCCGGGAATCGGTGAAGCGGGATGTCGCGTCGTTCCTCGACGAGCTTGAAGACATCGGGCTCATCGTTGCCACGGACCGTCCTTCGAGCGGGCAGCACCGGCAACCGGAGACCCCGCCACCCCCGGGCGATCCTCCTCGGATTCTGTGGCAGGAGGAGCTCCGGGCGTGCGTGATGCAGGGGAGCTGTAGCTTCGGACCGGGTACCGCCTGCGAGACAATCCCTCCGGGGCCCTTCGGTCCGTGAGCGGAACTCCAGCTCCCCCGAGATCCGCACCGCGCCGGGGTTTGCGGGCGGGTGTGCATACGAAGCACGGGGTGGCGATCGAGGTCGCCGGTTTCCCGATCCGCATCAAGAGCGATGCGCCGGACTTCCTCCACCTCGTGGCCACCCGAACGGCATGGCTGACGGCCGCGGAAGACGCTCGGCCGGTCGTGACCATCGACTACACCCTGGTACCGGGCGCCCACGAGTGGCCCCGTGAGGGTGAGGCGCCGTTGTCCATCGAGCGATCGGGGACCGAAACCAGGATCGCAGGCGACGGCTTCGTTGCCGTTGTGGACCTCGAGACCGGCCGGGTGTGCGCCACCGGTCCGCTCTCCCTCTTTCTCATCGACCTGGTCATTCGCGTCATCCTCCCCGAGCTCTTCGACGATGCCCTGCTGCTCCACTGCTGTGTCCTCGGGCACGACACCGGGGCGTGGGTGTGCAGCGGTCCATCCGGGGCCGGGAAATCCACCCTCCTTTCGCTGCTTCCCGACCTGGCCGTGTGCGACGAGTTGGCGATCCTCCACCGCCGCCGGAACACACCGAGTGTCAGGCCGCTGTGGGCCGAGGGAAGGACGAGTGGGTCGCTGGAGGTGGAACGGATCTTCCTCCTCGAGCACGGTGACCGCCACTGCCGCCGGGCCGTGGGTCCCTCCGAGGGCTTTCGACGGCTGTCCCGAGAGACCAACTGGCCGGTCACCGGCGCGGAAGCCACCCGACGGACGTTCAAGGTGCTCAGCTGGCTGATCGATCACACCCCGATTTGGAACCTGCGGTTCACCCCCGATCCGGGTGTGCTGGAGGTGATCGGCCGATGACCGGCTTTGATCGCCTGTACGCCGTTGCCGCCGAACGGACGATTCCCCTCGAGGTGACGATCGAGCTCACCCACCATTGCAACTTCCGATGCAAGCACTGCTATCTGCCGGCACAGCGGGAGGCCGGGAGGCTCTCCACCGCACGGACTCTGAGTCTCCTGGAGGAGCTCGCAGCCATGGGAACGATGCGACTCGTGCTCAGCGGCGGCGAGCCGCTGCTGTGTTCCGACTGGTTGGAGATCGCGCAGCGAGCGCGGGAGCTCGGTTTTGTCCTGCATATCTACACCAATGGATCCCTGATCAACGAAGATGTGGTCGCCACGCTGCGACCACTGGACCCATTCATGGAGGTCAGCCTCTACAGCATGGATCAGGAGGTCTTCGAGCACATCACGGGTGTTCCCGGTTCTTTCCACCCCGTGATCCGCGGAATCGAGCTCATGTGCGAAGCCGAAATGAAGGTGAGCCTCAAGATCCCTCTGATGGACTGCAATTGGCAGGGCCTCGGATCTATCGTCCGCTTCGCCGAAACCGTCGGAGCCGAGTGGAACTCGTACGAAAAACTGGTCGCGCGCAGGGACGGCAGGTTGGAGAACCTCAATCTTCGGCTGGCCCTTCATGATCTGACACGGCACTACCGGAACCCCCTGTCGGGATGCCCGCCGCCCGAGCCGGGCAGGTTGCCGTGCGATGGCCCCCTCTGTGCCGCCGCGACCCGGTACTGCTGCATCGGTCCCACAGGTGAAGTCATGGCCTGCAACCTCCTGCCGGAGAGTGGAGGAAACCTCAACCGGAAGGCCTTCCGCGAGGTTTGGGAACGCTCCGAGTGGTTCGAAGAGCTCCGCCGGGTTCGGGTGCAGGACCTCCACACCTGCCGATCGTGTGATCGACTGCCATTCTGCGGCCGATGTCATGCCCAGGCCCTGGTGGAGGACGGGGACCTCCTCGGACCCTCGAGATGGGCATGTGAACACGCCGAGGCGCTGGAAGATGCCTTTCGCAGCGCCGCGAAATAGCACCTCCGAAGCTGTATCGTCGTGCTACCCTCGCGCCGATTTGGAGGCCAACGTGCGAAACACCGTGTTCAGCTGTCTCGTTCTCATCGCCGTCCTCGGATGCCAACAACCCCCGGCGGACATCCGGGCGATTGCCGATGACTATCTCGACGCCTGGGCCGGCTTCTATCCCTCGCAGGCGTTGACGGCCGGTCAGGCCGAGGCGGCCCCGCGGCTCGAGGACTTCTCGCAGCCGACCATCGACGCGTGGTTGGACCTCAACCGGCAAACCCTGGCTCGAGTTCAGAATCTGCCGGAATCGTCGTCCCTCGACGACCGCATCGATCGACAGCTCCTCGAGGGACAGATCCATCGCGAGCTCTTCCAATGGGGTGAGAGTGAGGCTCACCGGACGGACCCGCAGACCACCTCCAGCCTCGTCAACCACGCCCTGACGGCGGTGCTGGTCAGAGGAAATCTGACCCCCGAGATGAAGATTGAAGCTGTCGTGAGTCGCCTGCAGGGTCTGCAGCGGTTGTGCGAGACCGCCGAGCACAACCTGGTGGACGGCCGTCCCTCCGCCACCGAGGCTTCGATCCGCGACATCCGCTCGACGGCAGCGTTCATCGAGGGTGGTCTCCTCGCGGCCCTCGAAGTTTCAGACGACAGCCCGCGCCGAGACGCCCTGTCGGCAGCCGCGGCGCAGACGGCCACCGAGTTGAACGGTCTCGCGAACTGGCTCGAGAACGACCTCGTTCTTTCGCTGGGTGATGCCTACGGCGAAGCCCTCTATGCAAGGAAGCTCGCCCTGGCCTATGGCTCCCACATGACACCGGAGGTGTTGGAGCGGATCGCCATGACGGAGATCGAGACCGTCAGGGGAGTCATGGAGGAGCTGGCCAGAAGCTCCTGGGAGGTCGACGCCGCCGCCGATTTCAACGAGATCATCCAACCGATATTGGCCGAGATGGAGGGCCACCGCGCCTCGAACCAGCAGGAGTTCCTCCAGGAGTTCCTCGATCTCATCGATCGCTCCCGGCAGTTCCTCGAGGACTACGACCTCGTCGATCTCCCCGAGCACGAAACCCTCTTCACCGCGCTGTCGCCCAGCCACTTCGCCGGCGCGGCCGTCGGCGGTGTCTACAGCGCCGGCCCCTTCGATCCCGAGGCCGAGACCCTCTTCTATCTCCCCAGCGTGCCGGACTCCGCGCCCGCGGCGGTCAAGGACGGGTTCTACCGATCCTTCAACAGCCACTTCAACACCATGATCATCACCCACGAGATCTACCCGGGGCACTATCTCCAGCTCAAGGTCGCGGCTCATCACCCGAGCCGGATCCGCGCGCTCTTCGCGGGGAATGACTTCACCGAGGGCTGGGCCTCGTTTGTCGAGCGAATGACCCTGGACGCCGGGTTTGACGATGACCGACCACTGACCCGCATGGCCCATCTCCGCAAGCGCCTCGAAAACGCCGTCCGCGCCTATGTCAGCGTCCAGGTCCACTGCCGGGGTTGGAGCAGGGACGAACTCGGCGCCTTCGCCGTCGAAACCGGGCTCCTCCCGCCCCAGTTCGCCGAGAACCTCTGGCACCGGGCGCTGCTGTCGCCCATCCAGCTGCCGTCGTACTTTGTCGGTTTCAGGGTCTTCGACGAGGCCTATGAGCGGGAGCGGGCACGGCTCGGTGACGCCTACAGCCTCAAGGCGGTCAACAACGCGGTGGTCGACTCGGGGGGGATCCCGATGGGGATGTTGGAGGAGTATCTCGGGGAGGCGCTTGGTGGGCGGTAGGTACTGGGGATTAGGTATTAGGGCGTAACGCGTCCCGACGACTGCCTCGGACCTTCTTCCGGCCGAACCGGACCGGTGATCACGAGGGCGTAGTCCTGCTCCGGCGCAGGTATGGCGTGGGGCGAGATCTCAACCATCCACAGGCCCTTCTCGGCCTCCGGCAGGAGGACGACCTCGACGTTGTTGATCCGGTCGGGGGACCCGCCCGGGATCGAGGCCCCGGCCTGAATCACATTGCCGTGGAACGCCCCTCCGGGTCCGCTCACCGTGAGATCGAGATCGTTGACCAGGTTGGTCTCGGCGAGACTGGATGACGGTGCATCGGTCCAGACCAGCACAACCTTGAGCGGGCCGGGTTCGGTGACCGCGATGGTGAGGCTCACCGGCTCATCGGCGGATGCGGCAAAACCCTCGCGGTGGTCGTCAACCACCAGCCGGCGGTCATCGCCCGAAAACGCGAGCGCGGTGTCGAGTTGGATCAAGCCCCATCCCTGTTCGCGGGACGGGATGGGCTGATGCGGGCATCCCATGGTGCTCAGATCCACCGCCGATGCGATGAGCACCGCCTTGATCAGAGCCGCCGTCGGCTCGAATGCGTCGCCGGGTCTGGCGAAACCCGCGGGATGGAAGCCATCGGTGAAGTACTGACGCACGAGAGCGGCGAGCCCGGCAGCAGTGGGCGCCGCCATGGAAGTGCCCGAACTCAGGGCGTTGCTGCACGAAGGGCCCGGCACCACCCGGTTGGTCGCCGCCGAAACCACCCAGGTCCCCGGCGCAAGGACGTCGGGCTTGATGCGCCCATCGTGGGTCCAACCCCGGGACGAAAAATCCACCACACAGGGGGGCTCGAAATCTCCATGCAACGTTGCCCCCACGGCAACCACGTTCTTCCCCGTCGCGGGCGAGATCACCGTGTCGTCGGCCGGGCCGGCGTTCCCGGCGGCGAAGAACACGAGCGTGTCCTTGTGGTCCCACGTGAAGCGATCGACATCGGCGGTCCGCTCGGTATAACGCCCATACGGGAGGAAATTCTCTTCGTCGCCCCAGGAGTTTGTGTGGATTCGAGCACCCTGGGCCCACGCCTGCTCGAGGACCGGTCCCAGGGGTTTGACCGGACACCCGAGACCCGGCAGATCGGCACAGTCGTCGGTGAATGCTCCGCCATCCTGGATGACGAGCTTGGCTGCCGGCGCCATGCCGTCGACCCCGTCGAAGGTGCCGTTTCCGTTGACATCACCGGCTGCGCTGCCGGCGACGTGGGTGCCGTGGCCGTGGTTGTCCCAACTGTCGGGCCGCAGCGGCCAGTCAGCGTCCCAGTGAAAATCTACCGCCAGGACCTTCCGGTGATCGAGGTTGACTTCGGTCCCGGTCGTTTGGTTGAGGGCGGGCAAACCCACCGTGGAATCGTTGAACCGACAGTCGTCGACATCGAGGCCGGTGTCCATGATCCCGATCACCTGGCCCTCGCCTCGGAGCCCGTGCTCGAAGATGGGGGTTCGGTCGCGCACGCCGGACTGGCATCGCCAGACCGATCCCGAGTTCAGCAACCGCACCGGCGCCTGCGGCTCCGCCCAGACCAGCCCCGGCGTCGCTTCGAGCCGTTCCACCACCGCGGCCAGCCGCGACCGGGGAACCCTCAGGCCGAGTTGCGGCACCGGACGCGCCGTTTCGTCCGTCCAGCTCACCCGCACACCCATGGCCTCGAGTCGTTCGCCCAGGGGCTCGACGGCCCTCCCCGGCGCGAGCGCGGCAACAACAAAGACCACATCGCTCCCCGTGTTCTTCGACCGGGCAGTCAGGGCGTGGACGCCATCCGCGGAACGCCACCGCCGGACCGAGACCACACCGGAGATCACAGAAAAGACGGTCCCGTCGCCGGCGACCAGCCACTCCCGCGGCGCCAAGTAGGCCACGACCTTCGCGCCCGTTTCAGCGAGGACGCCCCTCACTTCACCGGCCACGCTGCCATCGACCCCAACAACCCACAGCTCGGGAGTCGGCTTGGTGGACGCGGGCCCACCCTCGGAGGCGCAGACCGACGAGCTTGCGGATACAACCGTGAGACTCACCACGACCAGTACGATCAGAACGGCCCACGGCACCACCACCCGGCGACATCGATGCGCTTCCATACGGTCCATGGTACGCCATCGAATCTGCACCGGGGACCGGAGAAATCGGTGCGATCGGCTGGCTGGTTCCGGTCCACAACCGGCTTGTGTGCGGGTCGACACCCGTCCGGGCGGAAGCAGGCCTTATAATGGCATCGATCCTCGAACCGGCGATCGGAAGGAATGGGAAAACCGTAGATGGCCAATCCAGATCACGTTGCACAGCTTCGCGCCGGTCAGTGGAACGAGTGGCGTGCGGCCAACCCGAGCCTGGCGCCTGACCTCATCGACGCCGACCTGGCGGGGATGGACCTTTGCGGCACGGACTTCTCGAAGGCCCACCTGCGAGGGGCGAACCTCTCGGACTCGAACCTCGACGGTGCCGACTTCAGCCGGGCCATCCTCGAAGCCGCCAACGTCCGCGGCGCCAGCATGGTCGGCGCACGCCTGGACCACGTCCGTTTCGAGTTCCTCGACATGACCGATCTCGATCTCAGCAACGCATCATTGCGAGAAGCCATCTTCCGCGGCGCCAATCTCACCAGGGCTGTCCTGCGCCGCGCCGATCTGTCCCGCGCCAACCTCGAAAGCGCGATCTTCGATGGGGCCGACCTGTCCGGCGCCATTCTCCGCGCAGCCTCGCTCCGCGGAGCCCGCTTCGACAGGGCCATCATGCGCGGCATCGACGCCGAGAGGGCCATCATGGAAAGCGTCGAGCTCGCAGACCTCAGCCTCGAGGGCGCACGGTTCTGCCACGCCCAGGCTGACAACGCGCAGTTCAAGAACTCGCGTCTCTCCCGAGCGGATTTTCGCGGAGCGGCGCTCCGCAACACCAACTTCCACAGCTGCATCCTCACCGAAGCCGTCTTTGACGACGCCCAGTGCGAAGGCGCGTCCCTCGGTCACGCCGATCTGGAGAAGACCTCCTTTGTCAAAACCAACCTGTCGAGCGCAGATCTGAGGGGCGCAAGTCTCATCGGCGCGGTCTTTGACGGATGCGATCTTCACAGCGCCAATCTCGCCGAGCTGGACTTTCGCTCCCCGAGTCTTGGACGGGTTTCATTCGCCTCAGCCAACCTCAAGAAGGCGATCTTCAGTCGCTGCGAGCTCCGTGCCGTGAACTTCCGCGAGGCCAATCTGGAGCAGGCGGACTTCCGCCACGCCCACCTCGAGGGCGCCAATT
>Ga0316192_10002386_pt1 | contig 13699 bp, 6 predicted proteins | sample MerIslwburrow_MG_FD_204931 | JGI IMG/M metagenome (GOLD analysis project Ga0316192, IMG submission 204931) | Coastal sediment microbial communities from Maine, United States - Merrow Island worm burrow | ecosystem: Environmental > Aquatic > Marine > Coastal > Sediment | place: USA: Maine...
AAGATCCGACGACGTCCGGTCACCGCGCAGGAGGTCTCGAGCGAGGGTTGTTTGATCTGCCACGCGGATCCGGAACTGAGTGTTGAACGGGACGGCGAATTGGTGTCGCTTTGGGTGGACATGGAGAGCTACGCTCTGTCTTCGCATGCGCAGACCGCCTGCGCCCAGTGCCACACCGAGGTCACGCCCGGACACTCCGAGCGCGCCTGCGCGACGATCACCTCACCGGTGGACTGTGGGATCTGCCACGCGGCCCGGGTCGAGGAGCACGAGCTCAGTCGGCACGGCGAAATGGCGGCGGTTGGAGATCCCGATGCGCCGACCTGTGCGACCTGCCACGAGGATGCGCACGCGATCGTCAATCATCGTCTGCCCACCTCTCCCGTCTACTCTCGAAACATCCCCAAGCTCTGCGGTTCGTGTCACGCGGCGGGCGCGTCGGCGGCGGTTCGCCTCGGTGATGAGCGCGACATCGTGGGGAGCTATCTCGAGAGCACCCACGGCCGCGGGCTCGTGGGCAGCGGCCTCGTGGTCTCCGCGAGCTGTATCGACTGCCACACAGCGCACTCGGCACTTCCTCAGGATGACCCGCGGTCGACCGTCAACCACGGCAGGATTCTCGACACCTGTGGCACCTGCCACAAGGGCATCGAGGATGAGTTCAAGGCGAGTATTCACTTTCCCGCCAACGTCGTGACCAACGAGGAACTGCCGACCTGCGAGAACTGCCATAACTCGCACGAGATCACCCGGATCGACGCTCAGGGTTTCCGAATGATGATGATGAACCAGTGCGGCCGGTGCCACGAGGACTACGCCGAGACCTTCTTCGAGACCTATCACGGGAAGGTCACCCAGCTCGGCTCCGAGGGCGCGGCGAAGTGCTACGACTGTCACGGCACGCACAGCATCCAGCCGGCCGACAACCCGGAGTCATCCCTCAGCCAGCGCCACATCGTAGATACGTGCGGCCAGTGCCACCCGCGCGCTCATCTTCAGTTTGCCGGCTACCTGAGCCACGCGACGCACCACGACAAGGACAAGTACCCGTTCCTGTTCTACTCGTTCTGGTTCATGACCATCCTCCTGGTCGGGACCCTGACCTTCGCCCTGATCCATACACTGCTGTGGCTCTTCAGGCTGTGGCGCACCCGTGAGGTCTGGCTGCCGCTCAAGGAGAACGGGCACAAGGAAGAGCGCTACTACATCCGCTTCACGTCGAAGCAGCGGATCATGCACTTCATCATGCTGATGAGCTTCTTCTCCCTCGCCCTGTCCGGCATGGCGCTCAAGTTCTCATTCATGGGCTGGGCTCAAGGGGTCACACGAGTTCTCGGTGGCTACGAAAGCATGGGCAATCTGCACCGAGGGGCGGCGCTGGTGCTGATCGGGCTCTTCATTTACCACCTCCGTGATGTGTTCAAGGCCAAGGCCGCATCGGGAGAGACCTGGTTGGCGTTCATCTTCGGGCGCAACTCGCTGATGTTCAACTTCACCGACATCAGGCAGATCTGGGAGAGCGTCAAGTGGTTCCTCGGTCGCGGGCCGCGGCCCCACTACGGTCGCTTCACCTACTGGGAGAAGTTCGACTACTTCGCAGTCTTCTGGGGAGTCTTTGTCATCGGTTCCACCGGCCTGCTGCTCTGGTTCCCAGAAGTCTTCACCCGGATTCTGCCCGGATGGTCGGTCAACGTGGCGACCATCATCCACTCGGACGAGGCGCTCCTCGCGGTCGGATTCATCTTCACCATCCACTTCTTCAACACCCACTTCCGACCCGACAAGTTCCCGATGGACCCGGTGATTTTCACCGGCCGCGTGCCGCTCGACGAGCTCAAGCACGACAAGCCCGCCGAGTACGAGGAGTTTGTCGCCGGCGCCGGTCCGGCGGAAACCAACGAACGGATCAAGGGCCCGGCGAAGCGGCGGATCGAGAAGGCGGCGAGGATCGTCGGGTTCACCGCGCTGGGAATCGGCCTCACCTTGATCTTCCTGATCGTCTATACGATGGTCTTCGGCTACAGATGAGCAGCTGAAGCGACCCCAAACCGAAAAGCCGCCCCGTCACCGGGGTGGCTTTTTTCTGCGGGTCCGACCCATCAGTCTTCGATCTCGGTGGTGGACGCCGCCATGTTGCAGACCCACGTCAATCCGACGGCAAATACCGCCGCGGTGATCAGCAGGGTGTAGAAGATCTCGCTGAGTGGCCAGGTTCTCCCATCTCGACTCCAGGCTGTCGAAAATCTGTGATGTGCGATTCAGGATCCTTCCCGGCATCCTACTCTTCGTCTTCGTTTTGGAGTGGTCGAACCAGTCCTGCGTAGCGGCGTTCGACGGTGAATCCATAGCGGTAGAAGAACTGCGGTCGGAAGAAACCCGTGGTCAACCAGCGGAAGTTCTCATCCTTGAGCCGGTTGGCGAGCTCGTCGATGAGGTGGCCGGCGACACCGAGTCCTCGTGCGGTCTCGGTGACCACGACCTTGTCCATGTGGGCTGTCTGGGCCTCGGGATCGAGCTCGTAAAACAGCCCGCCGAGCAGGTGTCCGCGATCGGACACGGCGACCAGAAAACGGTGCTCCGGGCGAAACTGGACGGGGAGTTTGGCGGCCAGAAAGAGTCGGTGGAGCCGCGCGATCTCCTTGGGGTTCAGCGCGTGCCGGATCGAATAGCTCCGCCCATCTGGATCATCGAAGCTGACGACCATCTCGCTGCGCTGGACGCCGCTGGCGAATGAGGCCACGTACTCGGTCTCATCCTCGGGTTGGAGATAGGGGTAGGAGAGACGCGCCAGAAAGTAGTCGTGTTCTGGGTCGAGATCGAGCTGGGCGCGGAGATCGGCCACCGCCGAGCTGAGATCATCGGTCAGTATGGCGCCGGAACGGAGCTCGGCGATGATGCCCTCGAGACCGTCCGCAAGGGCGGTGGGGGCATGCCGGAGGACAGTTTCCTTGAAAAACCGCGCCCGGCTTTCCGGGTAGGATTCGCGGAGCTCGGCGAGCCGGTAGGTCTCATAGAGTTCCTGCAGGGTCCGGGCACGAATGGTGTGGGTCGCATCGGGCGCCAACCGGTCCCACTTTCGGAACCGTTTTGCGGCGAAGAAGAGCCGTCTCGGCAGGAAACCGCGAACCGCGACAACCTCGAGATAGCGCTCGAGATCGGCGGCCCAGTTGCATTCGGCGGTTCGGGCTTCTTCGAGGACCTCTCCCAGAAGGGTCGCCCCTTCTTCTTCGCCGACGACTTCGAGGACCGACGAGAAGACCACATCCCAGCGGACGATCCCCTCGAGTTCGGGATTCATGCTCTCGATCGGAAGGATGAGCCGGTCTTTGAAGCTTTGGAGCATCTCGAGCATCGAACTGAAGTTGCTCCGGGCGGCGATGGAGACCAGACGGGCGCCGGCGTGATAGTCGTGGGTTGGAACAATGACGTTGCCGGGCGCCGGGTCCGAAACCACCAGCCGACGACCGGTGCGTTCCCAGAAGTCGACATAGGCCGACATGGAGCTCCACGCGGCAAAGGGCCACAGGGCCGCCAACCTCTCCCGATCGAGCTCCTTCCGCGACAGCCTCGCGATGGCCCGATCCAGGGTCTCGCCCGGGATGAACTCCTCGGCCCACAGCCCGTGCTCGGACCAATAACCGCCGAAATCCTCCACCAGCGGCCCCCGATTTCTCTCCTCGGAGCAGATGATCAGCCAATCGATCTCCTCGAGGACCTCTTCCTCCTCGAGATCGCGATTGAGGTTGATCGCGAGATCGAATCGGCCCCGGTTGCGGGTCTTGACCGCCATACGGTAGACCGACTTTCCGTGTTCGGTGCCGAGGTGCCGGATCCACACGCCCCCGGGCAGGATATCGTCGAGACGGACCGCGGCGCCACGGGAGAAGAGGAAGATCCCCTCCTGGAGCATGGTGGTGCTTTTGATGGCGGCCAGGAGTCGGTGCCGGGCGTCCTCATCGACGTCGTCGGCGAACTCCACGACATCGTCCCAGCGGTATTCGAGGCCGGTTTCGGGATCAACGGCGATCCGCGACGGGCGACCGAGCCAGTGGCGGAAGCCTTCGCCGAGTTGGGTGAGCGCCTGCCGCGCGAGGCGGGTGCCGTCCGGGGTAGGGGCGGCGATGCTCATGCGGGTGATGAAGGCCCGGAGCTGTCTGAATCGGGCGGGGTGCGCGGCGCCATACTCGGCGAGAAAGCCGAGCATGGAGACCGCGGTCGAGGCGGCCTCCGGACTTTCGGTTCCGAGCCGGAACCGCTCTTCGGTTTCCACGACGAGCGCTCGGATCGTTTCGGGGGAAAGCTCGTGCTCGTTGAGTGCGGCCCTGATGGGGCCGGCGAAGAGATCGGGGTTGGCGTCAAGGAAGGCTCGAAGTGTGTGGGGGTAGATTGACGGTCGTTCGGCGAGGGTCAGGACCCGGAAGGCGTGCTGCGCCGCGTCGGGGAGGGCCCCGGATGCGGCGTGACGGAGGATGTTCAAAGTGGTGTCGGTGAGCGCGCCTTCGCCGTGCACGACCTCATGCTCGAGGATCGTCACGGCCGACTCGCCCGTTTCGGGATCTCTCGAGTGGATGAGGTGGGCCGCGAGGTGGAGATCCATCAATCCGATCTCCGGATGCTGAGCAACGGCGGCCGCAGTACTCCGGTTCTGATCGCTCACTTCGGCGATGCACACCCGCCGGCGCCACTGAATCATCGATTCGCGGAGACGCCGGCGATCCCGGTGCTCGACCTCGAGGGGAGCGAAGGACACCAGCTCGTCATTGCCCAACCAGAGAAGGGGAGTCGACAACAAGACCCCGACATCCAGGGATCCTCGTCCGCTGACCCCGTAGGCCACCGAGCCGACCTGGACCTCCCCCTCGGCGAGCTGGCGGATCGTGATGGGCTTTCCGACTGTGCCCAGCGTGAGGCGGTCCCCGTCGACCTCGAGTTCCTGGGTGGTGATCCCGATGGCCTGAAAGAGCCAATTTGGAACCGTGATATTGGCGCCGCCGACGGACAGGGTGGTGCGTCGGTAAAGCAATTTGATGACGTCAGCGAAACTGAGTTCGACGATTTTGCGTCGGAACGTGCCCTTGGGGGTGAGCTCGCCGAGATCGAGATCGAAGTCCCGATCGATGACGGCAAAATCGACGATCCGTTCGAACGGGGCAAGGAACGCATTGGCGCTGACAACCAGCGAGCGGTAGTGGGTCTTGAGCTCTGAGGCGTCGAGCGATCTCAGATCGACCTCCTGGAAGTCGAAGTTGGGATAGATCAAAGCGGTGTTGTACGGGCGGTGGTCGCCGACGAGGAAGATCCGGCCCACCGATTCGAAGTCGCGGAAGAGGTTCTCGACCTTCTGCGGGGCGATTGTCTGTCCCTTGACGTTCTTGTAGATCTCCTTCTTTCGGTCGACCATGTGGAACTGACCCGTCGAGTCGCGTTCCATCAGGTCTCCGGTGTGAAACCATCCGTCGTCGTCAAAGGAGGGTCGTCCCTCGGGGTCATCGAGGTAACCCATCATGACGTATGGGCCTCGAATGACCAGTTCTCCGTCATCGGCGAGGTCGACCTCGATCCCCGGCAGCGGAACGCCGAGGCTGTTCTCGGTGTACCGGCCGGGGATGGTCATGGTGATGCCGCCGGTGGCTTCGGTCATCCCGAACCCGCTCATGAGCTCGACGCCGTAGTGCTGGAAGAACCGGAAGATCTCGGGATCGAGGTAGCCGGCGGCGGAAAGTCCCCAGCGGAGGCTCCCCCCGGTGACCCGCGCGACGGCCTTCTCGATCTCCGGATCGCCGGCGGTCTCGATATCGGCCTCCTGCCGAATCCGTTCGTAGAGTTGGATCCACTTCATGGGAATGCTGATGAGGACCGTCGGCCGTTCTTCGCGCAATTCCCGCGCCAGGGTGTCGATGGAAGGACTCTCCGCAAAGCGGTAGGTGGCTCCCCAGAAAATGCTGCCGCAGAGTTCGAGAAAGCGCCCGAATGTGTGGAACAGCGGCAGATAGCTGAGAAATCGATCATTCTCGTCGATCTCGGGCAGCGCCATCGCCCGCGCAAAGCGTTTGAAGACGATGTTGCGCTGAGAAAAGCGAATCCCCTTGGGTCGGCCGGTGGTGCCCGAGGTGTACATCACGGTGGCGAGATCGGAGATCCGCGCCGTGGACCGCCGCTCACCGAGGACCTCGGAGGAAACCTCGGTCGCCCGATCGAGGATCCGATCGAAGGCGAGGACATCACGGTGGGCGGCCCCGGCGCCGTCGAATATGACAACGTGCTCGAGCTTGGGAAGTCGCTCGCGGTTGGCGAGCACCTTCTTGAGCTGGGTCGAGGTCGAAACGATGACGGTCGACGCCCCACAGTGATCGAGGATGTAGGCCACCTCGGTCTCGGTGGCGGTGGCCGGGATCATCACGTTGACGATGCCGGTAGTCAGACAGGCGAGATCGGTGAGCGCCATCTCGAGCCGGTTTTCGGACAGGATGGCCACCGGCCGATCTTCGCCGGCCGAGGTCAGGGCGAGAAGACCGCGGGCGATGAGTCCGACCCGACCCGCGACCTGGTGCCAGCTGACGCTGCCGACACCATCCCCGTGTGGGAACTTGAAGAGGGTTCGGGAGCCATAGTCGGCGACCCGTTGCTCGAAGAGAGGTCCGAAGGTGAAATGCGAGGTTTCCACGAGTCGGAGCACGAGATCCGACCAGGTCCCGACCTCGTCTGCCTCCTTGATGCGAACCAGAAGCCCCGACTGCCGAACCACATCGAGGAAGGACCACGCCTCCCACCGCAACTGGTCATCCGGTTCGGGATCGCCGGGATTCTGTTGCTCGATCAGACGTTCCCCAAGCGCGCGGAGGAGCTCAAGATCGAGGTGTTCGATCAGTGCCGGCCCGATGGTGCGGTTTTCGAGAATCTGAATCGCGCGCGCGTCGATCTCGGCGCTCCGGCCGGGCGCGACATCGGTGAGGAGAGTCGTGAGTTCACCCGCGGCGACTGATGGTTCGGCCTCGAGCAGTTCGTCAAACGGGTCGGAGATGGGGTCGATGCTGGTCATCGGCCCACTCTACCCGATTCTCGGTGGCCGTAGGCTCCAAGAGGCTCCACCCAGAATCGAGGTTGAGGGCTGTTGTTCTCATCCCGAAATTGGCATCACCGGCGGGAAAATGGTTCACTTGGATGCACGATGAGTGAATCCCGGTGGAGACTTCGGCTGCGGAAGAAGCGACCGTCATGGGTACGTTTCTTGATCAGCGCGGTTGCGCTCTGGGCTACGATCGTCATCACCATGGTGATTTTCGAAGAATCGTTGATCTTCTTCCCCGACCGATACCCCGGAGGGTTTTGGGACGTCGAGGCGGTTGCCCGTGGCTCGGGAACCTCCGTGGAGGACTGTTTCTTCCCCACCTCTGACGGGAAACGGCTGCACGCGTGGTGGTGCCGCCCCAGGACCGCGGGTGGGGGCGGGGAACCAACCTCCGAGATGGTTTTACTCTGGTTCCACGGCAACGCCGGCAACCTCTCCCAGAGATCGGAGCTCATGTTCGAGCTGGTGGGGATCCCCGCGCAGGTCTTCATCGTCGACTATCGCGGCTATGGGCGCAGCGAAGGCCGGCCCAACGAAAAGGGTCTCTATCGCGATGCCCGCGGGGCGTGGCGGTATCTGAGAGAGGAGAGAGGCATCGAGGCCGATCGGATCGTGATCCTGGGCAAGAGTCTCGGGGGAGCGGTGGCGGTGGATCTGGCCGCCGAGGTCCGTCCGGCGGGCCTCATCGTCGAGTCGAGCTTCACCTCGGTCCCCGAGATGGCCACTCGGCACTATCCGTTTGTTCCTCAGTGGTTGATCCGGACAAGGCTCGACTCGGTGTCGAAGATCGGCGGAGTCGGTTGCCCGGTCATGGTCATCCACTCCCCGGATGACGAGATCGTCCCGTTCGAACTAGGTCGGCGACTGTTCGATGCGGCGCCCCCGGACAAGCGCTTTCTCGAGATCCCGGGGGCCGGCCACAACGAGCTCTGGCTGGTGGGCGGGGCCGACTATTTCGCTGCGCTCCGGCAGTTCATGCGCGACTGCTGGGAGAGAACCGGAAGTGGCCGGTGACGCGCGCCGCGGAACGAGTCGTTTTGATCACTGGTTGTTCGTCCGGAATCGGGCGAGCCCTGGCGGAAGACAGTCTGCGTCGGGGATTTTCGACCGTCGCGACCGCCAGGAATCCCGCTTCGGTCGCCGATCTCGCCGGAGATCGGCTGCTGGTCCTCCCCCTCGATGTCACCGACGAAGAGAGCATCGGCCGGGCGGTGGACGCGACTGTCGACTGGGCGGGAAGCATCGACATGCTGATCAACAACGCCGGGTACGGCCTCGTCGGTCCCATGGCCGAGCTCCCTTTGGAGGATCTCCGGCGCCAATTCGAGACCAACGTAGTCGGTGCGGTGGCCGTCATCCGGGCGGTTGTGCCGCACATGGCGGCGGCCGGGGGTGGTTGCATCGTCAATATCGGTTCGGTCTCGAGCCTCCTCGCGACCCCATTCGGCGGCGCCTACTCGGCGAGCAAGGCGGCCCTGCATCTGCTCTCCGATGCCCTGCGCCCCGAGGTTGCTCCCTTCGGCATCGATGTGATGGTCGTCCGCGCTGGAGGGGTGAAGACCGAGTTCCCGAACACCGCCGCCAAAGGACTCGATCGGTACCGCGATCCGTCGGCGCTGTACCACCGGTGGGCCGGAGCCATCGAGGACCGGGCGGCGATGTCGAAGAACCTCGCCATGCCGGCGGCGGACTTCGCTCGTAGAACGTTGGATGCGGCCACCAGGAAGAACCCTCCAGCGATGCTCAAGATCGGTGGCGGGGCCAGGATCGTTCCGGCCATGGCCATGCTGCCCAAGAAGCTGCTGGCCAGGGTGCTGGGCAGGAAATTCGGCCTGGGATAGCCGTCGCGTCCCATCCATCGCGGGAGGAACCTAACGCAGAGGCGCAGAGAGGCAGAGGCGCAGAGACATCGCAAAAAGGTCTTAGGTATTAGGTATTAGCCCATCGCGGACATCGCAATGGAGAGTGCAAGAAGCTGGCGTTGAGGTCGTCTGACTGGCGTGGCGGCGGTGTTCCGACAGGAGCGACTCTGAAGGGCAGCCAGGATGGCCGCCCCCACAACCCAAGACGATCGGATCCTCGGGTGGACTCGATAGACATCCGCGCACGAGGTTGAAACACAAAGAACACGAAGATCCACAAAGACACCACAAAGCCCTTTCTTGACTCATCGCAGGGCCTGATGTGTATTCGAGGTCAGAGGGAGTCCGGGTCAATTGATGCGATGCTCCGTGGTTCCTTCGTGGTTCATTGCGTCCTTTGTGTTTCAAGAACCCGACCGCTACAGCTGACGCTTCGCCACCGAAGACTGCGATTCGTACAGGTTTCGGTTGGGTTGCGGGCGAAGCCTGCGATGTGGTCTCTGCGTTAATACTGCGATGGAGTGTTCTCGCATCCCCGGTACAATGCATGTCATGGAATCCTTGTCGGACAAACACGCTGCGTTCTTCTTGGTTGTCGCGGAATCCATCACACCGGAAGTGGAATCGCTGGATGCGGGTGGTCGCGCCCGGATGACGGCCATCGTCGACACCACGCTCCAGGACCGCGACGCGGCCACCCGGGCGCAGTTCGGCACCTTCCTCGGTGTGATCAGAATGGCGCCGATGATTCGCTACGGTCGGAGCTTCGATCGCCTCGACAGCACCCGCAGAACGGCTGTTCTGCGGTGGTTCGAGAACTGTCCGATATCACTCCTCCGCAAGGGTTTCTGGGGATTGAAAGTGTTGGTGTTCATGGGCTACTACGGTCAGCAGGCTCGCTGGAGTGAGATCGGCTACGCCCCCGACTTCGACGGGCGGTCCGGGGTGCGGCATGCGTGAGCTCGACTACGATGTCGTGATCATCGGTTCCGGCGCCGGTGGTGGCGCGGTGGCCAAGGAATTGGCTCCGATGGCTGTTGACGGCAAACGGATCGCCGTCCTCGAGTGGGGGCCCAAGCTCGCCGACAACGCCTACACCGGCCGCGAGGTCGAGATGGCCCGCCAGCTCTACTTCGACTCCGGAGGCGTGCTCACGAAGGACCGCAGCATGACCTTGGCCTATGGCCAGGCCTACGGCGGATCTACGGTGGTCTACACGGGAACGTCGTTGACGATGCCCGAAGATGTCGTCAACCGTTGGGATGTACCGGGAATCGAGTTCGACGATCTTCAGCAACGCTCGGCGAAGTACCTCGAGGAGAACAACGTCCACAAGCTCGACGAGTCCGAACTCAACGACAACAACCGCCTCTTTCTCGACGGCTGCATCAAGCTGGGCTACCGGGTGCAGCAGTTCCCGATCAACGTCAAGGGCTGCCGCTCGTCGAGCCTGTGCAATCTCGGCTGCCCAAACGGTGCGAAACAGGGGACGCACAGAGTCCAACTTCCGGCGGCGGAAGCGGCAGGGGTCGAAGTGATCACCAACTGCAGGGCGACGCGGGTCGACGACGGTGGCTGCGATGCGGTGGTCGAGGCGCCCGGGTTCGGTCTCCCGTCGGCCTGGGAATCCGGTTCCTACAGGGTCAACGCCAAGGTCGTCGTCGTCTGCGGCGGCGCCATCAACTCGGCGGCGCTGCTGCTGCGGTCGGGCTTCGGCGATCACCTCCCGAAGCTCGGGCGCCGTCTGACCCTCCATCCGGCGCTGATTCTGGTGGCGGAACACCCGCACGAAATTTCGAATGATCACGGCCATCCCAAGAGCTTCTACTGCGACCATTTCTGGGAGACCGAGAAGTTTCTGCTCGAAACCTGCATGTACTTTCCGTTCGTCACGTCGAAGAACCTCATCGGTTTCGGCTCCGAGCACTCCGAACTCATGCGCGCATTTTCCCGACTGCAGATGATTCTCGTGCTGGCGGTGGATCCGGCCCTGGAGTCGAACCGGGTGCTTGTCGATCGTGACGGTGAACCCGTGATCGACTACACCATGGGCCCCACCGTGCTCGATTCACTCCACCGCAGCATGGTCGCGAGCGCCAAGATCTTCTTTGCGGCGGGCGCCCGTCGGGTTCACGCGCCCGCAGGCCGTTCGTTCTTCATCGACCGGCAGGATGCCAACCGGGTGGAGGAGTTGATCCCGCGATCGAATGTGATCCCCGGCAAGATCTCGGTCACCGGCGCCCACGTCATGGGCGGCTGCGGGATGGGTCGGGATGCCTCCGATTCGGTGACCGACAGCTGGGGGAGGGTGCACGGATCTCCGGGCCTCTATGTCGGCGATTCGGGGCTCTTTCCGAGAGCTTCCGAGATCAATCCCTACGTCACGGTCATGGCGTTGGCGGATCGTGTTGCGGAGCACATTCGCGACAACGCCGGGGAGCTGTTGGCACCATGAGAGTGCGCGGATCGAAGCTCGTTGCCCGGGCCCTCGCCGACGAGGGCGTGAAATTCACCTTCGGCATTCCAGGGACGCACAATATCGAGCTCTACGACGCCATCGAGGAGGAGCCGAATGTGGAAGCCATCCTGGTGACGTCCGAGGTCGCGGGCGCCTTCATGGGCGACGGCGTGTCGCGTTCCTCGGATCAGATCGGCGTGCTCAACGTGGTGCCCGGTGCCGGCGTGACCCACAGCATGTCGGGAATTGCCGAGGCCTATATGGACAATGTTCCGCTGGTGGTTCTCGCCTGTGGAATTCGACAGGACACCGGCGCGGCGTTCCAACTGCACGACATCGACCAGCTCGCCGTTCTTCGTCCGGTGACCAAGGAGGCCATGCGGATCGCCACGGCCGCCGAGATCTATTCGACCATCCGCCGGGCGTTTCAGATTGCGCGGCGGGCCCCGGCCGGCCCGGTGGCGGTGGAGATCCCAGCCGACTTCATGATGTTGACCCAGGAGGTGCCGGATCCTGTCTGGGAACCAACTCCCGTGCTCGAGCGGACGGCGGATCGTGATCTGGTCGAGCGCGCAGCGCGTCTGCTCGGCGAGGCGAAACGGCCGGCCATCTATGTCGGTGCGGGAGCCGTGGACGGACGACACGAGTTGATCACTCTTGCCGAGCAACTGGGAGCGCCGGTGGTGACCACCTTTCAGGGCAAGGGGGTCTTCCCCGAGTCCCACCCCCTCTGGTTGTGGACCGGCATCGGCAGGACGACGCCTCCGTTCGTTCGGACCATCATGGAGCGGTGCGACTGCCTGCTTGCGGTGGGGTGCCGTTTCGGCGAGGTGGCCACCGGCTCATACGGGATGGAGACGCCGGACACTCTGATCCACGTCGACATCGATCCGGAGGTTCTTGGACGCAACGTCCCGACCACCCTCGCCGTGGCCGCGGACGCCGGGGACTTTCTCGGGCAATTGACAACCCTGATCGAAGGGAAACGCCCGTTCGACGTTCTTGCCCGGGAGATTGCAGAGGGACACGAGAAGGTGGGGCGAAACTGGCGCAAATCAGTTTCGAGAAACCGTGTCACCCCGCATGCGTTCTTTTCCTCGCTGCAGCGCCATTGCGGCGATGATGCCATCTACACCACCGACAGCGGTAACGGGACCTTCCTCGCAGCGGAGCACCTCCGTCTCAATCATCCCCGATGTTTCCTCGGTCCCATCGACTTCTCGTGCATGGGCTACTCGGTGCCGGCCTCCATCGGCGCCGCCTTTGCCAACCCGGACCGGGATGTCGTGACCCTGGCCGGAGACGGCGCATTCCTCATGACCGGGCTCGAAGCCCTGACCGCGGCCACCTATGGCGCCGCGCCGTTGATCTGCGTTCTGCGGGACGGCAAGCACGGTCTGATTGCAGAGTTCCAGAAGATTCCTCTCAACCGCCAAACCTGCAGCGTCTTGCCCGACTACAGTCTCCAGTCGTTGGCCGAGGCGGTGGGATGCCGATACTTCCGGGTCATCAGCGACTCGGAGCTCGACTCGGTGCTGCCGAGCGCGTTGGAGCTGGTGCGGAAGCGGACTCCGGTGATCCTCGAGGTCGTCATCGACTACTCCGACAAGACCTACTTCAGCCGGGGGGTGGTGGCGACCCAGTTCTGGAGATATCCGTGGCGCGAGCGTCTGAGGATGCTCGCCCGGGCGTTGCTCAGGAGGATGGGTGGCTGACGAGTCCGGCTCCACCAATGGTCCCGGGTCAGGCATCGACGAGACCCTGACCAACGTCAGGCCTGTCCGGCCGGGGGATGCGGATGCCCGTTTCAGACTGGATCCGGCCTTCTCGCCAGGTCAGGTTCTGGCCGAAAGGTACCGCGTGGAGCGTTTTCTCGCCCGTGGGGGGATGGGTGAGGTCTACCGGGTCCTCGATCAGGAACTCGGAGAGACCGTTGCGCTCAAGACCATCCTGCCGAGGTCGGCGGGGGACCCCATGTCGGTGGACCGCTTCCGGCGTGAAATTCAGATGGCTCGTCAGGTGAGCCACCGCAACGTCTGCCGGATCTTCGATCTCGGGAGACATGTCGGCCCGGGAGGTGAGGAGGTCGTTTTTCTCACCATGGAACTCCTGCGGGGGGTCTCGCTCCGGGCGAGGTTGCGCGACGGTGTGATGAGACCCGACGAGGCGCTCGACGTGGTCGAACAGTTGACCGCGGGGCTGGGAGCGGCACACCGAAAGGGCATCGTCCACCGTGACCTCAAACCGTCCAACATCTTTCTGGTGCCGGAGGGCGAGGAAACCCGTGTTGTCATCGCGGATTTCGGTCTT
>Ga0316192_10002388_pt1 | contig 13693 bp, 10 predicted proteins | sample MerIslwburrow_MG_FD_204931 | JGI IMG/M metagenome (GOLD analysis project Ga0316192, IMG submission 204931) | Coastal sediment microbial communities from Maine, United States - Merrow Island worm burrow | ecosystem: Environmental > Aquatic > Marine > Coastal > Sediment | place: USA: Maine...
CAGGGTATTGACGAGGAAGCATAGTCACTTGTCAGTAACCTCAGTTGACTATCGCGACCTCCTCGACTATCGTTTCTTAACGAACGTTTAGCAAGGGCTTCGTATGGAGCAAACTCAAGAACGCCTTCTTGATGCAGCTGCGGAATTGTTCTCGAAACAAGGCTATGCCGGTGTATCGATGCGCGATATCGCCCGAGAGGTGGGCATTACGCAGGCAGCAATCTACCACCACTTTTCCAATAAAGACGCTTTGTACATTGCGACTGTTACCTACCTGTTCGAACAACACACCCTGGGTATCAGTGAACAAATGTCAGCAATCGACGACCCCGCCCTGCGGTTGGAGTTGCTAATTGGCGCGATGTTAGAGGCCACGGAGGAGGATCCCCGGTTCAGACGTATCTATCTGCGCGAACTACTGGAAGGCGACGAGCAAAAACTGGCGGCAATCGCAGAGAATGCATTTATCGCATTTTATGAGCCGCTGTACGCACTGATGGGTGAGCTGGCGCCCGACAGTGACCCACAACTTCTTATTTTCTCAATGACGGGGATGATCTTTCATCATCTCGAAGCGCGCAAGCTCGCCCCCCATTTGCCGCATGCTGCCGAAGGCAATATGGGAATTCCTTCACTGGGAAGGCATATCACCAACCTGTTTTTGCATGGGGTAACCCCCTCATGAAATGGATTGTCTTGAGCTTTTTTGGACTAGCGCTGTTTGGATGCGGAAAATCTCTGGATACTGATATTGGAGTCACAAATACCGCAGCAGGCACTCGGGTTATTGTCACCCATCCGCGACAGCAGTCCATCGACTATATATTGACCGCACTTGGCACCGTTGAAAGCATTCATAACCCGACCATCTCCGCGGAAACCTCTGGACAGATTGTCAGTATTGAGGTCAGCGAGGGACAGTCTATCGCTGCCCAGCAGTTAGTCGCGACCATAGACAACACCTTGCACAGCATAGAGGCGGACAAGGCAGCAGGTGAATTACAACGCCAGAAAGTGTTGCTGGACAACCAGCAACGAGAAGTCAATCACTTGCTGCGCCTGGCGAAGTCACAGTCAGTTTCCAAGGACAAGCTGGATGATGAGCAGTCACAGTTACAGATGTTATCAGCCATGCTGGAGGTGGCCAAAAAGCAAAGTCAGCAGGCGCTGTATCTTGAATCCAAGACCCGGGTGCAGGCGCCAAGGGAGGGGTTGATCGCCAAACGACATGTATCGATAGGCGATTACGTTACCCCGGGGCAGCCGCTGTTCGATCTGATATCAGTCAAAAAATTGCAGGCACGCCTGGCCTTTCCCGAACACCATGCCGCCAGTATCCGCGCAGGCGAAGAGGTCAGGCTGCAATCACCTGCTTCGCAGGCGACCGCTGCAATCGGGAAGGTAACCAGTATAAATCCCCGGATAAACCCAAGGAGTCGAGCCCTTGACGTCATTGTCGAGTTTGATAATCCCGGTGGCTGGTACCCGGGTGCCAGCGTTGATGCCACGCTGATCACCGGGCAAAACCATGACGCCCTGACAGTGCCGATGCTAAGCGTAGTGACGCGTGATGACGAAGATGTTGTCTTTGTCGTCGTCGACGACCATGCCAGCAAACGCATAGTCAAGCTGGGCTGGCGACAAGACGATTGGGTGGAAGTGCTGGAGGGACTGACGCCACAGGACCTGGTTGTAACCGAAGGCTCCACACTAGTCAGCGACGGCAGCCAACTGGTCATCAGTGCGAAGAATCCCGCGCTATGAATTTTGTGGATATTTTTGTCCGTCGCCGTGTCCTGGCCTATATGCTTAGCGCCGCCATCATCCTGTTCGGCCTCATCGGACTGAGAGATATCGGACTGGATCGCATGCCCAACGTCACCCCACCTGTGGTGACCATAACTACGGTCAACCCTGGCGCCAGCCCAGAGATCATGGACAGTAGTATCACCAGTGTTATCGAAGCTTCGGTTAACTCGATTTCAGCAATTGACTACGTGCGCTCGCGCTCTGTGCCCAGCGTGTCACAGGTGCGGGTATCGTTCGAGCTCAGCAAGGACGCCAACGCAGCGTTCAACGAGGTACAGGCCAAAGTCAACCAGGTGATCAACGATCTGCCCAATGAAGCGGAAACACCTATCGTGGCCAAGGTCGATCCCAATGCCATTCCTGTGATGTGGCTGGTGCTCAAGGGTGACCGTCCCCTTAACGAACTGAACAGGATAGCCCGGCAGCAGGTTAAAAAGCTGCTGGAGAACATCAACGGCGTGGGCGAGGTATTGGTCGGCGGTGGACGTGAACGCAAGATACGGGTGGACATCGATCTGGCCAAAATGTCGGGACTTGGGATTACTACGCAGGATGTAATTGCGGCTTTCGCCCGAGAGCATATCCAGATTCCAGGGGGTTACCTGGTCAGCGGTAACCTTGAAAAGCTGCTGCATCTGGACCTGGAGTATCACAGTGTGCGGGAACTTGGGAATCTGGTAGTCATGTGGCGTGATCAGATCCCGGTGAAGCTCGGAGAGATCTCCAGTATCAGTGACGGCCTGTCAGACAAGCGCAACCTGGCCCGTTTCAATGGACGCGAAGGGGTCGCCATCGGTATACAAAAAGTGCAAAACGCCAATACGGTCGCGTTAGTCCGTGAAGTGTCCGCACGGCTTGACGAACTTGTCAGGCCGTCATTACCCGATGGGGTGGAATTACTCGTCGCCACCGATGAGTCCACTATCATCGAAGGTACTGTCTCCGCCCTGCAGAATCATGTAGTGGAGGGGACGCTTTTAGCCGCGCTGGTGGTGCTGTTTTTTCTGTTGAATCTGCCGGCAACCCTGATCATCGCCACGGCTATTCCTGTCTCGCTAGCCGGTGCTGTGGTGGTGATGTATTTTGGTGACTACACCTTCAATATCATGACCCTGTCGGGTCTGCTGCTACTCATAGGGGTGGTGGTCGACGATGCCATCGTAGTTCTGGAGAACATCCACCGGCAACATGAAATCGGGGATGTCAGTGCCGAACAGGCAGCCAGCGTGGGCACTCGCGAAGTACTGTTTCCAGTTATCGCGGCATCGCTGACGCTGGTTTGCATGTTCACCGCAGTGATTTACATGCCGGGTATGGTCGGTATTTTTATGCGCTCGTTTGCGGTGGTGGTGGTGGTCGGCGTGATCGCGTCACTGTTCGTGTCCCTGACGCTGACGCCGGCATTGTGCTCACGCTTTCTGGGGTCGCGCGGCGGCGAAAAAAAAGGCTTTGTTGCGGTAGTGGACCGGTTTCATTGCGGGACCGAGCGCGTTTACAGCTCTGTCCTGGACTGGTGTCTTGGATATCGCTGGGCCGTGATGTTGGTCACCGCAATGGTTGTGTTAAGCAGCGGCTATTTTGCCGGGAAACTGGGCGCAGAGTTTTTTCCGGAGGACGATGAATCCCGCTTTCTGATCAAATTGAAGGCACCCATTGGCTCTTCCGTGGACTACATGGAAGCAAAGCTCGACCAGGCTGAAGCACTGATCGCGCGGCACGGGGAGGTAGATCACATCTTCTCCATCATCGGTTCCGCTCGCTCTGGTGATGTTAATGAAGCTACTGTCAACGTTATGCTAAAACCAAAAATGGCGCGCGAAGTTTCTCAGCGAACTTTGATGAACCAGGTGCGTAGTGAGCTGGTCGCGGTACCTGGCTTACAGTCCTACGTCGCGAATTTTCCATTCATATCCGGTATGAGCGATGCGCCCTTACAGGTCTATGTGACCGGACCCGACCTGTATGAGTTGGCCCGGCTGTCCCAGTTGGTATTCCAACAGTTGGCGGGTCTTGCGGGCATGGGTGACATCCGTATGGATCTACAGCTGGATCGCCCGATGCTGCGCTTTGATATCGACCGCAATCGCGCCAAGGCTCTGGGTATCGATACCAGCACCATAGGGGCTTCCCTGCGCGTGTTGGCTGGTGGTGCCGATATTGCAAAGTACAGCGAACTGCCAGGGGATGGAGAGCGCTACGATATTCGCCTGGCTGCACAGCGTACGGGCATGCGCAATGCCGGTGACCTGGAGAATATCTACCTGCGTGGTCCCGATGGAGACCTTGTTCGTCTTGACTCGGTAGTGGATATTTTTGAGGATTATGGTCCGGCTGCGGTAAATCGCATGAATCTCAACTTCGCCGCGGAATACCTCAGTACGCCGGACACATCACTGGCGGAAGCCATGGTGATGTTTCGCGGGGTTACCAGCGAGGTTTTGACACCGGGATACCAGCTCGTACTTGGGGGGCAGGCAGACGAACTGGAAAAGTCCAAAGGCTACCTGCTATTCGTGTTTGGCACCGGCCTGCTGCTGATATACATGGTGTTGGCCAGCCAGTTTAACTCTTTCCTGCAGCCGATACTGGTGATGCTGGCGCAGCCACTGGCGATTGTCGGTGGCATATTCGCCCTATGGCTGGCGGGTTACACGCTGAGCATTTATTCCATGATCGGACTGATTCTGCTGGTCGGCCTGGTGTCAAAGAATTCGATTCTGCTGGTGGATCTGATCAATCGCAATCGCCAGCAGGGTATGGATACCAGCACTGCAATTCGCACTGCATGCCCCCAACGGATGCGCCCGGTGCTGATGACCTCATTGACGGTTGTGTTGGCCATGTCACCAGCTGCGCTAGGCGTTGGTGTCGGCGCCGGACAATACGGGCCGTTAGCGGTCGCGGTAATAGGCGGCGTGATCAGTTCGACATTGTTAACCCTGGCGGTGATACCGGCGGCCTATTCGTTGATGGCACGGTGGCTAAACTGAGGTTTTATGTAGCGCTCATTCCCGGGAGTGCAGTCGCCCGCATTTCCTTTTTGGTCTGTCCTCAAATTGATCTCAATCATGGCCTATGATTTAGTTATCGCTATCATGCTCAGTGTGTAAAATTCAAGGGATAGGCCATTTTATTATGAAAAGCCTCAAGGGTAGTCAGACAGAGAAAAATCTCGTCATTGCGTTTGCCGGTGAATCCCAGGCGCGAAACAGGTACACCTATTTTGCGGGGGCGGCGCGTAAAGAGGGGTTAATGCAAATAGCAGACATTTTTGCCGAGACCGCCGACCAGGAAAAGGAGCACGCAAAGCGATTCTTCAAATTTCTGGAGGGAGGCGATGTAGAAATCACTGAATCATTTCCCGCCGGTACCATTGGTACTACCCTGGAAAATTTACGAGCCGCTGCAGCTGGCGAAGAACATGAATGGACCGAGATGTATCCCGGATTTGCCAAAATAGCCCGGGAAGAAGGTTTTGAGCAAGTCGCAAAAGCGTTCGAAGCTGTGTCCATCGCCGAAAAGCAGCATGGTAAACGCTACACTGATCTGGCGGACAACCTGGAGGCGGGCCGTGTTTTCAAGAGGGCTGGAAAGGTGGTCTGGCGGTGCAGAAATTGTGGCTATCTCCATGAGGCTGAGGAGGCGCCAGGGGTGTGTCCGGCCTGCCTTCACCCTCAATCCTATTTCGAGTTACTTGGCGAGAATTGGTAATCGACTTTGTGCGAGCTGTTTGCCCTGTCCAGCCAGTTACCTACCCGGGTAACCTTTTCCCTGGAGGAGTTCAGCCGACACGGAGCTAGCGATAATGGACTTGCCGATGGTTGGGGTCTGGCGTTCTACGATGGCCCGGATGCCCAGCTGTTTCGCGAAACGAGACCTGCGGCCTCCAGCGAATGGATGAAGTTTATCCTCAGCCACTCGTATTACAGTCATTGCGTCATGTCGCATATTCGCCACGCTACTACAGGCAGTGTCGCACTGCGCAATACACAACCGTTTTCGCGTGTGCTGAAGGGACAAAGGCACGTCTTTTGTCATAACGGAGATCTTGAAGACATTCAAAGCAGGATCAAACTCGATCAGTTTTCACCCATAGGCGAAACGGACTCCGAATACGGATTTTGCCGGCTGATGAATCGCCTTGGCACGCTATGGCAAGGAGAGGCGCCCACACTCGATGAGCGGATCGATGTCATCAGCGAAGTCTTCGTCGAGCTGTCATGCCTTGGATCGGCGAATATCCTGTACAGCGACAGTGAGTTTCTTTACGCTTTTGCCCATCAGCGCACCCAGGATAACGGCCGCATGGAAGCGCCTGGAATATATTATCAAGAGCGCCATTGCGACTGCGATCCTGATGCTTTGCAAGATTCTGGCGTACAGGTCCACAACATGGCGCAGGACCTGGTTTTGTTTGCGAGCGTCCCGCTATCTATAGAGGGATGGCATGCCTGTGCGGCCAGCCAGCTCATGGTGGTAAAACGCGGTAAGGTTATCGCAACCAGAGAACTGCAATAGGGCCAGGCACCAACCAGCGCTTCGCTGAAGTTCGCCAACAAATCTGATACGAGAAGAGTGTGGATGCGTTAGTCTGGATTATTGTTAGTGGACTGGCCTGAAGAATAACCTGATTCATTTTGCTGCATTCCTTGGCGAGATCCTTTTTATCTTAACTGCACGGGATATGATGACTTAAGACGATCAGCGGTACTGGCAAATTGACTTCTCCAGATCAGAGAAATCCGTTGCCTACGCTCCAGCAACTAACCTACTCGATTCAGCGAACGCACTAAATCTCGATTGCTCAGGTTGAAGCGATGGTTAGGTCGACACCTCGTTGGTGGTGGCGGAAATTCCAAAGTTATTAACGGCTTTTACCCGATAACGATATCCGCCATCGGTGGGTATTGGCCAGGTGGTGGTATCGGAACCCGTTGGTATGTCATCGGCAAAATCACAAGTTGTTACCCTGTTTTTACGTTTTCCAGTTGTCACTTCCCGACAACTTTCTATGACAAAACCAGCCTCATTGTCGGAATTATCGGTCCAATTGAGCGTAGCTTGCGTGATGACTTTATTTTTGCCCTTACCTGTCTTCACTAGTGCAAGGGTCAGGTTAGTCGGGGCCGCGGGCGCTGTGTTTTCTACAGGCGGTGGCGTGCTGATATCCAGATCTACGGTGATGGAAACCGTAGCCGTGCCCGTAGCACCCTCACTATCGGTTACAGTCAGGGTTGCGGTATACGTCCCAGCGTCGTAAGTGTGTTTGATTGTGTCTCCGGTGCCCTCGGGAGTGCCATCCCCAAAATCCCAGGTATACCGATCGATGAGTCCGCTGTCGTCAGTTGACAGGGAGCCGTCAAACTCTACAAGAAGGGGAGCCACACTACCCGCGACCCAGTCTGAAGACGCAAGCGCTACAGGGGCCTGGTTGACCGCGGGTTCCGTTACGGTGATGGTAACGGAATCGGTGCGTGCAGCACCCAGATCATCTGTAACCGTCAGAACAGCTATATAGACACCAGCAGACGTATAACTAACCCATGGATTGGCTTCGGTTGAACTGCTGCCATTATCAAAGTCCCAAAGATATGTCACAGAACCTCCATCAGAATCGCCGGAGCCTGCCGAACTAAACTGCACACCTAACTGTACTTCACCCGACGTGGGGTTAGCTGCAGCAGCTGCGACCGGCGGTATATTTTCACCCGCTATGCCCGCGAATTCATACGCGCCCATATCGACAACGGGCGCAGCGCCGTTACCTGTATCTACAGTACCCTGGTCATCCTGGAAACGCGGGTCGCCGTCAATGTCAGTCGCAACACTTACCACAGTATTATCGCCGGAATCGATTGCCGGGGAGCCAGCACTTAAATGCAGGTCACCATCAATAAGGCTTACAAATTGGGGGTCGGAGTCGAGTACGCCGGGGAAATTTTTCGGATCGACCGGGTCTTCTCCCGGAATCGGATCGTACATTCCCTGGAGAATACTGTAGCTCAATGAAACATCGCCACCCCTACTCAACTGGATGCGCGATACGGGCAGGGGATCTTCCCCTGGTGCTATATATTTGGATACCGTATTGCCCCACAGAATGCTATTCACTATCTGTACAGATTCGCCAGGGGCTACAGACGCAATCACCCCGCCGATGTTTTCAGAGGCCCTATTTGTGGTAATGGTATTGTTGATGACCGTCGAAGGTCCCGTCAGGACCAGCGCCCCGCCGTAACCTCCACCGGCGCTGCCTGGTGCCGTTGTCACTGAGTTACCACTGAAGATATTGTTAATCAGCGTGGCGCCATTGAATGCGTAGATGGCACCGCCATTGTGGGACCTGTTGCCAATGAAGGAGGAGTCCCGCACCGAAATATCACCACCAGCCAGGATGGCCCCGCCCTTTGTGGATGTTGCGCCACCTGTGGTATTGGTCCGGTAGCCCGTAATATTTCCGACAAACGAGGAGCCGGTAATGGTGGCCGTAGATCCGAAATTGACATAAAGAGCGCCGCCATAGCCGGCGGGGCTCTGGGTCCCTATAGCCGCATTGCCCTGGAAATGGCAATTGTCGAAAGTAACGCTGCTGGACCCGGTGATGTGCATCGCACCGCCGTAGCCAATATCTGAAGAATTCTCAAAGAACTCACAATTAGTGAACGCAGGTGCGCCGCCCTGGTCGACATAGGCACCGCCTCCATATTGTCCGCTGCTACCGTCAATTTTGGTATTACTGATGGTCGGGCTGCCATCGCGGATAATTATCCCTCCGCCAGCCTGGATATCCGGCCCCTCGAAACCGTTTGGCCAGGCGTAGCCATGGGCGATCACAAAACCATCGAGTACGGCGGTGGCATCTGTGCCGCTACCGGTGACGATGTGATGGCTGTTATCGCCGAGACCACTCCAGACCGCATGGCCGTTTACGAAGCGGTGATAGTCATCGCCCAGCAGGTCTCCATTGAGAATCGTCTGGTGAACATTGACATCCCTTTGGCCGATGGATGTCTCCGTCCCAGCGAATCCACCGTAAAGCGCGACATTGTTGCGCAGCTGAAAGGTGTCAGCTCGGGTAATACCCGGCCTATAGCTACCCTCAGCGACCCATATCTCATCACTATCCAGGGCGTTCGCGAGTCCTTCCTGAAGATCCACGTAGGCATCATTCCAACTCCTCCCTGTGCCCGCTCCAGATGCATTAGCATCTACATACAACACCGCGGCATTTGCAGATGCACACAGTAGTAGAGCTCCCGCGGCTAGAAGTGAGCCAAAAAGTGATGTTCCGCCCGCGCTTATCCAATTGCCAGGATAGAGTTTGCGTAGGATGTGGCGCCGCGTTAGACCGCATCGAATGATCTTAGTCATTGCTACAATTACCCCCGATTTTTATGCCAGGACGGAACTATCTCAGCGATACATTAACTTTAAGAACAAACACTCAAGCGACAGACTATAAACCTTATATTTTATATGGTCTATAGATATGGGATTTTATTCCCACAAAAAGATACGATCAAAAAGCCTGTGGAGGTACTGAAAAGTCATTTGTCAGTAGACCTTTGTAGGTATTCATCGGCCGATGGCGCCAATTTCGGGAAGTTAATTTGGCGGGGGTGGTTTATTACATTAGGACCGATTGGGGTTCTTCTCACTTCAGGGTGTATCGGCCCATTACACCGGAGATCCGACGCAACAGCCACTTCGGTGTGGCTCTTCCGGTTAGGGTCGCAGCCAGATTCACGGTTCCGGGTACGCAAATGACGTCACCCTTAAGGCACGCTCGATAACCCTGGGCAGCAACGTCTTCAACGTCACCCACCACAAAGGCAGGAATTTTGAGCCCACTGCTTTTTTGCTGGGCATTCTTAAGCATATTGGTGGCGGTAATACCGGGACACAGCGCGGTAATCGAAACCCCGGTTCCGGTCAACTCTTCAGCCAGCGATTCTGACAGCGACAGCACATAAGCTTTGCTTGCCGCATAGGTGGCCAGGCTGGGTACCGGCTGAAAGGCGGCGATCGACGCTACATTCAGTATGCGTCCCTTACCACGCGCCACCATAGGGGGAATAAATTGAGTCAACATGCTCGTCAGGCCACTAACGTTAAGGTCAATCAGGCCCTGGTGAGAGCTGCCGGGCAAATCGACAAAGCTGCCGTGCTCTAGCACGCCGGCACAGTTGACGAGAATATCTACCTCTATACCCAGTTTACTTAGTGTCGTGGCAAGCTTTCTCGCGGCGCCGCGATGGGATAAATCAGCGGGCTCGACCCATACCTTTGCCTGCGTATCAGACTTGAGTTGTTGCGCCAGGATTTCCAGCTTGTCTTCACTGCGCGCGACCAGCACCAGATCAAAGCCGCCCTGGGCAAAGTTTTTTGCCAGTACTTCACCAATGCCAGATGAAGCGCCAGTTATCACGACTGTATCTCTATGCATTTCCATGACTCCAGGTAATCAGTTATCGTCCAAACATGTATTATTATAACCACTGTCATTACATTCCGGGCGGGATGGCGCAGGAATATAATCGGATAGGACAATATGAATGAATCCCTAAGCTCCGCTTCAGACAAGACTGGATTGCCTCCCGGCTCGCTGGTTCACGTTGGTAGTGTGCTAGTTGATGAAACCACGATGTCGGTAATCGACTACAGCAAGGAATCCTTAGTTGAGCACGAGGTTCATGCAGTAGACGAACTACTAAAGTACAAAAATAGTGAGACTGTCACCTGGGTGATAGTAGAGGGCCTGGCGAACGTCGATATCGTAGAGCGCATTGGCGAGTTATTCCAGATACACCAACTGGTGCTGGAAGACATCCTGAATACCCACCAAAGACCAAAATTTGAAGAACACGACGATTACCTGTTTATAGTGCTCAAGGCCCTGCTGCCGGAGGGCGATGAATTTACAGTGGTATACGAACAGATCAGCCTGCTGGTACTCAAGAATTTCGTGTTCGCTTTCAAGGAGAAAAAAGATAGTCTTTTTCACCCGGTGCTACAGCGCATCAGGACCAGCAAGGGCCGCTTCAGGAGCCTGGGCGCCGATTACCTTACCTATTCAATACTGGATGCAACAATCGACCAGTACTTTTATCTAATCGATTCACTGGATCTCGTCATTATAGAGATCGAAGATAATCTGCTGACCACGGAACCGGCAAAAACGCTACCCAATACCATTCATCGGCTTAAAAGAGATATCGTAAATATCAGGCGCTACATCTCCCCCCTGCGGGAACTGGTCAGCGCACTACTGCGCAGCGAGTCGCCACTGATCGAGGAGAAAACACACATCTACCTCAGAGACATATCTGATCACGTCATACGCATTCTGGAGTCGGTTGAAATACACAGGGACATTCTGAGCGGACTGATGGAGATGTATGCTTCAACAGTCAGCAACAGAATGAATGAAGTGATGAAGGTATTAACCGTTTTCGCGTCAATTTTCATTCCGTTGACCTTTCTCGCTGGAATATACGGTATGAACTTCGATTATATGCCTGAACTGAAATGGAAATGGGCTTACCCGACTTTATGGATTGCCTTTATTACAATTCCGACTGTTCTATTGATTTATTTCAAGAGGCGTAATTGGCTTTGAGGTGACACAATGGTTTTGGCAAATTAACTTCTCCAGATAACAGGAATCCAGTGTCTACGTTTACAGCAAGCAGCACCACGAGATTCACCTGATACTGGTACAAGTCAACAAAATAGCAATTACCGGCCGCAACTGCCTCGGTCAAGCGGTTATGCGTTGCGGGTCGATCCTGGAAGGATTACGCTGCGTCTGTATGGGTTTCCTGGAGTCAACCGGTCATGCCGAATAGCGAATTCACGTTCTGTAGCGCCATAATGCACAGCCCGCCGACTCACCTGTACGTAGATAGTACTGTACATGAGGCTATCGAATTATTGGTAGATCACCACATGTACAACGTGCCGGTGGTCGATCGCGATAACAAATTTGTTGGTGAAATCAGCGTCAAGCGGCTTACGGGCCTGCTGCTGCCCGCCAGTCTGAGCATGGAGCAGGGATTGAAGAACACCGGTTTTATTCGCGAAAACCTGGCGGATATCAAAAACCGGCTGGACGCGGTGAAGAATCGTTCCATAGAATCCTACATCGCCACTGATATTACCGTGGTGTATCCCGATTCTCCGCTGATTGATGCCATGATGCTGCTTTTTCACAAGTATATAAGGATACCGGTGGTCAACCGAGATGGCGGCCAACTGGTTGGGGGGATATCCCTGATCACCCTGCTGCGGGCCTTGGAAGACCTCGAGTGACGCACGATGCAGCGCCTGCAGTCCTGCTGGGGCTAGACCCACTGTGGCTCGCCACGGGCATATTCCTTATCACCTACGCGCTGCTGATCAGCGAGCGGGTACATCGTACCGTGGCGGTCATGCTGGGTGCCGGGCTGATGATCCTGAGCGGCATCATCACCCAGGACGATGCCTTCGACGGCGTCGACTTCAACACCATCTCGCTACTCACGGGCATGATGATTCTGGTAGGCATTACCCAGCGAACGGGAGTTTTCCAATTTGTCGCGATTTGGGTGGTAAAAAAGGCGAGGGCCAATCCCCGCGGCATTCTCATTATGCTGGCAACGGTAACGGCTGTGTTCTCTGCACTGTTCGACAATGTAACAACTGTGTTGTTAATCGTGCCGGTTACCCTGCTTATCGTCGAGAAACTGGAACTGTCTCCATACCCATTTTTGTTCGCCGAGATTTTCGCTTCCAATATCGGCGGTACCGCGACACTGATAGGAGACCCTCCCAACATCATGATTGGCTCTGCCGTAGGCCTGAGTTTCTCCGACTTTATCTACGAATTAGGGCCGGTGGTAATTTGTATCCATCTGGCGGTAATGTTGTTCCTGTACTTGCTTTGGGGGAAGCAACTCACCAGCAGTACCGAGGCGCGCGCCAGGATTATGGCTTTTGACGAAAAGGATTCCATTACCAATCCGATCTTACTGCGCCAATCCATTGCGGTGATGGCTATTGTGATCGCCGGATTTATCCTGGGCGAGTTTATTGGCCTACAGTCGGGTAGTGTTGCCCTGGGCGGCGCGGTCTTGCTGCTTCTCCTTTTCACCGCGGGCAGGACGGGCAAGGAGCAGTCCAAACGGGTACAGGATATCCTGGCCGAGCTGGAGTGGGTAACCATCCTCTTTTTCATATGCCTGTTCATGATGGTGCAAGGCCTGAGAGCCAGTGGCTTGCTCGAACTGCTGGGGCATCAACTGCTGGTTTTTACCGGTGGCGACCTGCAGGTAACCACTTTTGCGACACTGTGGCTTGCCACCATTGCCTCGGCAATCATCGACAATGTCCCTTTCGTGGCCACCATGATTCCCGTATTGCAAAGCACCGCACCGCACCTGGGCGGCGAGGAGGCAATGGAGCCGGTCTGGTGGGCTCTGTCCCTGGGGGCTTGCCTGGGTGGTAATGGCTCACTGGTCGGAGCCACTGCCAATATCATCGTGGCGGGCTTTGCCGAACGTGCCGGTTACCCAATCAGTTTTTTTCGATTTCTGTTAATCGGCATACCGATTGCACTGCTGTCCGCAGTGATAGCCAGCGGCTATATCTACCTGCGCCATTTCGCGTAGTACACAGTAGTAGGTATACTCCAACTATGAAGAAGATTTTCCTGCTACTCGTTGTTTATGTCGGAATTATCAGCACAACACAGGCCGGCAACGCGGCTTTTCTCGATTTTCGCGAGCGCGCGCGCCGCAGGCCGCGCAGCGTGACATGTACCTGGACGAAGAGGGCAATTTCGTTCAGTCATTGTCTCTGATAGGCGGTAAAGCATCGGGTGTGCCAGGCACGGTAAGAGGTCTAC
>Ga0316192_10002391_pt1 | contig 13686 bp, 15 predicted proteins | sample MerIslwburrow_MG_FD_204931 | JGI IMG/M metagenome (GOLD analysis project Ga0316192, IMG submission 204931) | Coastal sediment microbial communities from Maine, United States - Merrow Island worm burrow | ecosystem: Environmental > Aquatic > Marine > Coastal > Sediment | place: USA: Maine...
GATAGTGGGATGGGTCAACAAGAACGTCTTTTTCAATGGTGATGACGGCCAAACCATGAATTCAGATGCGCGTGTCATGTTCCATTATCCCTATACGGGTGTTACTCCCGCCATGGGGGCAACCATTCCGGGAAAGGGTTCAGACTATGGCATTGCCTTTGTGGATGATAAGAAGCTGCCTTTTGATGGAAGCAAAACCTATAAACTGCACTTACCCCCTCAGCCACCCGCCAAGGATTTCTGGGCAGTAACCATTTACGATTCACAAACACGTTCGATGCTTCAAACAGACCAACCCTATCCCACCGTCGGCAGTCAAACAGAGGGGATCAAAATGAACGGTGATGGTTCATTTGACATCTATTTTGGCCCCAAGGCTCCAGATGGATTTGAAAAGAACTGGCTACAAACCATACCAGGCAAGAGTTGGTTTGTTGCACTCAGGTTATACGGACCTCTTGAACCGTGGATTGACAAAACTTGGAGACCCAGTGAAATATCAGAAATAGAATAACGGCATACAACACTGGTAACTGTTGCACAACTCATTAAATAATGGTGTTTTGATATTGAAAAAGCGGCGATTTTTTCGTATCTTAAAATAAACTCTTGCAGGGAAAAAAATACTATCAACCCAAGCTGTTCAATTCATTTAACCTGGCCGACCGGGTTCCCAAAAACAGCTTTTTCAGAAGACTCAAAAACGTACTTGATTTGAGATTTCTAGATAAAATCACTGCTCTTTATTATGGTAAATGTGGTCAAAAATCCATCGATCCAGTGGTGTTTTTTAAGCTTTGCCTTGTTGGGTATCTTGAAAACATCATCAGTGATCGGAAGTTGGTGGAGCATTGCTCAATGCGTTTAGACATCTTGTTCTTCCTGGAGTATGACATTGATGAAGAAATTCCCTGGCACAGCACCCTTAGCAGGACCAGGCAACTATTCCCTGAGCATGTCTTTGAAGAAGTCTTCAATAAGATTTTCTCGATGTGTGTCGATAAAGGTATGGTAGCTGGACATACACAAACCATTGACTCAGCCATGATCAAAGCCAATGCCTCCATGGACAGTCTGGAATTAAAAGTACCAGCGGAAACTCTAAATGAGCACTTGAGAAAAGTACGTGTGATGAGCAGCGCTGACCGTACTGCAAAAACCAACAAAGCCCCTTTGGAACAAAGAAAAATAACAGCTTCAGAAAAACAGCTTAAAGACCTGAAAACAACCCAAAACAAATGGAGTAAAGATCAGGATCAACGCCCGGGAGCTGAGGCAAAAGGAAGTAAGTACACCTCCAACAAAACCCATTACAGCCCAACCGACCCAGATGCCAGGGTGGAAAATCCGGTCAAATTGACCACCCAAAACCGGAGTAAAGTGACCAGGCAATCCGGTTGAAACTGACCACCCCATTCCGGAGCAAAGTGACCACCGTTTTCCGGACTATATTGACCACCCCTCAAAAAGGAACTTTTTCATGTTGTCGAAGCTGTAATTTCACGCATTTATCAAAAAAATGCGTGAGATATGGCCAATAAATTAATCGACATGAGAAAAGTAAGAAAAGTAATCACATTACATCATCAGGGAAGAAGTAAGGTCTTTATAAGCAAGTATTTATCGTTGTCAAGAAATACGGTTAAAAAATATATTGCCCTATATCAATTACTTAACCTGGGCATTGCAGATATAAACCAGAAGAGTGATGCTGAGTTGGAAGAATTGTTCAGCAACAGTAAAACACTTAACCCTTCCCCAAGACTAAAGGCTGTTTATGATTTCTTTCCATATATGGCGCGTGAACTCAAAAAAACTGGAGTTACCCAGCAGTTGATGTGGGGGGAGTATTATAAAAAGCACCCTGATGGCTTAAAGCGCAGCCAGTTCTGTGAGCATTACCTGCGGTGGACCAAAAAGGTGAACCCGGTAATGCATATGAACCACAAGGCTGGCGATAAGATGTTTGTTGACTATGCCGGCAAGACCCTGGAATTGACAGATAAAGACACTGGCCAGGTCACAGAAGTACAATTCTTTGTAGCCATACTCGGAGCAAGCCAGTATACTTATGCTGAGGCTTCAATGAGTCAGAAGAAAGAGGATTTTATAGCATCGGTTGAAAACGCAATGCATTATTTTAAAGGGGTGCCGGCAGCTATTGTCCCTGATAATCTTAAATCTGCTGTAACCAAAAGTAGCCGGTATGAACCCACCTTAAACGAGACCTTCCTTGACTTTGCAGACTATTATGGAACCACCATCCTTCCTGCAAGGGCATACAAGCCCAGGGATAAATCATTGGCAGAGGGCGTGGTTAAAATTCTTTATCAAAGGATTTATCCGGCGCTAAGGAACAAGACTTTTCATGAATTAAGTGACCTGAATAAAGCTATCTGGAAAGAGCTGGAGATCCATAATAATAAAAAACTTACCGGACGGCTAACCTCTCGTTTTCAGCTTTTTAAAGAAGTGGAACAGGATAAACTATCTTCACTTCCAGTAAGTCGTTATCAGGTAAAGCAACTGGCTTTTGCTACGGTGATGCAGAATGGTCATGTGCTTCTCAGTAAGGACAAGCATTATTACAGTGTTCCTTTCTCCTACATCCGGAAAAAGGTTAAAATAATGTATACTGAAGCCATCGTAGAAGTATATTACAAATACAATCGTATAGCACTTCACAAAAGGAATTTAAAGCCATTTAATTACACTACCTTAAAGCAGCATCTGGCCAGCACGCACAAGTTTGTTACAGAGTGGACACCACAACGATTTATTAACTGGGGGGCATCGATTGATGAAAGCGTCAAAGAATTTATTACCCGATTGTTGGAGAAAAAACAGCATCCTGAACAATCATACAAAAGCTGTATGGGGGTATTGTCCTATGCCAAGAAGGTAGGTAATGAAAGGTTGATCAATGCTTGCAGGCGGGCCTTAGATTATAACATCTATAACTACAAGATCATCCAAAGGATCCTGGAGAATGGCCTGGATATGATAACCAGTGAACAAGATCAGACACAGAAGCTCCCTGAGCATCATAACATCAGGGGAGAGAATTATTATAAATAAAAAAAAGCAAAAAAATGAATGAAGTTACACTTACAAAAATGAAACAGATGAAGCTCTACGGCATGCATGGAACATTTAAAACGGCTATAGAGACAGGGAAAACAGATGACTATACTTTGGATCAGTTTATTTCCATGATGATTGAAGCTGAATGGGATGACCGCAATACCAGAAGAATTGAAAGAGCGATAAAAAACGCCCGGTTCAATTATAAATCATCCATAGAAAATGTAATTTATGATCAGGCAAGAAATATTGATAAGAATAAATTATTACGGCTTGCCGAATGTGGATTTATTGAACAGAATGAGAATATAATAATAACCGGTAGTACTGGTGTTGGGAAAAGCTATCTGGCTACCGCTATGGGCTACCAGGCATGTATTGAAGGATACAGGGTTATGTATTTTAATACTACCAAACTGTTCTCAAAACTAAAAATGGCTAAAGCTGACGGCTCATATCTAAAAGAGCTGGCTAAAATAGAAAGGCAGCATCTGATTGTTTTAGATGATTTTGGTCTTCAGCTTTTAGATAGTCAAAACAGGATAGCATTGTTGGAGATCATTGAAGATAGGAACAATAAAGGATCAATTATTATTACTTCTCAAATACCTGTAAAGGGTTGGTATGAGATTATTGGAGAAAAAACCATTGCTGATGCAATCCTGGATAGGTTAATACATCAATCTCACCGAATTGAATTAGCCGGTGAGTCAATGAGAAGAAAAAGAAAACTGATAAATCAGGAAATTGTATAAATTTGTTATAAACCGACAATAAGAAAACGTTCTTTTTTTGGTGGAATTAGGGGGTGGTCACTTTGCTCCGGATTAAGTGGTCAATTTAAATTGGAATAGGGTGGTCAGTTTGTCCGGAATTTGCAATAAGTGTAACAAAAACAAAACACAAAAATGGATAAGATATCAAAAAGACGCTTTACATTTTTTACCAACTCTTTATTGGACGAGAGCCACTGTCAAGAGAAATTACTTATTACAGTGTAAAGCTTCAGCAAAAAGTGGACTGATATGAAGAAATCGTTAAACCTGGGGAGCTAGATGTCCGTTTGGATGCCTGTGAACAAGTAGATAAGCAAATTCTTTTTCCTGCATACAAATGGTATTTATTAGAATAACTTTTTAGTATTTACTCTATAGATTGCATAAATCAGCATCAAAGACCACCCTATGCCGAATTCATAATCCAACATTTCGTGCGTTTATGAACAGTTGCTATTAAATTGTGCCTCATTGTCACCGGTATTTAATGTATCTAACTGAGGTAATGATATTTACTAAAAGAAGTTTTTCTTATTTCTAGTAATTTTTGGGAATGAAAATACTACAAATCTGGTATTTCTCAATTATAAAAATTGCTTTAATGATAAAGGAGTAGTTGAAATTCTAATATAGATGACTATCAATTCAATACCTCTCTATCATTCATCAATAAAGGCCAAAGTCTTTCATAAATATTGTGACTAATTAAATTAAATACGTCTAATGTAAAATACTATATAAATAAAAAATGACTTTAATAGAAAACGTAATTGCTACAATAGAAAAGTCCTATCCTCAGCTTTCGATTACTGCGATATTGATTTTGCTGTTTTTAATTTTACGTTCTATCCTTTTAAAAATTGTAAAAAAGCATAGCCAGATCAATGATTTAGATTATACACGCGAAGTGTATATAAAGAAATTGATCAGCATGGGACTAATTCTTGTCTTTACCTCAGCAATTGGGATGGTTTGGGAAATATCAGTGAAAGGTTTATCCATATATTTCGCTTCTATTTTCACCGTGATAGGTGTGGGTCTATTTGCAAATTGGTCAATCCTTAGTAACCTTACCGCATCAGTTATACTATTTTTTTTCTTCCCATATAGAATTGGGCGTGATATTAAGATTGTAGATGGAGATAATTCTATTGAAGGGACAGTGGTGGATATTACTCTTTTTTATATTAAGATTGAGGCAAAAGATAAGCAGTTTTATTCTTATCCGAATAACCTTGCAATACAAAAACCAATTGTTCAATCATCATAAATTATTTGTGAATTAAATAAAAAGATTAGAATAACTTTGGGTTAAAGCAGATTTAGTATTTTCAAAATTAAGTAAGTCATTCATTCATTGGGTATCATAAAAAATGATAATTTTTTTTCAGATAAAGATCAAACCATGAATATTTCTAGCGTACATTAATTTCTTTGAACTTTAATAAGGCATTGTTTAGTAAATTAAATGATTAAATATGATTCAGTTAGTTGTTGCCTCAAAATCAAAAGAACAACTTGAAGAAATTGCTGAATATCTTCTGAAAACCACCTTGTTCTTTCTATAGATTTCCACCATGATATTAAAAGGGTTGAGCTTGAAAACGACATGCTAAATAATTATACGATCCATTTTATTACCGGGAAAACTAAGTCTTTATTATTCAGCGAAATTGATTTAAAAATGAGGAACAATTATAAAGACAATATCCCAGAAATATATCCTCATCCGATCACTGATATGGATTGGGAACTAATGAAGAAGCTTAAATCCGAGACTGCTAAAATCTAAAAATCATACCGCATCTTTAATTAGAAGGATTAAAGAAAAGGCGTTCTTCTAAATATTGGTTTTTAAGAAAAACAATGATAGCGATTAATGGCATTGAAAAAGCAGAAAACCTAAAGAGAATAAAGAAAACCAAATCAAGGGAGAGGTCCACCTGATTGTACGTAAAACGCCTGATTTTTCCATGACGAAAATCTCGCTGACGAATTCTTACAAAGAACGCTAAAAAACATCAAATGCGCCCATTGAAATAATACAATACTATATCCGATATATAATACCCAGGTTTAGAAGACCACGTTTTCCTAGAGACACTTAGTAGATTAATTAGTAAAAAGTCTTTAAAAGAAATATGGTAAGTAAGATCTACATCTTATTAAGTTAATACACCAATATGCATCACCGCATCACCTTGGTGCAATATGGGATCATTGTTTAATCCAATTATATAACCTGTTGCAGGTGATTTTAATGGAACTTTAAAATCACCGAAAGGGTCAGTAATATGACCGACCAATTGATTTTTAACTACCCTATCACCAGAAGATACCAAGCTTTGGAACATGCCTGAAGATCGAGCCCTGACCCATGAAGAGTTTTTGATCAATCTATTCTGATGCTTTGGTTTTTTGAGGTGTACAGATGTCATTTTGAGATGTTTCATTACTCGGAGGGTACCATTTAAACCCTCATTAATTGCGAATTCATCAAATCGCGATGACTCTCCTCCTTCAAAGACTAGGATTTTTTTGCCTAGTTTGGCAGCAGATTGTCTCAAAGATTTGGGACGGTACCTAGAATGAAGTGTAAATGGTGCGCAAAAAACATTGGCAAGCGCTTCGTTTTGAGGATCAGTCATCATACATCTTAGCTGTGGATAATTGGTTCGATCTGCACCGCCGGTATGAAAATCAATCCCGTAATCAATTTTGGAAATGATATCGTTCATCAAATAATAAGCAACTCTCGAAGCTAGCGAACCATTTTTATTTCCAGGGAATGACCTGTTTACGTCTTTGCCATCTGGCACATATCTTGAAAAATTAATAAACCCGTAGATGTTTATGATTGGAATGCAAATAATGGTTCCAATCAAAGGTATATGAAGTCCTTGCTCAATTATTCTCCGTACGATCTCAACACCATTGATTTCATCACCATGCAATCCCCCTGTTAGCAAAAGAACAGGCCCCGGCTTTTGAGCCTTTGATACGGTGATTGAAATATCTATCAGTGAACGGGAAGGAAGCTTGGCGATATTTACTTCTATCCTTTTGGTCTCTCCCGGAAGAATCACTGTATTGTTTATTATCATTAGTTGTAGTAAGATTAAGCTTTAATCTTATCTTTTGGTCTTCTCTTTTTGGTGACTGATCTTTCAATATATTCCACAATTTTTTGAGCAATATCCACTTTTGTAGCTTTTTCTATCCCTTCAAGACCAGGAGAAGAGTTTACTTCAAGTACCATAGGTCCCCGTTTAGACTGTAGCATATCAACGCCAGCTATAGCTAATCCCATACTCTTAGCGGCGCTTAAGGCAGTAGATTTTTCTGCTCGACTCAGTTTTACGATCTCAGCTTGACCTCCACGATGGAGATTTGACCGAAATTCACCTTCTTTACCCTGTCTTTTCATTGTTCCAACTATTTCGCCATCAACTATAAAAGCTCGAATATCAGCACCTCCTGCCTCTTCGATAAATTCCTGTAGAATCACACGAGTTTTCAAACTCTCGAACGCTTCAACGACTGATGTGGCTGCCTTATTAGTTTCCGCTAAAATAACGCCAAGCCCTTGAGTTCCCTCAAGAAGCTTTATTACGACCGGTGCTTGCCCGATGTGCCTCAAAACTTTATTTTCTTCTTTGCTATAATTGGTAAAGGCAGTTTTAGGCATGCCTACTCCAGACCGGGAAAGAATTTGTAAACTTCTCAGTTTGTCTCTTGACCTGGTGATAGCTAGAGAATCAATCGCACTAAAAACGTTCATCATTTCAAATTGCCTGACCACCGCGGCGCCATAAAAAGTAACTGATGCTCCAATCCTGGGAATTATTGCGTCTATGTCATTTAGTTTTTCGCCTTGAAAAAATATCGATGGCCCCAGATCGTCCATAATGATGTCACATTTTAGGTGGTCGATCACCATACCTTCATGTCCACGGACTTCAATTGCTTCAATTAATCTCCGTGTAGAATATAAATTCTGATTTCTAGATAATACTGCTATTTTCATTTACTTAATTTTTAGTTGATAGGATAAATCTTTTTGCTGGACATCAACCAGAAATTTCTTCGATAGAAACTTTCTCCCAATTAGAACCGGGTACTTCATGCTTTTTCTGTTAGTTAAAGAAAATTCTACCATAATATTCTGCCCAAAAATTGAGATTAATGTCTTAATTGTATATCTGTGTTCTGCCTTTCCTCCTGAGTTTTTCACAAGCTTATCGCTAAATTGTTCAGAAGAAAAAACCTGATCCTCATATTCTGTATGTTCTGGATCCAGTACTTTAAATTTCAGCACCCTTTTATTATCAATTGAAACAATTTCAATGTGATGGCAATGAAGCGCGCATCCAAACGCGCCTGTGTCTATCTTTGCCTTAATGTTTGCTAAACCAAACTCAGGAAAATCAATTCTATCCTTTCTCCCAATAATTTGCATTTGTAATTATAGCTCTTTTATCGATAATATTTAGGGAGCATCTTACAAGAGATCTTAAGCCAACGATTCTACTATTTGCGACATGGATCCACTCTCCAGTAAATGGATCTTCTTCACGTAAGCGGCCGCTATCTGAAAATGACATAATGTTGATTAAATCAGATCGTACATCGTGGCCATCGTGAATAGCGGTTGCAATGAGTGGTCCTGGACCCATTTCAAAATCCCATATTTCGGAAACTCTCTTTGATTTTGATTTCATTGATCACAATCTATTTGTTTTAGTATTGTGACTGATAAAAAGGAGAAAGTCACACCCTTATTTATTCTTTTATTAAATTAACATTAAATAGGATACAGAAAAGCTTTATTACTTAAGAATAATTATATGTTTTGAATTAACACTTTGCAACCTAACCTGATTGGAAAGTTCCATATGTTTAGAAATGAGAAGTTCCACTAATCTTGATGATGAGGGATTAATTTGAGTTTTTCATATAAAGCTCAATAGCACTGGACATTGAGAGTGCTTGGGGTATAGGCGCCTCGATACTTACTTTTAATCCAGCTCCCTTAGCGGTTATTACTGTAGTCGGTCCAAAGCACGCAATCAGGGTTTCGTTTTGTTCATAGGTCGGGAAATTATCAAAAAGTGACTTTACATCGGCTGGGCTAAAAAATACGAGGATTCCGAAATCCTTTAATTCAAGTCCTGAAAGATCGTTAGACGATACGTTGAATAACGCTGCTTCAGAATAATCAATACTATTTTCTTCAAAAAAACCGGAAATCTCCATTTTTCGATTTTGAGAACTTATAACCAAATATTTTTCCTCTCTATGTTTTAAAAATAAATCAAAGAGACCAGTTAAATTTCCCTGACCAACAAATATTTTTCTTTTTCTAAGCAATATATACTTTTGAAGATAATTAGCCACAGGTTCCATGATGCAGAAATACTTCATTTCCTTAGGTATTTCAAGTTTCAATTGTTGGCAAATTTTAAAAAAATAATCTATTGAATTTTTACTCGAAAAGATGACTGCCGTGTGTTCAAGGATACTAATTCGTTGCTGCCTAAATTCTTTTGCATCAACAGGCTCTATCGAAAAAAATGGCTTAAATGAAATTTCAAGTTCATGTTTCTCAGCCAATTTGAAATAAATTGAGTTCACATCAGTTGGTTTTGATTGTGAAATAAGTATCCTTCGGTTTTTCATTTTCTTATACTTAATATATAACTATATCTTGAAATCTGATACAATACAATCGTTGTTTAAAATAAAAACCTGAAATGTATTTAAACGATCAGATATTTTATAATGAAATCCAAATATTCAATTAAGATTTGAATTCCTGAGATTTTTTTAATTACTTCAAATATCATGATCTACAATTAACTGAAAGCATTTTGGCATCAGCCATTTAATTTTTCAACTTAGAATTCTTATCCAATTCCTTTTTGAACACAATAGTCCTGTAAGGAAATGGGATTTCTATTCCCTCTTTGTCAAACTGTTTTTTGATTGTTCTATTAACATCAGTATGTAATACAAATCCTTCACTGGTATCACGTACCCAGACATATGCCTTCAGATTTATTGAAAATTCCCCAAAGGCAATCAACCGAACGACTACCTGAGGAACTCCCTCTCCTTTTTCTTCAGTAGTTCTGTTATCCAGGCAATTTGGATGATTCATTGCTTCCTGCTGAATAATTTCAATAGCTTTATCAATATCTGAATCATAGCTGATCCCAAATTCCATCCAGCGACAAATTTTGCTATCTTCAATACTGTCATTAATCAGCGTTTCACTACTGATAACCGTATTCGGGATAATGATCCTTTTATTCTCAAAATTCAGAATGACTGTATGACGAAGTGTAATATCTTCCACATTACCAAAATATTTCTCTCCAATCCGGATCAGATCACCTACCCTGAAAGGCTTGAAAGTAATTATAAAGATCCCGCTTATTATATTAGAGAAAGCATGTTGTCCGGCAAAGCCAATAACGATCGCCAATATACCTGCGCCGGCAAATAGGCCAATTGCGAGTGATTTTAACACTGGGATCGTATGGATGATCATTATAATTGCTGCTAACCAAATAATGAAGGAAACCCCGTTCTTTAAAAATTTGAATTGTGTTGGATCAAGACTTAAACTCTCTGTGGAGAGTTTTATAAACTTGCCGATAATCAACCTAAGCAAATAGGAGACAATAAATGCCCCTAATATAATAAATATAATGGCAATAGCTATTTTCAAATTCTCATCTATTTCATTTAAAAAAGTCATAGTTACAAGTAGTTAATCATTGAACCTTTGGTGAATAATTTATTATAAAGATAATTGAACTTAACATGAATTTAACAATTCTATTTTGAGACTTTTTATTATTCATTGGTCAAAAAATATCAGAATACGCTATAACATATTTTCTTGTTTTACAATGCCCCTAAGTAATCTTCCAAGTATATCAGCCCCGGTAATAACATGTTTTTTATCACTCCATAGTAATATGATATCCTGATCAATCACATCGTCTTCCTTGTTTTCCGGAATAAATTTGAGCAGATGAATGATATCACCCAGTTTTTCATCACTATTTTTTATAACTATTGGTTTGTGTGTATAGTCAAAGGGATTGGCAGGTGTATTTTCAAGTAAAGCTGCGCGCAGGAAACCATCAGCATCCATAACAAGAGATGGGTTTAAATTTTCATCAACAAAAACCACCCATTTTTCTTTCGATTCGTTTATCTCTTGTAAAAACAGGTCATGGTGTTGCTTTGTAATCTTTGGAAATACCGGTACACCGTTTTTATGCTTTATTGGGATTATACTTTTTGGATTTAAGGGTTCACCCTCCTGACTCACCATCAAATCATCTAATGATAGAAAGTTTATTGCACCCGTCCCTTCGACATGGTCAATTTCAGCATCCTCATCCATAACATGTCTGTGGATTAAATGTTGAAGGCTTTTTGCTTTAAAATAGTGCACATTTTCCTGACCAACAAGCAAGTTAAGCAATAAGGCAGATGGCTTAGTCACGGGAAATAATAAATACTGATAAATCTTGATGACAGGGGCCAATTTAGATGCAATTTTTAATGCATTCCTTGAAAAGTAAGCCTGTGGAATAATCTCACCCAATAACGTTATCGCGATTGTAGAAAATAAGAATGCCGAGACACCTACCATCACAGAATTAGACAGCAAGGTCAATAATACATTTATAGCAACATTTCCCCATAAAACAGTTGACAGAAGAAAATTCGAATCCTTTCGGAGGTTAAGGACCTTTATTGCCGCTTTGTTTTTATTCGCCGCTTCTATTTCTAGTCTTAACCTGGGAATGCTAAAAAATGCAAGGTTCAATCCTGAAAACATGGCTGATTGTGTAATGCATAAGACAATGCCCAGCCAGATAAATAGCTCAATTTCCATAAGTTTTTGATTTCATTTCTATTTAAGACTGCATTTAATCAACCGGTCACTTAATTATTTTATAAGTAGAATACTGCTTTTTACTGACCTGCTAAAATGGCAATCAAGACAATTATATAGCTAAGTATTTGAGAAAAGGCCTCGCCTCTTCCTTCATCAAAACGTCCTGTTTTTATTTGTCTTTTTATAATACGTCTTGAAATAAAAATTATTATCCAGCAAATAAATACTAAGAGGATTACTTTGGTTATATGAAGTGGGGTAATGAAATAATCACTTATGACGACTAATTTATAATCCAGGAGTTCACGTAAAGTCATATGAAGTATTTTTACTTTTTAAATAGTTCTCAAAATATAAAAGATGGGATTTCTTTACCCCCTCTTTTAAAATAGCTTTATGATGGAAATGAAATACACATACACAATTGTTTTTATACAAAGTTCAGGGACGTCAATCCTATCTATACCCGATAATGAGCATTCCTTTTGTCGTTTAGACTAAAAAAAATCAAGAAAGTCACTTCTCAAATTATGGAGCTTAAAAAATCCCTCAATATTTAAATCGGAATAAGTTATTCTTGCTTGTTATGACAATTTAGTCAAGTGATTAATAGAACAATAATACTTGAGTTATATGGAATTAAATTTATTCTCAAATATCAAATCAAGAGGTTTTTACATTTTGCACCTTTCTGCTTATCATAACCTTAAGATCGTGCATCAACATTTTCAGAAAGTTGTCCGAGAATATAAATTTGATTTTTTAGTATAATTATTAGTTAGGCGATTGTTTGCTTCAGTATCACATACTTTAATAAGGGATTATTCGCATTTTTAAATACCCACAGCCTTGTTTGACCTAATGCTAATTACAGGTACTTTGGAATGAGAGATTATCCGCTTCGCTTTAGGTGAAATCCATAAATCTGACCAGCGAAATCCCGGGCGACTCATAATTAAAATCAAATCTATATCCAATATTTTCGTGTTATAGCTAATAGCTTCTGGTATTGTGCTATGATATACGCCATGCTTGACTACGTTACAAGACCGCTTAAGATCATCTTCGGTTTCATCTAATAGTTGATTTAGCTCATCAAAATCATCCTTGTGCTCTGAGGCGGACAGCAGATGTAAGGTTGCATCAAACTGATTTGCCAGGTTAATTGCCATTGGTACTTTGTACAGACTACCTTCACTCAAGTCCAACGGGACCAAAATATTATTTAGTTTAGGATTCTCAGGGATTTGAGTAAATGTAAAAACCGGACATGATGACTCCAATACCACTTTATAGGGGATCGTACTTTTGAAATGAAGTTCCCAGTCCCCTTCACTCGGCAATCCATGACTTCTCAAGACGATAAAATCAATTTCATTTTCTTCTGCAAAGTCAATAATGTGCTCATGAATTGATTTTTCAAGTCCTCTGATTTGAAGGTCTATTTTTCTTATATCGGGATATTTATTTTGTATATTCTTTAATTTGGGGCGCAACTCCTCATTTACCAAATCCGAGAGATCATTTTGAAATTCTTCTAATGAATGAAAATCCTTCAGATCGGCTAGATGAAACGCAACGATTTTTGCCCCGATTCCAGAGGCAAACATGGCGGCATAGTCAAGTGCTGCAATAGATCTTATATTGTCATCAAACGGCACTAAAATTTTCTTAAAAATTGCCATAATTATTCAGTTTCAGAAGTGTCTTGAGGAAGGTAAAGTCTTACTTTGGTTGCTCTTCGATTTTTTACACTTATAATCTCAGCAGTTATTCCCTGATTTAGAATTATCTTTTGACCTTTCCACAAATGAAGGCCTGCTCGTTCGACTAATAAACCTGAAAGTGTATCTGCATCTTCAGCTTCAAGGTTGATTTCCAGGTATTTATTTATATAGTTTATAG
>Ga0316192_10002395_pt1 | contig 13676 bp, 14 predicted proteins | sample MerIslwburrow_MG_FD_204931 | JGI IMG/M metagenome (GOLD analysis project Ga0316192, IMG submission 204931) | Coastal sediment microbial communities from Maine, United States - Merrow Island worm burrow | ecosystem: Environmental > Aquatic > Marine > Coastal > Sediment | place: USA: Maine...
GTCAGGATGGCCGGGGTGCCGGTAACGCCAATACTTCTGCCAAGCTCGTAATGTGCAGTCACCGGGTTCTCACAGGTGCGCTGGTCGATGGCTACGCCCTGCTTCGACAGGGTCATCGCATCAAGCCGATCATCGGCGCACCAGACGGAAACGGCCTTGAAGTAGGACTCGGTTTCCGGTCCGGAGCGCGGGAAGAACAAGTATCGCACCCGAATTCCGGCGTCGTTGTATTGCGCAATCTCGTTGTGCAGTTTGCGGCAGTATCCACAGTCGATGTCGGTGAACACGGTCACGGTGTGCTTTACTTCGCCCTCTGGGGCAAATATGACCATGTTCTCTTCACCCACCGCGTCCACCGAATCAACGCGGACTTCGGCTCTGCGCGGCTCGGTTACATCTGCTCCCTGGTCCAGGTCAATGACGCTTCCATTGACCACGTATCGCCCGTCTTCACTGAGATAGTAAAGTTGAGGCCCGATGACGACCTCATAAAGGCCCTTGACCGGCGCGTCACGCACCGTATCGGGTTCCTGCCCTCCCAGCGCCGACTTGAGCGTCGTCAGATCGGGTACGTCGGCCGCCATCGAGCCAGCAGCAACAAAGCCGGCTGCCAGTCCGGCCACCGCAATTAGAATTCTCATAGGGTCGCGTCCTCCGCGCCGGGTTTTCAGTCTTTCGTGGGAAACTACGGGGCGGCGCAAGTTCCCGATGCGCCGCAATGCTCATCCCCTTGGGTGATGCTGGGCATGCAGATCTTTGAGACGCTCGCGCGCCACGTGAGTATAGATCTGTGTTGTTGACAGGTCACTGTGGCCCAGCAGCATTTGTACGACACGCAGATCGGCCCCGTGATTGATCAAGTGGGTGGCGAAGGCGTGACGCAGGGTGTGCGGTGAGAGGGGCTTTTCGATGCCTGCCAAAGCCGCGTGCCGCCGAATAATATGCCAAAAAGCCTGGCGGGTCATACCCGTACCCCGACGAGTGACAAACACATGGGGGTTCTGGCGACCGGCGAGAACATCCAGGCGCGGCCCGCTGCTGTAATCCTGCAACCAGATTACGGCATGTTCACCAAGCGGCACCAGGCGCTCCTTGCGTCCTTTTCCCACAACCCGCACATACCCGGCCTGCAGATTGGTCTGCTCAAGGCGAAGCCGAACCAACTCGGTTACCCGCAATCCACAGGCGTACAGCACCTCCAACATGGCCCGATCGCGAAAGCCCAGCGCATCGGAGGTGTCGGGCGCCGCCAGCAGCCGCTCAACTTCGGCCTCTGTCAGTGACCCCGGAAGTGATCTGGCCAGCTTGGGCGCATCGATGCGTGCACTGGGATCCGTGGCGCGGGCACCCTCACGGACAAGATACTGGTAGAAACGCCGGATAGCGGACCGCTGTCTGGCGGTGGTTCTGGCTTTGACACCCGCCACCGCCTGTTGCGCGAGATAGCCCAGCAGGTGTTCACGCTCGGCACCGCGCAGCAACAGTCCATGCTCGCGGCCCAACCAGCTGGACAGACCGCTCAAATCCGACCGGTAGGCCATCAGCGTATTGTCACTCAAACCACGTTCCATCCAGAGCGCGCCCAGGAAGCGCTCCAAGTCCACCTGGTCGCCTTCCGCAACGACTCTGGACGGAGAAGACGCATGATTCATGGCGGCGCCCCGACGTCAGCTTTGTCTGTCATCAATATCGACCGCTTGTCGCACCGGCTGGTGTTGCTGGCAAAAAGAATACCGCATTGTGCAGCTCATCTCCGTGCTAGACTCCCGCTCTTCTTAGACTTTCCCCTGCGATTCCGATGAGCGTATCGCGTATACCGGTGCTCGGATTTGCCGCCCGTAGCGGGACCGGAAAAACCACACTGCTGATCCAACTGATACCCCTGCTACGGTCGCGCGGCATGGAAATTGGGGTGATCAAACATGCACATCATCAATTCGACATCGACCACCCCGGCAAGGACAGCTTCGAACTGCGTCACGCGGGTGCGCGGCAAACACTCATCGCGTCGGACTCGAGGCAAGCCCTGATCACCGAATCCGCCGAAGTCTCGGACCCAAGCCTGTCATCGTTGGTCGCGAGCCTGGACCCGAACCTGGTTGATCTGATACTTGTGGAGGGTTTCCGGCATGAGCGGTTTCCAAAAATCGAGCTGCATCGGCCGCGACTGGGCAAACCTTTGCTGAGCGCATCCGACCCAAGCATCATCGCGGTCGCCTCGGATGCCCATGTGGCGACGCCTCTACCGCTGTTGGCACTCAACGATCCTGCTGTGGTCGCTGAGTTCATTTTGGGTCTTTGCGACAGCCGCTCGCTTTGAGTTCATCAATACCCATGGCGGACTGGCGGAGGTCGAAAGGCGCCAGCCGAAGGGTTTGAGCTCCGATCCTGGACTGCTCGAACGAATCCATTGGTGCAGCGTCCTGGGCCAACCACGCCGAAGACATCTTTATGGCCGGTTTTGAAATCTGCCGGTCGCGCCCCCATACAGGTGAAAGGCGAACGGCATACCGCCGAGTGTCCGTCGCTCCCCCGGCAGCTACAAAGAACAGAGATCATGGCATCTGAAGATACGATGGACGTTGAAATCGTCCCTCAAACCGAGGGGGATGAGGGCACCTCTTCCGAGTTGGCCGTGCCCACCGACCTGGTGCCTCGCACCCTTTATCTCCTGCCCCTCAGCGAGCGACCGTTTTTCCCAGCGCAGGCGCTACCTCTGGTGCTCAACCGCGAACCATGGGCCCGAACCATAGAACTGGCGATGGATGCGGACCAGCCCGTGGTCGGACTCATTCTGGTCAGCCCGGAATCCACCGAAACGCTCAGCCCGGACGACTTTCGTCAGTACGGCACTTTGGTGCGAATGCATCATGTGACCAAGGAAGGCAATCGAATCCAGTTCGTGGCTGAAGGACTGCGCCGATTTCGGATTCGCAAATGGCTTTCAGAAGAAACGCCCTATTTGGTCCAGGTGGACTACCCGGACGAACGTGCCGGAGGCGACGCGGACGATGTTCGCGCCTATGCCATGGCCATCATAAACAGCATTAAGGAATTGATGGCGGTCAACCCCCTCTACTCCGAGGAACTGCGTCAGTTTTTCCAACGCTTTCACCCGAATGATCCATCGCCCCTGACAGACTTCGCGGCGGCGCTGACCACGGCCAGCAAGGATGAACTCCAGGCCGTTCTGGACGAAACGTCGATTCTTCCCCGCATGAAGAAGGCCATTGTCCTGGTCAAGAAGGAACTGGAAGTGGCGCGACTGCAGGGACAGATCCACCAGCAGGTGGAAGAGAAGCTATCTGATCAGCAACGCAAGTTCTTTCTCAAAGAACAGCTCAAAGTCATTCAGCAGGAGCTGGGCATCGCCAAGGACGACCGCACAGCGGATGTGGAACGGTTCGAAGCACGCTTGCAAGCCCTGACGCTGCCCGACCATGCGCGCAAACGCATTGATGACGAATTGCAGAAACTATCGATTCTGGAACCAGGATCACCGGAATACGGGGTCACACGAAACTATTTGGACGTGATCACCGACCTGCCCTGGGGCGTGCACTCGCCGGACAAGCTGGACCTGGACCGAGCGCGAACGATCCTCGACCGGGATCACGATGGGTTGGATGATGTGAAAGACCGTATCGTCGAGTTTCTCGCGGTCGGCGCGCTAAAGGGTGAGGTCTCGGGCTCCATTCTGCTGCTGGTGGGTCCGCCCGGCGTAGGCAAAACGTCGATTGGGCGTTCGGTGGCTGACACGCTGGGACGGCCGTTTTATCGTTTCAGCGTGGGCGGGATGCGGGATGAGGCCGAAATCAAGGGCCATCGGAGAACCTACATCGGAGCAATGCCCGGCAAGTTCATCCAGGCACTCAAGGAACTGAAGGTCTCCAACCCAGTGATCATGCTGGATGAGATCGACAAGACGGGCGCCTCGTATCAGGGCGATCCAGCCTCGGCGCTGCTGGAGGTGCTGGACCCGGAACAAAACCGGGATTTCCTCGATCACTATCTGGATGAGCGCTTCGACCTGTCCGCGGTGCTGTTTATCTGCACGGCAAATCAACTGGATTCCATCCCGCGCCCCCTGCTGGACCGTATGGAAATCATACGGCTGGCCGGGTATATCACGGCGGAAAAAGTGATCATTGCTCGCAATCACCTGTGGCCGCGATTGTTGGAGCGATCGGGAATTGCCCGGAGCAAATTGAAGATCTCCGATCCAGCGCTGCGCAAAATCGCCGAGGGCTATGCCCGCGAGGCCGGAGTACGCAATCTGGAAAAGCAACTGGGGCGCATCGTGCGCAAGGCGGCTGTGCGAATCGTAAGAGGGCACACCAAGCCGATACGAGTCAGTATTCGGGACCTGGAGTCATACCTGGGAAAACCGGTGTTCCAGCGGGAGCAGACCCGAGCTGGAATCGGGCTCACCACAGGCCTTGCCTGGACTTCGATGGGTGGCGCTACGTTGAGTATCGAGGCAAGCGTCATTCACTCCGGCGGCCGCGGCGTAGGCCTGAGTGGGCAGCTGGGTAATGTGATGCAGGAGTCGGCCACCATCGCATACAATTACGTTGCCACCCACCTGGATGCTTTCGGTGCGGATTCCGCGTTTTTCGATCAGGCCTACGTGCACGTACACGTGCCCGAGGGGGCCACGCCGAAGGATGGGCCCAGCGCCGGCGTCACCATGGCCACGGCACTGCTTTCGCTTGCGCTCAAGCGCGCGCCCGCATCCGGTCTGGCGATGACCGGTGAGCTCACCTTAACCGGCCGTGTGCTGGCGGTGGGTGGCATACGCGAGAAAATTATCGCGGCCCGACGCAACGGCGTCCGTCGAATCATTCTGCCGGAAGCCAACAGGGGCGATTTTGACGAACTGCCAAACCATCTGCAGGAGAAAATCGAGGTGCACTATGCCAATGAGTACGCGGATGTGGCCCGGGTCGCGTTTCCAGGTATTCCCGAATGAGGGACAGGAAAATCGCCATTGGACTGATGGTTTGGCTGTTGTCACTGGCCGGCGCTCCAAGCGCACTGGCGGCCTGTGACGATCCGCCGGCGCGCGGGGTAAACTGGAAGGGGTGCGAAAAACCTGGCGCCGATCTCCAGAAATCCGACCTCCGGGGCGCCGCAATGACGGGTATGAACCTGGAAGGTGGCGTGTTGATTCGGGCCCGGCTGGATGGCGCCTACATCGGTCGCGCCAGATTGGCGAATGCGGATTTCACGAACGCCAAGCTGCGCGACGCCTACCTGGTCAGCGCGTTAGCGCCTGGGGCAACATTTGGTGGGGCGGCCATGGACCGGGCGCGGTTGGATCGAATCGACCTTACGGGTGCAGATCTGAGCAATGCGCGCATGTCCGGCGTGCAGCTTTATGAGGCATCCGCGGAGGAAGCGCGCTTTGCCGGCGCGGACCTGACCGGAGCGAACCTGGAGCAGGCCGAACTTTACCTGGCTGACTTCACCGCCGCAGTACTGGATGACGCGGTTCTGATTCAGGCCGCGTTGGAAGAAGCCAATTTCAGTGAAGCCTCACTGCGGGGCGCCGGCCTGGCGCAAGCCAATCTCAACGACGCTGATTTCAGCAATGCCGATCTGACCGGAGCCGACCTGAGGGGCGCGCAAATCAGTGGCGCCGATTTCAGCGGCGCTCTGCTGGGCAACGTTCTCTGGGTGGATCGCCGGCGCTGCAGGCCAAGCTCGATCGGCGTTTGCGACTGAAAGAGCCTTCCGGACGAGATCAGGCGACACGCAGCAGATCGACGCGCATCGGGCTCACGAAGTGGGCACCGTCGATCCCCAGGTAGCGTTGGAACCTGAGTCGGACTTTCCGGTCCAGTTCCGGGCTCAACTGATGGTCTGCGTAGGTCACCCGGATGACTTTGTTCTCGAACGCCTGGAAATCCGGGAAATGGCGCGGGTCGCCGAAAAAGATCTGTTTCTCGCATTGAAACAGCCCCGCTTCGACCGCCTGTACGACCCCTTCGAATGCGGCCAGCCGCACCTGTTGCTCATCGTGGAACAGGCGCATGACCTCGTTCAGCTCCCCGGCGAACACCGGCTCTGAGATCCAGGCCAGCCCCCCCGGCTTGAGCACCCGGCGAACTTCCGCCAGAGCCTGGGGAATCAAATCGGTCGGCACATGATGCAAGGACTTGAACATCAGCACCAAATCGAAGCTTCCGTCTTCCAGCGGCAGCGCCTGAGCGCCAGCCGCTTCGAAGCTCAGGTTGGCGGGTTTGTCGGCGGCTGTGTTCTTGGCATGCTGGGCGATGTCCACTTCGGTTGCCATTAGCTCAAGGTCGGGATAGGCCAACGCCAGCGTGCGACTCTTCTCCGCCGCGCCGCAGCCCAACTCCAGCACCCGCCCGCCTGAGCCCGGCATTACCTCGCTCAGAAGCGTCAATTCATCCGCGGCCGGGGCAGGTGCATTGGCCTCCAGCTTCATATCGATATTCCCGAGACGGCTCGTCATATCAGGCATGCTCAACGGCGTTTCCCGCGCCTGCCTGCAGATCCAATGCGTCCAGATATTTCTCGGCATCCAACGCGGCCATACACCCGGTGCCGGCAGAGGTCACGGCCTGTCGGTAAACGTGGTCCATAACATCACCGGCGGCGAACACACCGGGAACGCTGGTCGCGGTGGCGTTCCCTTCAAGGCCACTCTTAACCTTGATATATCCACCAGCCATCTCCAACTGGCCCTGGAAAATATCCGTGTTCGGTTTGTGGCCTATGGCAATAAAGACGCCGGTAAGATCGATATCCCGGGTTTCACCACTGTTCACATGGCGGATTCGAATGCCGGTGACGCCGCTGGCGTCCCCCAGCACTTCATCCAGCACATGATCCCGTTCGATGGTGATATTGCCGCTGCGCTCCTTTTCGAACATCTTGTCCTGCAGGATTTTCTCGGCCCGGAACGCTTGGCGACGGTGTACCACTGTCACCTCAGCGGCGATGTTGGAGAGATAAAGCGCCTCCTCAACCGCCGTATTGCCGCCGCCAATGACCGCGACTTTTTGCCCACGATAGAAAAAACCGTCACAGGTTGCACAGGCCGACACGCCTTTGCCCTTGAACGCTTCCTCAGAAGCCATGCCCAGATAGCGGGCGCTGGCTCCGGTGGCGATGATCAGCCCGTCACAGGTGTAATGCCCGCTATCGCCCCAGAGTTGAAGCGCGTGCTGGGACAAATCGACTCGGTGCACATGATCGAACACGATCTCGGTGTCAAAGCGTTCCGCATGCTTGCGCATGCGCTCCATCAGCTCCGGCCCCTGCAGTCCCTCCACATCCCCGGGCCAGTTGTCCACATCGGTTGTCGTTGTCAACTGACCGCCCATCTCGATCCCGGTGATCATCACCGGTTTGAGATTGGCCCGGGCGGCATAGACCGCAGCGGTGTACCCGGCGGGCCCGGATCCGAGTATGAGGAGTCGTGCGTGCTTTGTTTCGCTCATGCCAGGTTCTGCTCCTTTGTCGGGCCGAGTCGGCGGCACGGATTAAGCGCGATCGTACACCTCAGCGGCTTGTCAGTCAGGCGCGACCACGTCCCGTAAAACGGTGTATCTGCCTTCGATCCCGTTTTGAGGGCCGGCCACCATCATCGGGCACCGACGCCCGTTGCGCCCGCAAATCAGCCGCCAGGGATTCCCGCGCACGGGCGCTGTCCTCGGTCTCCTGATAGAGCTTGGCCGCATCCATTGCGGGACCCCGCCGACCGGAAAGGCCCAGCACGACGATCTGAAAACGATAAGGCCCTTTGCGAATGCTAAGCTGATCACCCACATTGACGGCGCGGGCCGGCTTGACCCGCTGATCACCGACGTGAACCTTGCCACCCGACACGGCCTCGCTGGCCAGCGCCCGAGTTTTGAAAAACCGGGCCGCCCACAGCCACTTATCCAGCCGCACCTTACCCGCCTTGTCCGGTAGCGCCTTCACCGTCTACCTTCTTGCACGGCGATCGCGGCCTCAGGTGGCCCGCTCGTCCTCATCCGGAAGGGTAATATTGAGCTCCAACACCTCATAATCACCCTCGCGCTCAACTTTCACGTTGACCTGATCCTGCTCGACGGTCACGTACTTGCGCACCACCTCGAGCAGTTCACGCTTCATGCTGGGAATGAAGTCGGGGGTCTGGCGTCGGCCGCCCTCGCGGGCCACGATGATTTGAAGCCGTTCCTTGGCCTGCTGGGCTGAACCAGTGGCCTTTTGCTTGCGGCGGGCGTTGCGAAAATAGTCCAGGAAGCCCATTCTTCACCCCCCAAACCATCGGCGCATAAAGCCTTTTTTCTCAGCGGTGAGGAAGCGATGCTCGCGCTCATCCCCGAGAAAACGGGCGACCAAGTCTGTGTAGGCCTGTCCTGCGTCACTGTCCTCGGTCAGAATGACAGGCGTACCGGCGTTCGAAGAATTGAGCACCGCCTGGGACTCCGGAATAACGCCCAACAGCGGGACACCCAGTATTTCGATGATGTCGTCCATACCGAGCATCTCGCCCTCGCTGACCCGCTCGGGCGCGTAGCGGGTAATAATGAGGTGCTCGCGCACGGGCTCCTCCACCTCCTCGGCCCGGCGCGATTTACTCGCCAGTATGCCCAGTATGCGGTCCGAGTCCCGAACTGAGGACACCTCCGGGTTGGTCACGATGAGCGCCTCGTCGGCGTAATACATCGCCATCAGGGCACCATGCTCGATGCCAGCGGGGGAATCGCAAACGATGAAGTCGAAGGTCTTGCTGAGCTCTTCCAGCGTCTTGGCCACGCCTTCCTTGGTCAGCGCCTCCTTGTCCCGAGTCTGGGAGGCGGGCAGAACATAGAGGTTCTCCACCCGTTTGTCCTTGATCAGCGCCTGGTTGAGGTTGGCCTCACCGTTGATCACATTCACAAAGTCGTAAACCACCCGCCGCTCGCAACCCATGATGAGATCCAGGTTGCGCAGCCCCACATCGAAATCGACAGCGACGGTCTTATGACCGCGTTGAGCCAGCCCCACCGCGAAACTGGCGGCGGTGGTCGTTTTGCCGACACCGCCCTTGCCGGATGTGACCACAATGATCTTGGCCAAGTTTTGCTTCCTCCCGAAATACTCGCGCGATGGATTCTCAGATCCGATCGATGACCAGACGATCCCCATCCAAGTGAATGTGTACGGCCTGCCCAAGTACGGACTTGTCGATTTCATCAAACAGCCGATATCGGCCAGCTATGGAAACCAGCTCGGCCTCGAGGCTCTGGCAAATAATGTGTGCAGTGTCATCACCCTGAGCCCCGGCGAGCGCCCTACCGCGGAGAGGCCCGAGTACATGAATGTTGCCGTCGGCCAGTATTTCGGCACCTGCGCTGACCATTCTGAGCGCGATCAGGTCCCCGCCAGCCGCATAGATCTGTTGGCCAGACCGGACGGGCTGCGCAACAACGCGGGTCGCATTGCGCGCATCGGCAGATTCCGTCACCGCCTTGGCGGGCGTGGGATCAGGTGCTTTGGTTGGTGACTCCGAGGGGGGCGAGACCTCCCTCGGATGCGCCCTGGATCCACCCGGTGCATCCGACAGAATGGCCAGCCCGGCCTCAACTGCGGCTGCCTGAGCGGATTCGGTGCCGCGTCGCGCAGCGACCGGAACCAAGCCTTTTTCGCGCAGCAATGTTATCAGCCCGACGAAATCCGTGGCCGTAGCCGTACCGGACAGACTGCCGAGATCCAACACCACGGGCATGCTGGCGAAAAACTGCGGAGCCTGGCTGACCTTCTCATCGAGCCGAAGTCCAATGTCCTCAAGATTCAGGCGATGCAAGTGCATCACGCTGAGCGTGAACACGCTGCCCTTCAGATCGAAGGGCAACGCAGCCGAAGACTGGGAGGCCGGACTGCTCATGGCGCGATTTGGGTCAACCGACGAAGTAAAAGTAAAGGTGGGTTAGTCAAACCCGAGACTCTATACAAGTTTGCTGTTCTGCCGCAAGGGCGGATGGGCACAGGCGAGAAGATTTACCGCCACGGCCGGCGGCGCAGGACAACCCCAACATGTTGCGATCAAGCCCCCAACCACTGTTCAAGGCGCCCATGGGCCGACGGGTCGGGATCGTCGGCGACAAGGAAATAAACCGTATCCGGCGCCGACGCCATGAGTGTGAGCTCAAACTGCATGAGCTCATCCCGGCGAAATGCGTGGACAGTGACCCTCTGACCGGGGCTGGAAACGGCGATGCGCTGCTGAAAGTCAGACCCCCGGACCCGGAGCCCGTCCAGGGCAACGATCACATCACCCGCGGAAAGGCCGGCCGCCTGGGCCGAGCCATGGTCCAGCACATGGGTCAGTTGCAGACCGTCATTCACACTCTTCGTGCGCGCACCCAACTCAGCGGTCGGAATCGGGCCCGAGGCCGGGCAGCCGCCTTTGTCGGATTCACCCGTTGCCGGGCGCAGGTGCAGCTCGATCCCATGGGACGCCAACAAGTCGGCCAGCGGCAACTCTTCGGTGGAACGCACGGCCAGATCGAAAAACCCGTCGAGCCCCTCACCCGCTACCTGGGCGGCCAGGGCCTCTACCGCGGATTCCGGCACACCTTTCGGGTCGCGCCCATAGCGCTGCCAGAGCAGCCTCATGACCGTGTCCAGAGACCGTTCGCCGTCAGTGGCAAGACGAATGGTCAGGTCCAGACACAGGGCTACCAGGGCGCCCTTTGTGTAGTAGCTGACTACCGCATTTGGCGCGTTTTCATCCTGTTTGTAGAACTTGGTCCAGGCGTCGAAGCTGGAATCGGCGACGGTCTGCTTGTGCCGGCCACTGCCGCGCCATACGCGCGTCGCGGTCTGCCCAAGAAGCGCCAGATAGCCCTCCCGCGTGATCAAACCCGCACGTCGCAGGGCGAGATCGTCGTAGTACGAGGTAATCCCCTCGAACGCCCAAAGCAGGCGGGTATGCCGTTCACGATCCAGGCGATATGGGCTGAACACCGCCGGCTTGATCCGCTTCACATTCCAGGTATGGAAGTACTCATGGCTGCACAGGCCCAGAAAGCCCCGATATGCGTCGGGAAGGCCAGCGTCGCCGGAACGCGGCAGGTCCGTCCGACTGCAAATCAAGCTGGTGGATTTGCGGTGCTCCAGTCCACCGTAACCATCGCCCACAGCCAGCACCTGGAACAAATAGCGGTCCACCGGCGCCGGTTCACCGAAAAATCGGATGTGCTGCTCGCAAACCCGTGTCAGATCACCGCACAGACGCTCAAGATCGGCTTGGTGGCGCCCCGTAATGCAGATTTCGTGGGGCACACCACAGGCATCGAAACGGGCCAGCGTGAAATGACCCATCTCCACCGGATGGTCAATCAGCTCGTCGTAGTCGGCAGCGCAATAGGTGCCGAACCCAAACTCGGGTGCGTCGTGCCGGCTCAGGGTGGTCGCCACGCGCCAGTCCCGGTAGGCCGTACCCTCGGGCGGCAGAATCTCCACCAGGCAGGGCCTGGACTCATGACCAAGGGCACACAGAAACACACTGGTGCCGTTGAAGTAACCGTGGGTGGTGTCCAGATGGGCGGCGCGCACCGACAGATCCCAGGCGTAAACCTCCCAGTCCACAGTCAACGGCCCGGCGATGGCCGCGCACCGCCATGTGTTCTTATCATCGCGGTGAACCGCAACCTCGCCCGCTTCGTCGTGGGCGGCAAGCCTGACGACATTCCGGGCGAAATCCCGAATCATGTAACTTCCCGGAATCCAGGCCGGCAGGAACAGGCGCTGACCTGCCGGATCAGGCTCGGGTAGGGTAAGCGTGACCCGGAACAGGTGGGCCTCGGGATGGCTGGGTTGAATCCGGTAACGGATGGACTGTTCGCTCATTCTGTTGATCTTGAGCCGAAAATTTCCAAGTGAATGCGGGCGCGGGACCGATCAGAAATCGTCCGCCAGAATATGCGCCTGGAGATCGGTATCAATGGGCAGATCCGCTTCGGAAACAGCCCAGCCCGAAACCGAAATCGAGGCCCCGTCTACGCTGCCAGAATCCCCCGACACCAGTGGGTGCCAGGCGAATAAGGGCTTGCCTTCTGAACGCAGACGGTACGCGCAGGTTTCAGGTAACCACTTGAATGACATGGGTTCGAGCAAGGTCAGCTTGAGGCAGTCCGGCACCTGTTCGTGGCGATGCTGGTAGTCGCGGCAGCGGCACCGCTCTACATCGAGCAGGCGGCAGGCAACGTCGGTGTAGTAGAGCCTGCCCGTGTCTTCGTCCTCGAGTTTGTGCAGACAGCACTTCCCGCAACCGTCGCACAGTGCCTCCCACTCCGCCGGGTTGAGTTCCGCGAGGGTTTTGTCGACCCAAAACGACACGGCTAACGCCTGACCCGAGCAGCAATCGGACTGCACAGCCGCTGGCCAGCGGCCGGCGCAGGTCTATCGGGCTTCATCGGTAGCCGGTGTCTCAGTAACCGGTGTGTATGTACTCGCGCAAACTCTCCACCTCGTGCTCCGCCTGTTCCAGTTTGGCTTTGACCAAGTCACCGATGGACACCATACCCACAAGTCTACCGTCGTCAATGACCGGTATGTGCCGACAGCGACGTGAGGTTATCAGGGCCATGGTTTCATCAATGCTGGTGGCGGGCGTGGCCGTCACCAGGTCCCGGGTCATGACCTCTCCCACCGCCACTCCAGCGGCATCGGCGCCCTTTTCGGCGATCAGATTCAGGACATCGCGCTCGGTGAAAATGCCCTCGAGGTTGTCCGCATCGGTGGAAACAAGCACAGACCCAACGCGTTCCCGGCTCATGATCCGGATGGCCTCGGCAACCGATGACTGCGGCGCGACTGTAAGTGTTCCCCCGCCCTTCAGCGCCAGGATATCCGCCAGCTTCATCGCTCTCCTCCATGTAGTGGAATGTCGGCGCCGCCAATCGGTGCCTTGATTGGAGCTTAGCAGGTATCCCGCGCTTTGGAGGCGCCCATCAGGGCGGTTACGTGAGCGGCCACGCTGTTACCCAAGGCGCCAAGGTGATAGCCACCCTCGAGGGTCGAGACGACGCGGCCGCCGCACAGGCGATCGGCCAGATCCAACACGCGATTGGTCAGCCATGCGTAATCGTCTTCGGTCCAGTTCAGACCGGCCAGGGGGTCCAGCCGGTGGGCATCGAAACCCGCCGACAGCAGGATCAGATCGGGTTGAAATGCCTCCATGGCGGGCAGCCCGACGGCATCGTAGGCATCGCGCATTTCGGTCGAACCGCTGTTCGGTGGCAATGGCATGTTGACGATGTTGTCGCTGCCGCCCCGCTCGGAGGCACTGCCAGTGCCGGGGTAGAGCGGGCTCTGGTGAGAGGAGATGTAGAGAATACCGGGCCGGGACCAGACAATGTCCTGGGTGCCGTTGCCGTGGTGGACGTCAAAATCCAGAATTGCCACCCGGTTCATGCCGTGGGCGTTCAGCGCGTGTGCGGCGGCCACGGCCGCGTTGTTGAACAGGCAAAACCCCATGGCCACGTCAGCCGTGGCGTGATGCCCCGGCGGCCGCACCGCACAGAATGCGGTGTCTGCCCGGCCTTGGGCCACTTCATCCACCGCCTCACACACCGCGCCTGCCCCCCGCAGAGCGGCATTCCCCGAGTCGGGCGATACGCAGGTGTCACCGTCGAGAAACGCGTGGCCTTGCATTGGAATCGCCTCCA
>Ga0316192_10002400_pt1 | contig 13659 bp, 9 predicted proteins | sample MerIslwburrow_MG_FD_204931 | JGI IMG/M metagenome (GOLD analysis project Ga0316192, IMG submission 204931) | Coastal sediment microbial communities from Maine, United States - Merrow Island worm burrow | ecosystem: Environmental > Aquatic > Marine > Coastal > Sediment | place: USA: Maine...
TGCGATAGCTGACCGAGCACCCCAATACCTGTTGCATGGGATCCCCATCCGCATCATCCAGATTCAGGTAACTGTTTTCTTCATCCCGTTCCAGGATGCCTTCACGCTCCAGAAATCCAGCAACACGGTGGCTGATGGTATGCACCAACTCCATCAGTTCCGGCTGAGCAGGTGCATTGGTGCGATGAAAACGGCTTTTACCCCAGGGCGTAGTGGTGTAAACACCGTCGAGGAAGAGCATATGGAAATGCACGTTCAAATTGAGCGCACTGCCGAACCGCTGGATCAATGTCACCGCACCGGTCTGTGCGGTTTTACGAGTAAATCCCGACTTCTTAATCAAATGGGACGATATGGCCCTGTAAACAATTCCCAGCACCCGCCCCATCAGCTCAGGGCGGCTGGCAAACAGGAAACGCAACTGAAAGGGAAAGCTCAACACCCACTGGCGTATAGGCTGTTCCGGTAAGACATCATCGACCAGCAACGCTGCGCTTTCGGCCATGCGCCTGGCGCCGCAACTCGGGCAAAAGCCACGACGCTTGCAACTGAACGCGACCAGGTGTTCATGATGGCATTCGCTGCATTGCACGCGCAGGAAACCATGTTCCAACCGTCCGCATTTGAGGTAATCGGCAAATTCCTGCTGTACATGAAAAGGCAAGGACTTGCCCTGCATGGCCATCACATCCCTGAACTCCGGGTAATGCCGCTCGATGATCTGATAGAGAAGTGTCTGTTCCGGCCGGTGACGTTGATAAGGTGGGCTGTGTGGCGACCGGTCCGTGATCGCGGCTTGCGGCATAACGTTCTCCATTCCATGGAGAGACCAATGTTCTCATAATGTTCTCTATCTGTATATAATGAAAGCTTCCACGTCACCCTGATAATTTCAATGCCGCCTGTAAATCCTCGTGTTCGAACGCACTGGCCATGCGGGTGATCTCAGCACGCTTGGCTCCGACTTCTGCTGCTACTGCCTGCCAGGTGCGTGTTACCTCTGCCACTTCACAGATAATCGTGCACGCCTGTTTGGCACTGAGACCAAAATAACCCGCCGTTTCCTGCAACAGTTCCACCGAGCAAGTGCCTTCATCAAGGTCAATGTTTGTTGTCAGTATCCGTGCCTTCACATCCACCGGTGTCGGGTTGAGATCATAGGCAGGCGAAAGGATCCAGCCTCCCTGCCCCGACCACAGAAAGCCGTGGTTGCGCAAGTGATCGTCAACGTTGGACACCAGAACATTAAAAACCACACGGCGATAAAGCTGCCACGCATCTTCCCTGGCCTGGGCACCATGCGCCGTCAAAGCATCTACCAGTTCCGGGTAACTGCCACGTTCACCGTCCCGCGACCCCGTCATCGACATTGCAGACAAGAAAGGAATGCGCCAGCTGTTGTCGCGATCAAAACGGCGCGACAACAGTACCTGTTTACCGGCAACCTGCAGCAGCTCATGCCCGGGGGTTTGTATACCCGCCCGTTCCGCCAGTCTGAGCGCGACTTCTTCCCAAGCTTCAATGCTGTAGTCGTCGGACTCCTTGGGAAATTTTGCGACCGATAGATGACCATGTTGATCGATCACGGATGCCTTGGGACGGGCGCCGCCCAGTGACGAACCCGGTGCGAATATCAACTGCAGATCATCGTCCGTCTCTTCATCACGCTCTATCCGTTCAGTGATCTGAAGCAGACGCCCAAGTTCAATCAACGCAGGAACGCCTTCACGTACAGGCGCCTGAAACTCCTCCTCACCATGCCAACGAAACCTGAGCGCACCCAGGCGGGTCTCATCTGCCACACCAAGCAGATAGTGCAACTCCCCCAGCGTGCGCACCTGCCGTCCCTCACGTTCCGCCAGACGTCGTTCAGCACGCTGCATCAGGCGTCTACCCCAGGTATCCGGTGCCGAGTCGCCAATCGACCCGAATATGGCCTGGCCCGCCTGCGGCGGGAATGTCCCTGCAGTCAGAGTCAGTGCAGGCTCAATCGAAAACCGGTTTGCATCGCCAAGCCAGGTCTCGTCATATTCAAAGGTAACGGTCTCTCCCCGACGTGATGCCTGCCGATGAAGCACCCCCAGTGGACGCACCTGCCCTTCCAGATCAATGTGGACCTCAACGTCAGTCATCCGATTTCTTCCTGCGCTTATTCGACATGCGCACACGCTGGGGCAGTTCCCCGGAAGCGAGCGCCTGACCGATTTCATCATGGGCCGGATCAGCAAGCTGATCGAGCCTGTCTAGCAAGCCCAGTGCCTGCAATACCGCGGCATAAATCCCCATACTCACACCGGGATCACCCGCCTCAACCCGTTGCAGGGTAGCCCGGCTGGTAAAGGCACGCTCTGCGACCACAGCCATGGTCAAACGGCGCCGCTGCCGAGCTTCACGGACATCGGTACCCAGCTTTCTCAAGACACGCTTGACTACAGAAGATGGTATATGTGGTTTTGGCATAATGTATTATTCATATTACACTAAATATATTTAATGTAACATTAATATTACATTAATCAAGTGAAATCGCCGATACCATGAACATTTCAACATGCATGGCATGGTATAGGTGCGTCACGCTAATTGTGAGTGTGGCGATACCATGATCTATACCATTGGAAAAGGTACTAACTGCTTCCCGATGCCTGCCAGTGCCAGATGTTGCCAGACAAAAATGAGGATAAGTGATTGGTTCTGCTAGCTTTCTGTGAATTAGTGCCCGTGAGTGCCAGTCAGTGCCAGTCAGTGCCAGATCTGCGCTATTCGCACTCTATTATCAATAAGCCTTTTTTATCTTTTATATTGAATGGGTTATATTCCTGCTAAATCGTAATACCATGAAAAAGACCATGCTCAGAAATTCCTGCTGATCGACATGAAAGTGATTCGTTCAGTTAAGTATTTCACGATTCACCCCTGTTTTTAGGCCGCTTACACTCCACCTCCTATCCTCCTAATTTACCGCCCATATATTCCATATTTTACGTTGATGTAATCCGTATTTTACGGTACTTTACCATCCCTGTATCCACGATGGATTGAACCACGAATTGATGAGGCTTTACTGGATACTTGGATAGCAGTTTTCACTCCAGCCTAATCCTGGGGTATCATTGCTAACAAATCTTTTTACAGAATAATCGCATAGCCTATCAATGCTTTTGGCAGCGATTCACTACGGCTAGGTTTAATTTATGAATTGGTTAACTGTTGCATGGTCTATTTGCGCTGGTATCTGCGTCATGTTAGCGCTGTTACACATCCTATTGTGGATGAAAGACCGCAGCAAAATGGCGTATTTACTGTCGGCGGTTATGGCATTGAGCGCCGCTGCGAGCGCCATCGCCGAGTTGAGTCTGCTGCATACCCAATCCGTTTCTGCCTATCTGCTCATAATGCGCTGGCAAGTGTTTTTCGTTTATCTGCTGCTCATGCCCTTGCTGTGGCTGGTATCGTTGCGGTTAGATTCCTCGCATCGCTGGTTAGCGAACCTTATCGTTGCCATATGGACGGTGGCACTGGTGATTAACTTTGTTTCACCAGGCAATCTGGTTTATGAAAACCTGGACGAAATCACGCGGTACACAACGATTTGGGGAGAGCATTACAGCCATGGAGTCGGACCGGAAAATCCCTGGAACATTCTAGCCAATGTGGCCGTGTTGTTGATACTCATCTACGTAATCATGGCATCAAATAAATCTTGGCGTAGGGGCGAACACAAACGGACGATTGTCATCGGTGGCAGCATAGTAGCGTTCCTGCTATTGGGTGGAATTCATTCCATGCTGGTGGATAGTGGAATGCTGGCCACGCCGTACATGGTGAGTTTTGCCTATCTCGCTATCGTACTGGCGATGAGTTACGAGTTGGTATCGGATGCCGTGCAAGTACCCATGTTATCGCGGGAAATTCACGCCAACGAAAAACGCTGGCAGGACTTGCTGGAAAATGTCCAGTTGGCCGTCATTGCCATCGATGCCAAAGGGTGTATCAGTTACGCCAATCCCTTTTTTGAAAAATTATCAGGCTACTCAGCAAACAACTTGCAGGACAAACAACTTATCACACTTCTACCCGAGGACGAGCGCGAAGAATTTAGGATGCGTATTGAGCAGGCGATGAAAATCGGTCCACGACCGCATAGCCAATGGACGGTAATCTGTGCCACGGGTGAGGAGCGGCAACTGGCCTGGTCGGCGGTCAGGCAAAACGACAGCAACGGTGAATTCGCCGGTATAATCGCGGTAGGAGCGGATATCACAGAGCGCTTAACTACGCAAAGAGAACTTCAACAATCGCAACGAGAACTGGAACGCTTAACTCGCGCCAGCATGTTGGGTGAACTGGCATCGGCGCTGGCGCACGAACTCAATCAGCCGTTAACGGCAATACTCAGTAATTCACAGGCCGCATTGCGCTTTATGGCAAACGATCAGGTGGGTTTCGGCGAATTGCACGATATCCTGGAAGACATCGTCCGTGATGACAAACGCGCCGGCGAGGTCATTCACAGCATGCGCGCCATGCTACGTAAAGGGGAAATCAAACGGGAACAGTTTGATATCAAGAAAGCGATAGACGAAGTTGTTACCATGTTGCACAACGAATTAGATGCCCAATCGATCCGGGTAGAAATCGAACTTCCCACAGACCTACCGTTAATCAGCGCAGGCCGCGTAGAGATTCAACAAGTGCTAATGAATATAATACTGAATGCTGCGCGGGCTATGCAATCTACGCCGACAGAACAACGCGCTATCAGCATTCAAGCCTGCAAAGATGAAGCAAATATAACATTGTTAATAACCGACCGTGGTTCCGGGATCGATCCCAGCGATTTACCCAATATTTTTACCGCTTTTTATTCCACCAAATCCGCCAATATGGGCATGGGATTAGCCATTTGCAAGAGGATAATTGAAGCCCATGGTGGTAAGATATGCGCCGAGAACAATCCCCTAGGGGGCGCTGTATTTACCTTCACTTTACCGGTGAAACGTTAACATGGATGAGACACAGTCTACAATCTTTATCATTGACGATGACGCCTCGGTGCGCAAAAGCCTACAGCGCTTATTGCGCGCACACCAATACCAAGTGGAAACCTTTGCCTCAGGGCAGGATTATCTATCGCGGGAACCGTTTGGCGGTATTGGCGCCATAGTTCTCGACATTCAAATGCCGGGGTTAACCGGCATGGATGTGCAATCGCAATTGCTAGCCCAGGGGGCTAACCTGCCGATCATTTTCTTAACCGGGCACGGCGACATCCCCACCACCGTGACGGCGATGAAACGCGGCGCGGTGAATTTTCTTACCAAACCCGTGGACGAAACCGCGTTGCTACAAACCATCCGCGATGGGTTGCAACGCCACATTAAAATACACGAAACATCGCAAGACCAGGAAATCCTCCGCCAGCGCCTATCGACATTAACATCCCGTGAACATGAGGTCATGCGATATGTGATTGGCGGAGCGTTAAATAAACAAATCGCTCATCAACTGGATATCGCCGAAAAAACCGTTAAAGTGCATCGCGCACACATGTTGGAAAAAATGCGTGTAACTTCAGTGGCAGAATTGGTACGCGTATGCAGCGATATCGGAGTGAGTCCTCTGCAAACCTCTAAAAAATTCCTCACTGACGAGACCTTAGGCTAAACACCGACACAACCACAAATATAGGCCTTTGGTCCAATAACTTTCATGGCGAGTCTTGGTTAGCATAATGGATTAGGCCCAAGAGTCACTATCGGAATTGATTAAAATGCAAGAGCAAATCGAGCCCGCTGAAACCAAACCCTCGGGATGGCGCCTTGGCGTAGCATCGGTACTCATTGTGTTAAGCCTGTCCTCGGCGTTATTTGTTCCGTTGGTGGCGAGTATGGATTTATCCACTGAAGTCAAAACGGCAATTTCCGGGTTATTGGTACTGGGCTTCCCTCAGCTATTGATTATCATAGCCGTCACTATTGTAGGTAAGTCCGGATTTAACTACATCAAAAGCCGCATTGGCGGATTCTTCAAACAGTTCGGGCCTCCTAAAACCGTCAGAAAAAGCCGCTACCGCATCGGCTTGTTGTTGTTTTTTATCCCCGTTTTACTCGGACTGCTGACACCATATGTTTCGCACCTGGTGCCCGATTACGAATCGAAGCGGGTTTATATGGCCGTCGGCGGCGACATATTGTTTCTGACCAGCCTGTTTGTGCTCGGCGGCGATTTTTGGGACAAATTAAAATCGTTGTTTGTGTATGAATCTAAGGCTGTGTTTCCGGAGCATGTTCAAAAGTAGTAGGGTTTGTCATTGCGAGCGATAGCGCGGCAATCTCAAAAGCTCTCCGACAACTACTCAACTCAGTGCACGCAGCAACGCCTTAGAGATTGCCACGGCGCGAAAAGATGCGCCTCGCAATGACACGCAACCGGGGGCTGTCATTGCGAGCGATAGCGCGGCAATCTCAAAAGCTATCCAGTAACCACTTAGTTCAGTCCTATCTCAGAATATTTCCTATAATCCCCAATCCGCCTCCAAAAACCCACCACAGCAATCAACTAATTAAACCAAAGTAAGCCCTTGGTCCAATAGTCACCCCCACACAACCTAAGCTAAGGTTGGAACAATCCACAAAAATGTTGATTAAAAAACAAACATAGGGCAAACAGTGACCACAGTCTATATCGTAGACGATGACGACTCAGTGCGAACGGCGTTGGCGCGCCTGATTCGTTCCGCGAACATGCAGGTGCACAGCTTCGGGTGTGTCGACGAATTCCTCAACAGCGACAAGCCCGATGAACATTCATGCGTCATCGCTGATATTCGTATGCCCGGTCAAGGTGGTTTTGACTTACCAAAGTTGTTAGCTGCTCGCGGACATAAATACCCGGTGATTTTTTTATCCGCGCAAGACACCGAACAAACTCGTGCCGCTGCTAAACGAGCCGGTGGTGCAGGGTTTTTTCGCAAGCCGGTGGACGCGCAAGCATTGTTAGACGCCATAGAGTGGGCGATCCGGGAAGAAAACTCCAATGATCAACTGCCGCATTAGTCATACAGTAAGTAGGGTGGGCGCCACCCATCCTATACAGCAGAGGTGGGATTGCGCGAGCGTTCGTTATGATATGTTACTAGTACAGTTATGCTTTGTAAGCAACTGAGTCTGTGCATTAACGTATCACGCAGAGCTAGAGAGTTTAATTCAATCAATCGAGACAATAGAGGACGCACGATGAGGAAAGAACTCAACAGGTTACTGGTCTTGGTTGTCGTGCTTGTTACGCAGGCGGTGATACAAGCGCACGCCACTGAAGAGCGCTGGAAAGGCTTGCAGTCTTTACCATTTCCAGAAAACTATCCGACACCGGAGGCTGCTCAACGCCTCAATGATGAGATGCTTTTCCACCGGGCCACGCAGGTAGTGGGATGGTCTTTACCTGCAATGACGCTCTGGTACATGAAAAAAGGGTCCGAAGCGCAGTTTGGTGCAGGCTCTAATGTGCTCGTGATCTGGAAAGACCGACTCAGTGCAGAGACTATCGTCAGCACGCCCAACTCGGATGTGATCTACGCCATGGGGTATATCGATCTGAAGAAAGATGGACCGACTGTCATCGAGGTTCCGCCGAAGCAGCAGGGCATCCTGGATGACTTCTGGCATCGACCGCTCACCGATGTTGGTTTCGTTGGACCGGACAAGGGTAAAGGTGGCAAGTACCTGATCCTGCCGCCTGGTTACAAAGGTAAAAAACCTAAGGGCTACTATACCTTCGAGAGTCCAACCTATAACGTGTTCGTATTTTGGCGGGCGTTCCGCGACAAGAAGACCGGTGATGCCAGCGAGGCCGTTGCCCTGATGGAAAAAACCCGGATCTATCCTCTTGAGCGCAAGAATAATCCACCACCGATGAAGTTTCCTAACGGATCAGGCCAGCCGGCAAATATGGTCTATCCTCGAGATTACACTTATTTCGAAGGACTTGCCGAGTTTGTGCAGGAAGAAGCGGTTGATGCCGAGGACTGGTCGATGCGCGGTCTGATGGCTTCGCTTGGAATCGAGAAGGGCAAGCCATTTCAGCCGGACGATCGCATAAAGGGGATCCTCAGTGCGGGCGCTGACGTTGGCATGAAAATGGCTCAGTCGCTGCGCTTCAGTGACTATCTGCCAGACACCAAGTACTGGCCGGATCGGCAATGGCACAACGTACTCAACGTGCTGAATGTGGAGTTCAAGACCGACTCCTATATCAACGTGGACGCCCGGATTGGAATGTTCAACGTCGGTTACTCGATCAGCCCCGCGATGGTGATGAATATGGTCGGCAAGGGATCGAAGTATCCGTTTGCCTATCGCGATGCCGAGGGCAATTACCTGTCGGGTGGCAAGACCTACAAGTTGCACATCCCCGGGCCGGTGCCCGCCGCGAATTTCTGGAGCATCACTCTGTATGATGCTGGCAATGCATCCGGTCTTCAGAACGGCCAGCCGTTTCCCTCGATCGGTTCGCTAGACAAGCTGAAGTACAACCCGGATAAATCTGTCGACCTGTACTTTGGTCCCGAACTTCCGAAGGGCGTACCGGAATCCAACTGGCGCAAGACCGTGCCAGGCAAGGGATGGTTTGTGTTGTTCCGTCTGTACAGTCCGACGGAGCCTTTCTTCGACGGCTCCTGGCGGCCTGGCGATTTTGAGCCAATGCCGGGCGCTTAACGGATCCAGAGAATCATAAATAGGAGCTAACTCATGAGAATAAACCACAAAGAGAAATGGTCGACTTGTCTACTTGCCGTCAGCACTGCCATTTGCGTATCTATGACCGTGCCAACGACGGCGAATGCGGAATACGTCGGATTTGTCAATGAGGAAGGCGTCAAGGCTACCGTTCGCGAGCCAAACTACTCGCCCTATGCGGGACGTGCCTACCCGAAAAAGGTGTTGTGGGGCGATACGCATCTGCACACCTCCCAGTCTCTGGACGCGCGGGCACTGGGGCCTATTCCCGGACCAGAGGAAGCCTACCGTTTTGCGCGAGGCGAGGAAATCGTCTCCGGAACGGGACAGAAAGTGATGCTGTCACGGCCGCTCGATTGGCTCGTTATCTCGGATCACTCAGACGCGATGGGGGCGATGACGGAAATCGTAGCGGGCAATCCAGAACTCTTGCGTGATCCGAAAGTGCGTCAGTGGCACGAAATGATTGCGAAAGGCGGGGAATCGGCTGTCGAAGCGGCCATGGACGTGATCGCAACGTTCTCACGGGGTAAGACTCCCGAGGTGCTTAAGAAGAAAGAGTTCAGCCAAACTATCTGGGAGCATTATTTGAAAGCGGCGGATAAGTACAACGAACCCGGAGTCTTCTCCGCTATCATAGGCTACGAATGGACCTCGACGGATGGCGGATACAACCTTCACCGCAACGTGCTGTACCGCGATGGTAGCGATCTCGCTCGCCAAATGTTGCCTTATACCGCTGCGGAGAGTTTCAATCCCGAGGACCTGTGGAAGTGGATGGCAAGGTACGAAAACAAAACCGGGGGTCGGATACTGGCAATTGCCCACAATGGCAACTTGAGCAACGGTTTAATGTTTCCCGAAATCAACCCGGAAACCAAGAAGCCCCTGACGAAAGATTATGTCGAAACACGGGCTCAATGGGAACCGCTTTACGAAGTCACGCAGATGAAGGGCGACGGCGAGGCACATCCATTGCTCTCTCCTAACGACGAGTTTGCCGACTACGAAACCTGGGACAAGGGTAACCTGGGCCCGGTTAAAAAGGAAAACAGCATGCTGCAGTACGAATATGCACGCGAAGCACTGAAGAATGGCTTGAAGCTGGAAGCCAAGCATGGCACCAACCCGTACAAATTCGGCTTGATTGGTTCTACCGACAGTCACACATCGCTTGCGACTGCAGAGGAAGATAACTTCTTTGGCAAGGCCACGCATAAAGAACCTAGCGCTCACCGTTGGGAGAAACCCGTCTACCAATTCGGCGAAATAACCACCATGGGTTGGGAACAGACCGCCTCAGGATACACGGGAGTATGGGCAACAGAAAATACACGTGAAGCTATCTTTGACGCGATGGCCCGCAAGGAAGTGTACGCGACAACCGGATCACGTATGACTGTATGGTTCTTTGGTGGCTGGAACTTCGAAACTGCTGATGCTTCCAAGCGCACGCCCGGTCGGATCGGTTACTCAAAGGGCGTTTCCATGGGTGGTGATCTCGGGCAAGGCCCAAGCGGCAAGTCCCCTTCTTTCCTGGTTGCCGCGCTCAAAGATCCGTACAGCGGCAACTTGGATCGCATTCAGATCGTCAAAGGCTGGCTCGACAAGAAAGGTAAGACACACGAAAAAGTTTATAACGTTGCCTGGGGCGATGCCGATAAACGCAAATTGGACAAAAAAGGTAAGGTGCCACCGGTTGGCAGCACCGTGGATGTGAAGAACGCGACCTGGAGCAATACGATCGGTGATCCTGAGCTGATCACGGTTTGGCAGGATCCTGATTTTGATCCTTCACAGAAAGCCTTCTACTACGCACGTGTTATCGAGATTCCGACGCCACGCTGGACGGCGTATGATGCCAAACGCTTCGGTGTGAAGATGTCGAAAGAGGTCCCGATGACCACGCAGGAGCGGGCCTACACGTCACCTATTTGGTATACGCCGAAGAAGTAATACAACACATTGTCATTGCGAGAAACGTTTTTTGTGACCAAGCAATCACTACGATGTTTGTGTAGCTACTGAGTTAAGTGGCTGTTGGAGAGTTTGTGAGATTGCCGCGCTATCGCTCGCAATGACAGTGTTAAAGCTAGAATTGGATTTCGACTATAGTGTCATTGCGACGAGTGCATGGATGCACGAGGTAGAGCACAAAAAGTAGGCGCTTTAAGAAACGTAGGACGCGGTTGCCGAGGCGCGTTGCGAGCGTAGCGAAGCAATCCCGCCGCGGCAATCTCTGCAGTGTTTGTTCATGTACCAAGTTTGAGGGCAGTAGAGAGCTTTAGAGGTTGCAGCCTGCCGGGCTCCGCTCGCAGTTTTAGGACGCTCTCATTGACAGCCTTCGAGGTTCGTTGGGATTGACGTAACAAATCGATTTATTGAGTAAGGGGAGTATATAGATATGAAAAACACGAAGTATATAGCTCGTCGAAGTCTTTTGTTCTTTGCGGGAGCGACGTTGCTTTTAGCAATACCCGTGAGCGTTCTAGCTAATGGTGGGGGAGACTTGCGCGCTGCGGTGCAAAACCCTATCAGTTCGCTCGTTAGTTTGCCATTTAAGTTTAATTTTGACTACGGTGCGGCCAACGGTGACGGGACTATTTTAAACATTCAGCCGGTTTATCCCATCACCAAAGGCGATTGGAACTATGTCAGCCGTTTGATACTACCCATCGGCAGTGTTGATGGCGCGATTTCAAATTCTAATAATCCCAATCCTGGTGGAGGGGCAGAAAGCGCATCTGGTTTGGGTGACGCAAACTATTCCTTGTTTTTATCTCCGGTGAAGTATGGCAAAGTCATTTGGGGGGCGGGCCCTACCATAAATATGCCTACAGCATCCGAAGATCAGTTGGGCAGCGGTAAGTGGAGCGCGGGTGTGACAGCAGTTGCGTTAACCCAGCCCAAATGGGGCAGTCTGGGTATATTGGGTCGACAAATCTGGTCAGTTGCCGGTGACAGCGATCGCGAGGATGTAAGCCAGTTTTTAATGGAGCCTTTTGCCAACTATAACCTCGATAAAGGGTGGTTTCTAATTACGGATATTATTATCACCGCGAATTGGAAGGCATCTTCAAGTCAAACATGGACAGTACCACTGGGTGGTGGTATAGGTCGGGTTTACAAGATCGGTAAACAAGCGGTTAACAACCGTATTGAGGCTTATTACAATGTGGAGAAACCGGATTCGGCTCCGGATTGGACTTGGAGTTTTACCTTTCAGTTTTTGTTTCCGAAGTAGTTAATAAAAGAGCGAGTTTGAATGAGGGCTAGATCAACCGAATCCTTAGAGAAAAAACCATGTTAGCACATCAATGGTGTCGTATTCAGAACGGCGTGATGGCTGCATTAGCCATCGTCCTATTCAGTGGCATGGGATTTAGCGCTTGCACGCAGGAAAAAGGCGACCAGGCTGTCACCCAGAAGAAAAGCGAACAGACCGTAGCACAGAAGAAAGTCGAACAGGCTGTCGTCTATACGGCAAAGAAGATCATCACCATGGATGAGGCTACACCCGAAGCAACCGCAGTTGCCGTTGCCGGCGATAAAATTACCGCCGTCGGGAGCCTCGAACAAGTCAAGCAGCAACTGGGTAGTCAACCGTACAATGTGGTTGACACCTTCAAAGACAAAGTGCTGCTGCCGGGTTTCATCGACAATCACTTGCATCCGTTGCTGGTTGCCGGTTTTGTTTTACAGATGAAGTTCATCACTCCGTTCGACTGGAATCTCCCCAGTGGCTTCGTCAAGGGGGTGCGCGGCAAAGAAGCCTATCTGGCTCGCTTGAAAGAGATCGAGGCGGGCATGCAAGATCCGAAGGAGATGCTGTGGACCTGGGGACATCATGCCCTGTTTCACGGTGACGTCTGGCGCGAGGATCTCGACAAGATATCGTCGACGCGCCCCATCATCGTTTGGGGTCGTTCCTTCCACGAAGTCGTTCTCAACTCGGCAGCGCTGAAGGAGTTGGGCGATGATCCCAAGGATCCTCAAGTGGATTGGCTCAAAGGCTGGCTTTTTGAGGCCGGCTTTAAAAAGCACTTTTTACTCAAAGTCGGGCCGTACCTGATGGCACCGGAACGGTTGATGCCCGCTTTGGCGCAAGCACGTGAGATCCTTCACCGTGGCGGCATCACCACTGCGGCGGATATGGCCGCCGGCGCGATGGATCCGGACAAGGAGTTCGCGGCGGTGGAAGCCGCGTACAATAACGCCGAGACGCCGTTTCGGCTGTTCCTGATTCCGGTGGGCAGCGAGCTGATCACCAAACGCTACGGCGGGCTGGAACAGGCGGCAGATGCCTACGCGAACTTGCCGAAGCAGAACACGCACCACATCAGATGGGATGAGAAGCAGGTCAAGCTGTTTGCCGATGGCGCGTTCTACTCCCAGTACATGCAGATGCAGGATGGCTACACCGATGGGCATAAAGGCGAATGGATTATGCCGCCTGATGAACTGGAACGTGCAGCCAGGGTTTTCTGGAACAAGGGCTATCAGATTCATGTGCATGTCAACGGCGACCTCGGCATGAAGGTGACACTCGATGTGCTCGAGAAGCTGCTGCGAGAGAACCCGCGCAAGGATCACCGCTTCACCATGCATCATGCCGGCTACTTCACGCAGGAGCAGGCCAAACGCATGGGTGAGCTTGGCGTCGCCGTCTCGGCACAGCCGTACTATCTATACACCATGGGTGACGCCTACACCAAGGTAGGCCTGGGGCCGGAGCGCGCGCCCTATATGGTCCGAGCCAAATCGCTGCTGGATAACGGGGTGAAACTTTCCCTGCACTCGGACTTTACGATAGCGCCTGCCGAACCGCTGCGACTCGCCTGGGTGATGGTGAACCGGTTCTCCGCGAGCGGTAAGGTGCTTGACCCCGATGAGCGCATTACGGTCGAGCAGGCGCTGCGCG
>Ga0316192_10002401_pt1 | contig 13659 bp, 9 predicted proteins | sample MerIslwburrow_MG_FD_204931 | JGI IMG/M metagenome (GOLD analysis project Ga0316192, IMG submission 204931) | Coastal sediment microbial communities from Maine, United States - Merrow Island worm burrow | ecosystem: Environmental > Aquatic > Marine > Coastal > Sediment | place: USA: Maine...
AAACTGATTTTTGAAAAGATTTCATTAAATTATGTGATTAATTTATTTTTAAAAATAATGATAAAATTTCTTAAATATGTATCCTTTCTATTGATGATTATGAAACCACAAGGTTGAGAATCATTGATTATGCAATCTGTTTGTTCAACCCGAAATCGGCATTAGAAAATTTATTCCATCTTTAAACTGCTGCAAAACAGTCCGTTGCACCCACATATATAAACTCACCATAGCGTTGCTATGCCTCGTCTCAATAAGTGTCTGTTTTATTGCACTTTAAAGCCTCATTACAAAGTTCTATTGCCGAATTCGGGTTCAATCTTGAAATCAAGTACCTGATGTACAAATCCAAGTAAAGACTAATATGCAACCATTCAATTGTAGAATATACATGAGCCAGCCGGAGGAAGTATGTGGGCTATTAATACCTTTAATTATGTCGCCAATCTGATGAGCGTCTTACTAATTTGTTTTTCCTGCTCAAGAGAATTTTATTAAGCCGAAAAGTTCTATATTACTTTGAAAGTTGCGTAAGAAATTCTCTAACCTGTTTGAAAGATTCTATTCGATATTTTGCCTGGGAAGAAGTTTGACCAACCTTAATAGTGATAGCATTCTCTGGCATGGCCAAAAAGGTATCTTCATCAGTCCAGTCATCTCCGATAGCCATAATAAAATCAAAAGATCCATTATCTAGCCATTTCTCTGCAGCATAACCTTTGTTTACTTCAGAATTTTTAATTTCTACAACTTTATCACCTTCAAGAACACTCAGATTCTTATTTGCTGACATATACGTGAGATGGCTAGCCAGCTCGCGTGTCCTGAGTTCTCCCAATCCAGTTTCCACTTTTCGGAAATGCCAGACAAGTGAATAATCCTTCTCTTCAACAAATGATCCCGGTGTTCGGTCCACATAGGATTCCAATATGGGCCGGAATTCATCTTTCCATTCATTTTTCATATTGAACAATGTTGTCCAGTCCTTTTTTTGCGCCTTTAGCCATACGCCATGCTCTGCTATTAATTCTATGTTCAGGTCTCCCAGCCATTCAGATAGTGTAATTCTATCTCTCCCGCTAATAATGATCACCTTGTTCTTTTTGTCGGCAGCCAAATTTTTTAAAATATCAAGAAGTTCCTGATCTGGTTTTGCCTTAACCGGATCATCAAAAAATTCTCTCAGTGTACCATCATAGTCCAAAAATAAAATCCGGTCAGATGAAGCCTCGTATTTATCAATTATGCTTTTAACCAGCTTTTTATCTAATATTTTTGTTGCAAGTGATTCCTGCTTTTCTATCACTTCATCTAACCGGTCCATGAATATTTTTACCCAGTGATGGATATTATACCTTTTCAAAGATTCTTGCATGATACTCATATGGGCCATTTGCGTTTCTGGCATCATGGTTAATGCAGTATGAATAGCTTCCACTACCTGGTTGATATCATTGGGATTTATTAGAATTGAATCCGACAGTTCTTTAGCGGACCCTGCCATTTCACTTAATATTAAAACGCCTTTTTTATCCAGTTTACTAGCAATAAACTCCTTACATACTAGATTCATTCCATCTCTCATTGGAGTAACAAGCGCAACATCAGCCATTCTATAAAAAGCGGATAATGAGTGTAAAGAAAAGGATCTATAAAAATAGTGAATAGGTGTCCAGTGAATAGAACCTAATTTGCCATTAATTTTACCAACCAGTAAATCGATTTCTTCTTTTAGACGTCTGTATTCATCTACATTATCCCTGGAAGGAACTACAATTAATAGGAGCGATACTTCACCAATGAAATTCGGGTACCGTTCGAAAAAAAGATCTAAAGCCTGTAATCTTTCCGGAATACCTTTTGAATAGTCTAGTCTGTCAATAGATAACATAAGTTGATGTTGCCCAATAGATGTCCGGTAGTCTATCTCTCGTTTTATGGTTTCAGGAGATGAAGCCGCTTCGCTATATTTAGCATAATCGATTCCCATAGGAAATGAATCTACCTCCACATTTCTCGAGTCAACATTTATCACACCACCTGAGTTAGGTATGGCCGCAATTCTACTTACGGAACTCAAGAAGTGTCGCATGTCATCATAGGTATGAAAACCGATTAAATCAGAGCCTAGCATGCCAAACAGTATTTCCTTTCTCCAGGGAAGGAGTCTGAATGCTTCGTAAGAAGGAAAAGGAATATGTTGAAAGAATCCAATCCTAATATCTGGCAGGGCCTTTCTTACCATTTGAGGCAATAAAAGCAGTTGATAGTCATGTATCCAGATTATATCTCCCGGATTTGCAATTTTTACAACGATATCGCAAAACTTCTGGTTAACTTCGTTATAGCCATCAAAAAGTTCCTGTTTATAAATGGCGTATTGATTAAAGTAGTGGAACAAAGGCCAAAGTGTTGCATTGCTGAATCCTTCATAAAAAACCTCAAGATCCTGCTCGGTTAAAAATACAGGAGCCATATTTTCATCCTTGAGATCCTGAACTACTTCCTTTTTGTCTTTATCATTATCAAGCACTATACCAGGCCAGCCAATCCAAAGGTTGCCACCCTTTTTATATACTGAGCTCAGCCCGGTGGCAAGGCCACCTTCACTTGGTTTATAAACCAATGTATCATTTAACTTTTCAATTTTAATTGGTAGTCTGTTGGAAATTATGATGATTCGTGACATATGCTCTTTATTAACAATACTTTTTACTCAATTTAGCAAACAACTTTATATTACCCTTGATTAAAGGAACGAAGTTTGATTTCTGTAAGTCTTCTTTTTGTATCAAGAGGGAAATCCCCTTTTAGCATCCAATCATAATATGATTTCTCTTTATTGAATACATCAATTACCCTTTTGCCTTTGTGTTTTCCGAAATTAAAAACCTCTTCATCCGAGTCATTGTATACAATTCGTCCTGCAAGATCAACCATTTTTTGATTTGTCAGATCATGCAATTTGGTGATATCATTCTCAATAATACCTAGATCATTACCTTTTAGATCACTTACGCTCTGTCCTTCATACTTTCGTATCTGACTGTCTAACACTTCGAGAGTGGCTTTGGTATCAACCATTGCATTATGAGCATTTTCCAAATCTTTAGTACAATAGAACCGGTAGGCCGAAGATAGATTTCTCTTTTCCATCAAGTGAAAAATTTTCTGAGCATCAACCAGTTTTTTATTACTGATATCAAAATCGACACCTGATCGAAGAAATTCCTCAACCAATAATGGGACATCAAATTTAATTATATTGAATCCCGCTAAGTCACTACCCTCAAAAAACTGAATCAGGTCTTTTGCCAGGCTTTTAAATGGTGGAGCATCTTTTACATCCTCATCATAAATACCATGAATAAGGCTTGATTCAACTGGAATCGGAATCAATGGATTAACTCTATGCATCCTCTCAATTTGAGTGCCATCAGGCATTACTTTTACGGCTGCTATTTCAACAATTTTATCCTTTGAAATATTTATACCTGTTGTCTCAAGATCAAAAAAGATTAATGGGTTTCGAAGTTTTAAATACATGCGTAATTATATAATGGTAGTAAATTCACTGGCAAATTCTTTTATATCCAGGCCTCCAAAATTGCCTGAGCTCATCAGGAGAGATACTGAATTGTCAACTATACTGTCTCTTAATAAAAATTTAAGTTCCTCTGTTTTTCTAACAATAATGATTTCCTGATCGTTAAATCCATTTTTAATTGACTCATCATCCAGGCGAGGCATTTTTTTAATCTCAAAAGTATGATCATTTATAAAAACAATTTTTACGTCTGCCTTGTTCATGGTATCCTTGTATTCCATAAGAAATTTTTTGTTTAAACTGCTAAACGTATGCAATTCAAAACAGGCAATAACTCTTTTTCCATGAAATAATTCACTGGCTGCTTCTATTGTTGATTTTAATTTTGAAGGAGAATGGGCAAAGTCTTTAAAAATTGAAATTTTGTCATTTTCCAGGATTGGTTCAAGTCTGTTTTTTGCACCTTTAAATGATTGTATTGCTTTTTTAATGATGGATTTATCCAGATTAAGTACTTCGAGAGTTTTTATTGCACCAGCCAGGTTTTGCATATTATGTTTCCCAAATACTGATAGTGGAATCCAATCATTATCATACTTTAAAATATATTTATTGTTTTCGATCTTATACTCCGGAGTCTGATAAGCTAGAGTATTGAAAATACGGTTTTTCTTTTCCACTAATCCAGCAAGAATCCCGTCCTCAGAATTATAGATAATTACACCATCACTAGGAGTGTTATCAATAAATTTTTCAAATTGGTTTATGTATGATTCCTTTGTTGGAAAAGCATTAATGTGATCCCAGGAAATTCCACTTATCAATCCAACCTGATGATTATACCTTATAAACTTAGGTGTTCTGTCAAGCGGGGAGGAGAGGTATTCGTCTCCTTCTAAAATTATTACAGGGGCATTTGAAATTTGAACCATATTATCGAAACCTTCAATACCAGCTCCAACCAGGTAATCAAAAGGTTTTCCACTATACTTCATTACATGCAATATCATGGAAGTTATTGTGGTTTTACCATGAGATCCGGCAATCACAACCCTTTTGGCATTTTGAGAAGCTTGATATATATAATCCGGAAAGGAATAGATGTTTAATCCAAGTGACTGAGCTTTAAGCAATTCCGGGTTGTCTGGTCTTGCATGCATTCCAAGAATTACAGCTTCAGTGGAACCTGACAATTTATCGGGAAACCATCCCATTTTGGAAGGCAAGATCCCGTTTTGTGATAAATGTGATCTTGAGGGTTCAAAGATCTCATCATCTGATCCGGTAATTTGATAACCTAGGCTTCTCAAGGCAATAGCCAGGTTGTGCATTGCACTACCACCGATAGCAATAAAATGAATTTGGCTTTTGTGCTGGGTCATATTATATTTCAAAGTTAAAACAAAAGTATTAGCCGCCCAAAGGGTCTGTAAGAAATGATGTTTATAATATGTTGATAATAGCTATTTCGGTTGTGGAAAAAAACATTAAAACTAATCATGAGTATTTTTTTTATAACTTAGATAACTTCTAAATTTGCTGTATTGAAATATATTTTTATTAAGGGTTAATGGAGTCAAAAAAACCATCGAATATTAGAATCGGTCCAAAGGGCAGGTCTATCGCCAATTTGGATATCAGTGCACACCTTGGGAAATTGCCTCCACAGGCCCCTGAACTCGAAGAGGCTGTTTTAGGCGCATTAATGCTGGAAAAAGATGCATTGTCTCAAGTGATTGAAATATTAAAACCTGAGATTTTCTATAAAGAGGCTCACAGTGAAATTTATGAAGCTATAAAAGAATTATTTGAAGATTCTGAGCCCGTAGATATATTAACAGTAACAAATCGGCTTCGTAAAAAAGGTAAACTGGAATTAGTTGGAGGGGCTTACTATATCACCAATTTAACCTCTAAAATAAATTCTTCCGCTAATATCGAATATCATGCTCGCCTGATTATAGAAATGGCAATAAAAAGGGCGCTTATTAGAATATCTTCTGAGATTCAGAAAGATGCTTATGAAGATTCGACTGATGTATTTGAATTGCTGGATAAAACAGAGCAAGCTTTATTCGATGTGTCAGAGACAAATATCAGGAAAAACTTTGACAGTATGCGTTCTTTAATGAACGATGCGATTAAGGAGCTTGAATACAAAAAAAACCAGACCGATGGCCTTACAGGAATTCCTTCTGGATTCACTGCACTGGACCGGGTCACCTCAGGTTGGCAGAAATCAGACCTGGTGATAATTGCAGCTCGACCTGGAATGGGAAAATCTGCTTTGGTAGTTTCAGCATTACGAAACGCGGCAGTTGAATTTAATAAAGCCGTTGCTATTTTCTCATTGGAGATGTCTTCCATTCAATTGGTAAATAGACTCATATCAGCAGAAGCTGAATTAGAAGGTGAAAAGATTAAGAAGGGAAGCCTTGAAGATTATGAATGGGAACAGTTAGTATATAAAACATCCAGGTTAACAGATGCTCCCATTTTCATTGATGATACTCCGGCACTTACCATTCTTGAACTAAGAGCCAAAGCAAGAAGGTTGGTTGGACAACATAATGTTGAACTCATAATAGTTGATTACTTACAATTGATGTCTGGTGACAAGTCTAAATCTTCAAATAGTGGTAATCGTGAACAGGAGATAGCATCAATTTCCAGAGCCTTAAAGAACATTGCCAAAGAGTTGAACATTCCAGTAATAGCCATTTCACAGTTAAGCAGGGCTGTTGAAACAAGGGGAGGAGACAAACGACCTCAGCTTTCAGATTTAAGGGAGTCCGGATCTATCGAGCAGGATGCTGATATGGTACTTTTCTTATACAGGCCAGAATATTACAAAATCACGGAAGACGAGAATGGACAAAGCACAAAAGGAGTAGGAGAGATCAATATTGCAAAACACAGAAATGGTAGTATAGGTACAGTTAAGCTTAAATTTATAGGCCATCTTACTAAATTTGTTGATTTGGAGGAGGGATTTGGAACTTTCCAGGGGGATGATTACAATCAAGATGCTAATGATGGATACTTAACTTTTAAAAGTCGTATCAATAAGAAAGAAGAAGGGTCAGGTAAAAAAGGAGATGCTCCTTTTTAGTATTTAGTTTAGTTCTTTTAATGCAGCTTTGGCCTCAGTTGTAATACTATTCCGGTATTCCTTCCCCTTATAGGAAGCAGCACGTTTATAACAATCAGATGCATATTCGGTATTACCTCTAATGCGATAAATATTCCCCAATTGAATCCAGGAATTTGCCCAAAAATAATATTGTGAAATACTTTCATTATCTGCTACGATTTGATAACTCTCGATAGCCGCTTCATATTTTCCGGTTTTTTGTAAATTTCGAGCCTTTCGGTAAAAATATTCAGCCTGGTCTTCCTGATTGTATGGTTTGCTCATTTTAAAAGATTCAAGAATCTTTAGTGATTGATCATAATATCCACCATCAAACAACAAGCGGGATTCAAATAACAATAGATTCGGTGAATAATTATTTGAAATCCTGTTATAGGCATATTTGTCTGCACCAGTATCTAATCCACCCTTGCTTTTAATATTTTCCAGGTCTCTCAAGGCTGTTGATGAATCTCCCAATAATAAGTTTATATGAAATAGTTTGTAGTAAGTATCTTTGATAAACTCATTGCCATTAGGTCTATCAAGATAAAAAGAATATAAGAGTGATGCTTTATTATATTCTCGTTTTTTAAGATATGATTCGGCCCTGTAATAGTTGATTAACGGTATGTTCAAGAAATTGCCTTCAAACTTTATACAGGAATCAAAGCATATAATAGCTTGGTCATTATTTTGAGTTTTAATTGAAGATATACCATATAAATAATTGTATAACAGGTTGTTAAAATTATTTTCATATTGATTTTTAAATATATTATATCCGGCCGACTTATTGTTCCCAAAAAAGGATTCAGAAATAGCATATAGCATCATACTTTCTAATCTAAAAACCGAATTTAGCTTTGAAAGCTTTTCCAATTGCTTAAATCCTTCAGAAATATCTGGCTTTACCTGAAACATACTTAAAATCCAGTTATATTGATCCGGGAATAAATCCAGCATAATATTTAATAGCCCTGCTGTTTTTAAAAAATATGGATTAGAATCATAATAAGCAGAATCGAATTTTTTAATTGTATTGTAAGACCTTATTAATTTAAATGCTCCGGATATTTGATCACCATATCTTATGCGGGCAAGGCTTGTGTGAACCTGAATTTCAGTACCTACAAAATCAATAAAATCATCTTCATCGCTAATATCTTTAATGGCATTATGATAATCTCTTTGATGGCTGCGATACTTATCATATTGTACTTGATTCTTTACAAGGAGTAATTCAAGAACGTCACTCAAACTTAGAATGTATACTTGGAATGCTTTATCAATATTATGGTCAAATGTCAGGTTTTTTATTGCACGTGCCTTATTCAATTTTAAGGATAATACATCCAGATATGCCTCATGAAGTTTTGAATCAAAATTTTGAGCTGATATTGTGGGAGATAAAAAAAGCAAAAAAAATAGGTAACAAAAAATCATTACCCATTTTTTAAATATTTTAAACAAAGTATATTTTACTTTACTATTAACTCTTAGCTTTTACCGTTTTTTTTACTGTAGCTGTTTTTTTTACTGCAGTTGTTTTTTTTGTTGTTGCCCTGCTGCGCTTTTTCTTTTCCGGTTCTTCCATTACTTCTTCAACGTCAGCAAAAATTCTACCGCAATGTTCACAAACTATCAATTTCTTTCTTTCTCTAACTTCAGCTTGTCTCTGAGGTGGGGCGACGTTGAAACATCCACCGCAAGCTCCTCTTTTAATAGAAACAACAGCAAGTCCATTTTTTGCATTATTACGGATCTTATTATAAGACTTCAATAATCTTTCTTCAATACCTTTAGAAGCCTTTTCCCTCGTTTTTAAAAGTTTTTGTTCTTCCTCTTCACTTTCAGCAATAATCACACTTAATTCTCCTTTTTTGCTTCCAAGGTCTTTATTCCTCTCATCCATGAGAGTTTTGGTTTCTTCAATCAATGCTTCTTTCTCCTTCAAAGATTCATATGATTCACCAATTTTCTTGTCAGAAATCTGCATCTCAAGGTTCTGCAATTCAATTTCCTTGGTTATTGCATCATATTCCCGATTATTTCTAACATTCATTTGCTGTTCCTCATATTTTGCAATGAGTTTTTCAGCATTTTTCTTTGCTGTTCTTTTATCTTCAATTCCTTTTTCAACTTCTACAATTTCATCCTGAAACTTAGAAATCCTTGTTTGATATCCTGCAAGTTCATCTTCAAGATCCTGCACCTCGTTAGGAAGTGCGCCTCTTACTTTTGTTAATTCGTCAAGATTAGAATCTATGGTTTGAAGTTTTACAAGTGAATCTAACTTCTGGGCTACCGTACTTTCCATTTATAATTATTAGATATAATGTATAGGATTTGTATTTACTCCTGATAATTGGAGTGCAATATTACTAAATTTTTTGTTTATTAACTCATAAATCAACTCTTTTGTATACACTTCACTTTCATAATGTCCTACGTCCGCAAAAAGGATTTTACCCTCACTATCAAAAAAATCATGATACTTAACGTCAGCTGTAATAAAAGCATCAGCACCAGCTTTTATTGCAGTTTTTAAAAGAAATGATCCCGACCCGCCACATATTGCAACTGATAGAATAGAATCCTTATTTACAGGAGTGTATTTGAGATATGTTAAAGATAATTTTTCTTTAACAAAATTTAGAAATTTAACAACGCCCATTTTATTTTCTAATTCCCCGATCAACCCACTCCCGATTTCACGATTAATATTTTCAATTTTTTGAAGAAAATAGGCAGCTTCCTCATAAGGGTGAGATCTCATTAATGCGTCTAATACCTGGTTTTCGAGGTGGTTGGGAAGAATAACTTCAATCCTTTCTTCTTCGACAGTTTCTTGAATATTCTTTTTTCCAATAAGAGGACTTGCTGATTCATTTGGTCTGAAATTTCCGGATCCCGAAATAACAAAACTGCAATTGTCATAGTTTCCAATTTCTCCAGCACCAGCTTCATGAAGTGCTTTTAATACTATACCGGTATTTTTCTTTGGGACAAAAGTGACAAGCTTGGATAGGTTTGATTTCCCGGGAGATAGAATTCGAGTGCCAATAATGCCTAGTTTCTCAGCCAACTTGCTGTTTACTCCTTTTATGATATTATCAAGATTGGTGTGAATAGCATAGATGGCAATATCATTTTTAATAGCAGTAATAAGAGTCCTTTCAACATAATTACTACCTGTTATTTTTCTAATACCTTTAAAAATAATGGGATGATGTACAATAACCAGGTTACAAGATCTTTCAATTGCTTCATCTAATACGGCCTCGGTAGCATCTAAACTGATTAAAATACCATTAATATTACTTTCAAGGGACCCTGTTAATAACCCTGTATTATCGTAACTTTCCTGATAGTCCCGCGGGGCAATATTTTCAAGGTATCTTACAATATCTTTTATTTTTACCATTTTAATATATTTTGCTGGAGTAAATTTATAAAAATTCAGTTCAAATCATTAATTAAATGAAATTTCTGAGATTTATATTATTGCCATTTTCATGGATTTATCTGTTGGTTACCAACATCAGAAATACTTTATATGATTCTGGTTTTTTCAAATCATTTGAATTAGATATTTCGTCTATCGCTATTGGCAATTTAACAGCAGGTGGAACAGGGAAATCGCCAATGGTTGAATATATCATTTGTTTGCTGAAGAATGACTATAATATAGCTACTTTAAGCAGAGGTTATAAGAGGAAGACAAGAGGATTGAGAATTGCAGACCATCATGATAATGCATTGACAATCGGAGACGAGCCTGCCCAGTTTCTGAAAAATCATGGTAATGAAATAATCGTTGCTGTATCAGAAGATCGTTTATATGCTATTCCACATATATTGATTGACCATTCTGATACAGATGTTATTTTGCTTGATGATGCTTTTCAACAAAGACAAATAATACCTTCTTCCAATATTCTTCTTTCAGATTACAACAGGCCTTTCTATAACGACTATATTCTTCCGTATGGATTTCTAAGGGAATCCAGGGTGAATGCTGAAAGAGCTGATTTGGTGATAGTAACTAAATGTCCTTCATACATTGAGGAAGTTGAAATGGCAGCGATAATAACCCGTATAAGAAGATATGTTCCTGACTCAACTCCTGTTTACTTCACATTTATTGAATATGAAGAGCCTCTGTCTATTTCTGGTAAAAAAGAATTAATGTCAGAGAATGTAATACTAGTAACTGGAATTGCTGATCCCGTGCCTTTGATAAACAGAGTTTCTAAAAAATATAATTTAGTTAAACATTTTAAATTCCCAGATCACCATTATTTTTCTCCTAAAGAAATAGAAGACATTGTTTCTTATTATAAAAGTTTAAAATCTAATAAAATATCAATACTATTTACTGAAAAAGACGTGGTTCGAATTACAAATACACCTATCTCAGATATTTTAATCGATATTCCGGTATTTTTTCAGCCTATAACCTATAAATTTGCCAAAAATGGTTTGGAATTTGATAGTTATATCAAAAGTATTATACAGAGTCTTAAAAAACACTGAAGGTTAGGTGAGAGTGAAGTTTTTTTTTCTAATCCTGTTTCAACTGGTGAGTCTCAGTCTGTTCTCACAGATACTTGATGATTCCACCCAAAATGTCTATGGCCCCACTACTACTACCTATACATATATTGATGATATAAAGTTAAATCGCAAGACAAAGTTCTATCCTGATACCAGTATTATAGATTTTGAAAAGTTTACTTATATGAGCGTTTATGACAACAAACTGCAAGATCTGGGGAATATTGCGACATCGACCAAACCAATGTATTATACACCTCCCTCGGTTATTGGGAGAACTTCAGGATTTTATTCGTATGATTTATATTCTTTACCCGTTGAAGATATTCACCTTTACGATACACGGTCTCCATACACGAGTATATATGCGATATTTGCTGGAGGGAACCGAAATATTACCCGTATAAATCATAGTCAAAGTATTAAACCTAATTGGAATTTTGGTCTGAATCTGCAATGGCTGACTATGAACAAACAGTATAGCTCAACAGGAAGGGGAGATAATCAGGTAGAGGGTTTGTCCTATAACGGATATATGTACTATTGGAATAAGGATAGCAGTTATTTTATCATGGGTGCTATTAGTCGAATGAATCATGAAATTGCTGAATCGGGAGGAGTTGACACTACGGATTTTGAAAATATCAATGATTTTTTTGATTTCGACAATATTGATGTAAACCTTGAATATGCCAAAAGTTCGGAATTAAAAGTTCAATACTATTTGTACCAGCAATACCAGGTAAAGAAGCTTTTTGCCATCTATAATGAGTTTGAAAGAACACTTACATCCAATTATTTCACAGATGAAAACCTTTCGGAAGATGGAGATTATTTTGACCAAATACTATTTAATGAAACGCAAACTTATCAAAAGAATAAATTCAGGGATTTAACAAATGAGGCTGGTATTAAGGGAGACCTTAAGAAAGCTTTTTATAATGCCTATTACCGATACAGATATATTGAATTTGTTCACCCTTACCTTCCTGAGATAGAAAAACGAACCGAAGGATATCTTGGAGGCAGCTTACGATATGACAATGACAGCTCCTACTATTTGATGGTTGCCGGCGAGTTAATGAATAATGGCAATCATCAATTATCCGCTATCTATGAAAACCGTTTCTGGGAATTATCCTATAAAAGATTGATGTACGATCCGGGCTCCATTCATGAGAGATATTTCAGTAATCATTATGAATGGTACAATGACTTTGGTGCAGTACAATCAGATAATTTCAAAGCCCTATTCAAGGTCCCTTTGAAAATGATCACTATCAAACCCTATTTCAATCTAAGTATGGTAAAAAATTATATTTATTTTGACACGGATAAAATGCCCAGCCAGGCCACAGGATTTGCCCAGTTGTACTCTCCGGGTATTGACTTTAATATAGATTTTGGTAAATATCTTCATTGGGTCAATACTTTTATCTATACTTTTAAAACCGGAGAAGAAGAGGCACAGGATGTTTTCAGGATCCCTTCCATTTTTGTTAATTCGAACCTGTATTTTTCAAAAATGATGTTTAATGAAAAAATGCTTATGACCTTTGGATTAAATACTCATTATCAAAGCAATTATTTTGCTGATGGATATGATCCTGTAACCCAGCAATTTTATGTACAAAATGATTTTGAAATACCCTCATATTTTTTGGCAGATGTATATGTTAATATACAGATAAAAACAGTCAAATTATTTTTAAAAATGTCGTATATCAATCAGAAAAATCAGAAAGGATATTTCGCTACACCAGATTATCCAGGGCAACCTAAGAACCTTGATTTGGGACTAAGTTGGATGTTTTATGACTAACGATGAAAAAGAAAAATTAAAAAAAACAGTACTTGGCTTGAATTTGCCTACTGATCCACGCTGGACAGAACTTGTTCAGATGAATATTGAAGAGATCTTAACAGATCATGCCTGGGCGGAGCAAAAAGCTGCTTCTTCCTGTATCTCCATGATAATACAATTTTCGGATTATCAGGATGTGCTTGATGTATTATCACCTGTCGTTGCTGAGGAATGGGGTCATTTCAGGATGGTTTTAAAGGAATTGGAGAAAAGAGGCTTTAAATTAGGACCACCCAGGCGGGATGAGTATGTTATTCAAATACAGAAAATAGTAAAAAAAGGTGGTAGCAGGGAACAGCAATTGGTTGAAAAAAGTCTGTTGAATGCTTTAATAGAAGCCCGCAGTGCAGAACGATTTAAGTTATTATGGAAAAATATACCTGATCCTGAATTACAGGAATTTTATTACAACCTGATGATATCAGAAGCCGGACACTATGCCAACTTTATAGATTTGGCTAAAAATTATATGAAAGAAGAATATGTAATGTCCCGGTGGAATGAGTTTCTGAAAGAAGAGGCTGAAATAATGAAGAATCTTGAGGTTCGAGGTGA
>Ga0316192_10002403_pt1 | contig 13656 bp, 9 predicted proteins | sample MerIslwburrow_MG_FD_204931 | JGI IMG/M metagenome (GOLD analysis project Ga0316192, IMG submission 204931) | Coastal sediment microbial communities from Maine, United States - Merrow Island worm burrow | ecosystem: Environmental > Aquatic > Marine > Coastal > Sediment | place: USA: Maine...
GAAGGCAGTTCAGGTCGGTCTCCGCTGTCCAGTAGAATTCCGGTAACGGCCGCCTGGCGTCAAGGTAATTGGTTTGCGCATAGTCCGGCATTTTCAGCCAGTAAAGCCCGCGGACAAACTCGCGCCAGCCAAGAATTTGCCGCACGAACCCTTCCACTGCCGGCAGTGGCGCTTCACCGCGCTGCAGCGAATCGAGCGCAGCTTCGCAAACCTCGCGGGGCTGCAGGAGACCCAGGTTAAGGTAAGGCGATAACAGGGCATGAAACAGAAAATCCTCGCCGCTCTTCATCGCATCCTGAAAGTTTCCAAATTCCGGCAGGCAATTTCGTACAAAATCATCCAGCGCTACCAATGCGTCTTCCCGCGTCACAGCCCAGCCGAAAGCGTCCAAATCACCAAAATGGTGCCCGAACCGGTCAGCCACCAGGTCGATAACGTCCTGCGTTATGCGGTCCGGTGTGAAACGATCAGGCCGCGGCACCGGCAAGTTTTTTGGAAGAGATTTCCGGTTATCGCTGTCGTAATTCCAGCGCTCGCCCAATGGCTTGCCGCCTTCCATCATCCAACCTGTCTTTCGCCGCATCTGGCGATAGAAGAATTCCATGCGCAGACTCTTGCGCCCCTCCGCCCACTGGACAAATTCATCGAGTGAACACAGAAACCGGCTGTCCGCCCGAATTTCAACAGGGATCCCGAACCGCCCTTCCCACTCTTTCATGAATTGCTGAACCCGCCATTCTCCGGGTTCGGTAACGACAATCCTGTCGCACTTGTGCCGTTCCAGTGCCCGTTCCAACTCGCCGCCCAACGATCCCGTATTTCCTTCGTCCGTCATACGCACGTAGTCCACCGAAATGCCTTCCCGTACCAGTTCGTCTGCAAAATGACGCATGGCGGACAGCACCAGTACGATTTTCTGCTGATGGTGCGCCACATAGGTAGCTTCATCGTGCACCTCTGCCATCAGGACAACATCACACTCCCGCTCTATATCGTCCAGTGAACTGACTGACCGGCTGAGTTGGTCTCCCAATACCAGGCGCAGAGTTTTCATTAACTTCCCCGATGGATGCATTTCGGCTCCGGTATCTCTTCACCATTCATTCACCGGCACCGTGCGATGCTATGATTCTGGAAACTCTCTGAAACCTATCCCATGCTCGCACTCAAGTCCATTTCCAAATCCTTTCATGATGGAGAAAGCGAACTGCTCGTTCTCGATGGAATCGACCTGACGCTAAAGGCCGGGGAGAGCATGGCCCTGCTGGGCGCCAGCGGAAACGGGAAAAGCACCCTGCTGCAGATTGCGGCCGGCCTGGAAGAACCTGATTCCGGCAATGTGCAGGTCCTGGGACAAGACCTTTCGGCCATGAACGAACGCGAACTCGCTTTAATGAGGCGCCAACACCTGGGCTTCGTGTTCCAGCAATTCAATCTTCTTCCGGGCCTGGATGTGCAGAACAACATCCTGTTTCAGCGCCGGCTGAACCGCCTCAGTGACCGGGATGGCTGGGTAGACGAATTAATCGACGTTCTCGAACTCGCCCCTCTGCTGCACAGGCCTGTCGAAGTGCTCTCCGGCGGACAACAGCAAAGGGTCGCCATTGCCCGCGCGCTGGCCCACAGACCACAGCTGGTATTCGCTGACGAACCGACCGGCAACCTGCACGACACGCTCAGCCGGCAGGTGATGAAGCTGATGGCGCGGCTGGTAGAAGAATCAGGCTGCGGCTTGCTGCTGGTTACTCACAATCGCGCCATGGCTGAATTCGCCAAACGCCGCTTCCTGCTGGAAGAAGGGCATTTGCATGCCCTGCCTTAACGTGTACCTCCGGTCGTGATGATCTTCCGCACCTTGCTGAGCCATTACCGGCGCCATCCGCTGCAGGGTTTGTTTCTGTTGACCGGTATCGTGATTGCCAATGTCCTGCTGGTTGGCACTTTGCTGATCAATGCGCAGGCACGGGCCAGCTACAGCGAGGGTGAGCGTTTGCTCGGCGCCGGACCGGTTGCTCAGGTTCAGAGCAGAACCGAGCGTCAACCGATGGCGGCGACCGACTACGTCCGGTTGCGCCGCCAGGGTTTCGATATGGTGGCGCCTGTGTTACGCCGCATGGTCCGCACTGCAAGCGGTGAGCCACTGGAGTTACTGGGTATAGACCTGTTCGCGATGGCAGGCATGGCGGCGGCCGCAGGCGGCGATGTCACGGTGCCGGGCGGCGGGGGCGGCTTTGCAGACTTTCCTTTCCCGCCTTACCAGACCTGGGCTGCACCGGGCCGGCTCGAGCAACTGGGCTGGAGTGAGGGAGAAAAAGTCGAGCTGGATTCGGGAAAAGTACTTCCGGGCATTGTATCCGTTCCAGGCCGGCAGCTCGGCCACCGCATGCTGCTGGACATTGGTGCATTGCAGGCATTGGCAGACAGCCACGGTGAGATCTCATACCTGGCCGTATTTCCCGCTGCAGCAGGCCGGCTGGCCGACTTGAGAGCGGCTCTGCCGGAACATCTGGAATACGTCACCAGGGCCGACTCTCCTGACCCGGCCGAGCTGACCCGAAGCTTTCACCTCAACCTGGCGGCCATGGGCCTGCTGGCCTTCGTAGTAGGCATTTTCCTGACGTATAACGCGCTGGCTTTCAGTTATACGGACCGGCGTGAGTTGATCCGGAAACTGCGCCTGGCCGGCGTAACCCGTGGCGAGCTGAAAAAGGGGCTGTTGCTTGAACTGCTGATGTTCCTTCTTTGCGGCAGCCTGATCGGTTTTCTGCTGGGTGCGCAAATGGCGTCCTGGCTATTACCCGGTGTCGGGCGGACGCTGGCGCAACTCTACGGCGTGTATATCGCCTATCCGGACGGATTGGTGCCGTCCGGAATATGGCTGCCGTTGCTGATGACGGCCATCGCGGCCGGTCTGTGCGCTATGTTTCCGCTCAGGGAGTCACTGGACACGCCCCTGCTGGAACGCTGGCAAACGCGCTGGCAGGAACAAACCGTGGCCCGCCGTGACCGTCTTATGTTGCTGGCAGCCCTGTTGTTTTTGCTGACGGCCCTTGTACTCGGATTCGCGGCAAGCTCACTCTGGATGGCCCTGGCCGGGATGGCCTGTCTGCTGCTGGGTGCTGCGTTGATGCTGCCGACCGTTCTTCGCATTTTGCTGGCCGGGCTCGATCGCCTGATCCCCGCCAGGAAGGCTCGATTGTCGTGGCTGATCGCCGACAGCCGCTGGTTGCTTGGCCCGGCGTCGCTCGCGCTTATGGCCATGACGCTGGCCCTGGTCGCGAACAGCGGCCTTAACACCATGATCAGCAGTTTTCGCGTGGCCACGGACGAATGGCTGGACCAGAGGCTGGCAGCGGACCTTTACCTGCGCAGCCGGCAGGAACCGGCTGAACTGCAGGCCTGGCTCGCCGCCCAGCAACCCGGGCTCAGCATGGCCGAGCGCTACCGGACCAGCCTGGCTGCAGAGAGCCCCCGGGGAAACACGGTTCAGATCGAAGCGGTCAGCCTGCAGCCTGGAAATCGATTTGAGAACAGTGTGGACCTGATCCATGCAGAACCGAACGCACAGGACAGATTCAAAGCCGGCGAGGGTATCTTCATCAGTGAACGAGCCTGGCGGCTGGATGGCTGGCAGCCCGGTCAACGATTGAACCTGTGTGCCAACCGCCCGGATCTGCCCGTACTGGGGGTGTATCACGACTACGGTAATCCGCAATCCCAGTGGATGCTGAGCCAGGCGCTTTTCGAACTCTGCTGGCCACTGTTGGCGCCTGCCGGGCAGGCGATTTACGGTCCTGAAAATACCGCCTGGGAATCAGTGCGTACCCGGCTGGCCGCGGCCTTTGACCTGGATGAGGGACAGCTGATCGACCAGGTCGAGCTCAAACAGATCGGCCTCGCGGTTTTCGATCGCACGTTCACGGTCACCCATGCTCTGAATGCATTGACTTTGCTGGTGGCCGGGATCGGAATGTTTTGCGCCATCAGCGCCGTCCATCATCATCGCGTCGGACAACAGGCACTGCTCGCCAGCCTCGGTGTCAGCCGCAGGGAGAGAGGCTGGCTGCTGTTGTCTCAATGGGGATTGCTCGGGTTGCTTTGCATGACACTGGTATGGCCGTTCGGAACCATCCTGGCGGCCTACCTTGCTGCGATTGTTACGCCGGTCGCTTTCGGCTGGAGTTTTCCTTTGCGCCCGGACCTGCAGCACTACTTTTTACTGGCCATCATTGCATCAGGCAGCCTGGTTCTGGCTGTCGCCCTGCCCTCGTTCCGCCTGCTGAGAACATCGCCGGCCGTTCTTTTGCGGGAACAAACCTTGTGAGCATCTTGCGGCTTTTCCTGATTTTTATGCTGGGCATAACCGCCAGCGCCTGCGACCGCAGTGGGGATGTCTCTCCCTCTTCGGATTTTGCCGTGCTGGCCCAGGCAGCTGAAGGTTATATGCAGGCTGAAAAAGGTGCTGCCCTGAGCTTTCCGCAGGATCATGGCGGTCACCCGGACTACCGGATTGAGTGGTGGTACCTGACAGCCAACCTGCAGGACGCGGAAGGCCGGCCGTACGGAGCCCAGTGGACCTTGTTCCGCACCGCTGTTCGTCCACCCGACCCGAAAGCCCCGAGCGACGACTGGCAGAGCGGACAGGTTTTCATGGCGCATTTCGCCCTGACCTGGCCGGACGGCCACGAGGCTTTTCAACGTTATGCGCGGGGCGGCCCTGCGGATGAGTCACGGTCTGGCGTGATCTCATCACCGTTTTCGGCCTGGCTGGATGACTGGTCGCTGCGCAGCACGACTTCACAGTGGCTGCCGCTCGAAGCCAGCGCCAGGCAGGACCGTTACGCGCTTAAGCTGGCGCTGGACAGCGACAAGCCGCTGGTTTTACAAGGTGAAAATGGCTTTTCACAGAAGCACCCGCAAGGCGGGGGATCCTTCTACTACAGCCATCCATTTCTTCAGGCCACTGGCGAATTGGGCATTGATGGCGAACGCATTCCGGTCAGCGGACAGGCCTGGCTGGACCACGAATGGAGCAGCCAGTTCCTGCAGACGGACCAGGCCGGCTGGGACTGGTTCGCGTTGCACCTGGAAAGCGGTGAAAAGCTGATGCTGTTCCGGCTGCGCCAGCGGGACAGCAGTCCTGGCGGAGACTATCAGCACGGAGTGTTGATCAGCCCGGCGGGAGAATCGATTCTGCTCGACCCGTCGCGCATCGGGTTCAAGGTGCTTGGAACGGATCAAATCGCCGGCCGAACCCTGCCCCTGCATTGGCGAATTGAGTTGCCTGAAATCAACCGGTCGCTGGATATCGAGGCACTTCATCCGGATCAATGGATGGACGTTGATTTTCCCTACTGGGAAGGCGCTGTCGTGGTCTCAGGCGGCGGCCCGGGCAATCGAGGTAAGGGCTACCTCGAAATGACCGGCTACGCCTTAGACTGAACCAGAACTACGGGGCAGGCCCCGCGGCATTTTTCACAACAGGCATTCGCTTTTACTTCACGCCATGCATCAGCTTATTGATCAGCGGCGCAACCACCAGGTAGAACACCCCGAATCCGAGACCGACCAGGAACAAGAGCATGTAGGTATCGGAATACTGGGTTATGGCGGCACCGGCTTCCGGCCCATGACCGCCGCCGGAAGCGATCGCAGCGATCAGGCCGGCTACGTACTGGGCCATCGCTATCGACAGGAACCAGCCGCCCATCGCCATGCCGGTTTCTTTTTCCGCAGCCAGCTTGGTGACCATGGAAAGGCCGATCGGCGAAAGACACAACTCACCGGTGGTGTGCAGCAGGTAGCAGAATGCCAGGAAGAACCAGGGCACCAGGCCGGCGGCATTCTGGAAATTGGCAATCGCGAACACCAGTACATAGAAGCCCAGTGAAACCTGGATCAGGCCCAGGGCAAATTTCCGCGGTATCGACGGGTTTATATTGCGCTTGTCCAGCCACGGCCAGATTGCTGCAAAAAGCGGCGCAAACAACAGGATGTAAAGAGGGTTGAGGGACTGGAAGATACCGAATCCGCCGGCCTGCCAGGATTCCATGCTGCCAAACATGGGCGTGACAAATTCACGTGCAAAGAAATTCATGGAGCTGCCGGCCTGCTCAAACAGGGCCCAGAAGCAGGCATTTGCGACAAACAGGATGATCATTGCAATGTAACGTTGCAGCTGCACCTTGTCGCCGCTCTTGACACCGGAAATAATGAAATACGCGATCAGGCCCAGCATGATGAAACCGAGCAGCCAGCCCAGGATTTCGCTTGCAGAAAGGAGGAAAAACACGCCGATGGCCATCACCAGCGCACCGATGCCCACCAGGAAAAACCGGCCCCAGCCATCTTTGTCTTTGGGCGGCAGGCCGACATGGCCGAGCGATCGCTTGGCCACTTCCAGGAACAGGGTTGACAGGATCATGCCGATCGCTGCCGCGAAGAAACCCCACTTAAATCCCCAGGTCGCGCCGATCCATGACGCGGTAATGATGGGAGCGATCAGGGCGCCGAGGTTGATACCCATGTAGAAGATGGTAAATCCCGAGTCACGCCGCACGTCATCCGGCTTGTACAGCTTACCGATCATGGTGGAGATATTCGGTTTGAACAGGCCATTACCGGCCACGATCAGCGCCAGGCCGACCAGGAACCAGTTCAGATCCTCGATCAACAGTACAAATAGCCCGGCCGCCATGATGATGGCGCCCAGGAGAATGGATCGCTGGTAACCCAGCACGTGATCGGCGATGTAGCCGCCGATGATACCCGTTGCATAAACCAGTGCCGTGTATCCGCCGTAGACCAGGCTCGCCTGGGAATTGGCCTGGTCGCCCATCTGGCTGAAAAAGGTAGTTGCGACATACACCGCCAACAGTGCGCGCATGCCATAGTAGGAAAAACGCTCCCACATCTCGATATTGGAAAGTTGCCAAAGTGCCTTGGGGTGCCCCAGGAATTCGCCGGGCGGAATCGCTGGCTCTTTTAATGCTTCGGTTGGGTTGCTCACGCGTTCACTCCGAGTCTTGTTTGAAGTGCCGCAAGCATAACAGACCATTCCGGCCATTGGGAGCAGCTTGCACGTAGCGGGCGTTCACCGCGCATGTAATAATTATCGGAACCTCCAACCATACAAGGCAAAGACATATTCATGGACCATCAATCAGTACAGAAATTTGTCGATGAGGTCTGGACAGACTCCATCGTTCCCGAGCTTGTCGAGTACATCAAAATTCCGGCCAAATCGCCTCATTTTGATCCCGACTGGGAAAAGAACGGCTATATCGAAGACGCTGTTCAGCAGATTTTCAACTGGTGCAAAAACCAGGACGTCAAGGGAATGGAATGCGAAATTGTCAGGCTGCCCGGGCGGACACCGCTTATTTTCATGGACATCCCGGGTGACAGTGAAGACACCATACTGATGTACGGCCACCTGGACAAACAGCCGGAAATGACCGGCTGGGCCGAGGGACTGGGACCCTGGATACCCGTCATGAACGACGGCAAGCTTTATGGACGCGGCGGAGCAGACGACGGTTATGCCGCCTATGCCTCGCTGACCGCCCTGATGGCGCTGCAGAGGGAAGATATGCCCCATGCGCGCTGCGTGGTCATCATCGAAGCCTGTGAAGAGTCCGGCAGCTATGACCTGCCGTTCTATATTGATCACCTGAGGGACCGGATCGGCACGCCTTCCCTGGTGGTATGCCTGGATTCCGGCGCAGGCAACTACGACCAGTTGTGGCTGACGGTCTCCCTGCGAGGCATGGCGGCCGGCACGCTCAGTGCAGAAGTACTCAAGGAGGGCGTGCATTCCGGTTATGCCTCGGGCGTTGTGCCTTCAAGCTTCAGGGTGCTGCGGCAGCTGATCAGCCGTCTTGAGGACGAAAACAACGGGAAAATCCTGCCGGACTATCTGCACGCCGAGATTCCGGAGCAACGCAAGCGCCAGAACCAGCGCATGGCCGATGCGCTGGGTGACGGCGTTTTCAAGGCCTATCCGTTTTGTGACGGCGTCCAGCCACAGGCCGACAACAACCTGGAGCGGCTGTTGAACCGCACCTGGCGGCCTGCACTGTCGGTGACCGGGGCGGAAGGAATGCCTTCTCTGGAATCGGCCGGTAACGTCCTGCGCCCGCACACCGCGCTGAAACTCTCAATGCGTTTGCCGCCCACGGTTGACGGCGATGCGGCCACGCAAAAGATGAAGGAAACGCTCGAAGCTGATCCGCCCAATAACGCCCGGGTTGCTTTCAAACCGGACCACGCTGCTTCCGGCTGGAATGCGCCGGATATAGCGCCCTGGCTGCATGAATCGCTGGAAAAAGCTTCCCAGGCGGCTTACGGCCAGGGCGTGATGTACATGGGCGAAGGCGGCACCATCCCGTTCATGGCCATGCTGGGCGAGTTTTTTCCACAGGCGCAATTCATGATCACGGGCGTGCTTGGACCGAATTCCAATGCCCATGGCCCGAACGAGTTCATCCACATTCCGTTTGCGCGGAAACTCACTTCGTGCGTGGCTCAAGTGATCGCCGATCACCACAACCGCACCGCTGGCTGAAGCCGGCGGCGATGCTCAGGTGAATCATTCTTCCGGGAACCTGCGGGCTTCAACACCCCGCAGGCGCTTCCAGGCCTCGCGGAAATCTTCCACCGACTCTTCGCTGTCATCCTTCAGTACTTTTTCCAGTTGCTCAACGTTTTGCCTGACGCGCAATCCGTACGCGTGGTCGTCACCCCAGACTTCATAGAGTTTTTGCAGCCCTTCCTCATCGTGCCGCTTGAAGGTGCGCATCAGCCGGTAAGCGCGGGCTTCGTCATAGCCCAGGTGCTTCAGAGCTTCCTCACCCATGATCAGCGCTGAGCCAAAAGTTTCCCTGGTGATGACATCTGCGCCGGCTTCCATCAGGCGGTATGCATGCGAACGGTCATAAGCCCGGGCCAGAATGGACAGGTGCGGAAAAAACTGCCTGGCAGCCTTCACCATCTGCACTGCCTTGTCACGCTGGTCAATGGCAATGACCAGCAGCTTTGCTTCATCGGCGCCGGCGGCCTGCAGCAATTGCACCCGGCTGGCGTCACCATAAAACACCTTGTATCCAAACCGTCCGGTTAATTCAATCTGGCTCGAATCGTGGTCCAGCAAGGTAGTTTTGATACCGTCAGCGTTCAAGAGCCTGGAAACGATCTGCCCGAAGCGGCCATAGCCGGCCACGATCACCGGGTTCGGGCCGGCCTCTATTTCCTCGTCCTGGGGAGGCGAGACACAATCCACAAAACGCGGCCGCACCAGGCGGTCATACGCTATGATCAGCAACGGCGTCAGCATCATCGTGAGGACGACAACCACGACCAGCAAATTGGCGATTTCAATGCTGATGACCCGGTTCTGGGTTGCAAAAGAGAACAACAGAAAAGCAAACTCACCGCCCTGTGCCAGCAGAAAGGCGAACATCAGATTGTCCGCCAGGTTGAGCTTGAATATCTTACCCAGAGCCAGCAGAACAACGAACTTGCCCAGGATCAACGAAGCGACCAGCGAAAGGACCAGCATGGGTTGTCCGCCGATAATTCCGAAATCGATACTGGCCCCGACGGAGATAAAAAACAAACCGAGCAGCAGGCCCTTAAAAGGTTCGATATTGGACTCCAACTCGTGCTTGAACTCGCTTTCCGCGAGCACCACGCCGGCCAGGAATGTGCCCAGCGCAGGACTCAGGCCAACGTATTCCATCGCCAGAGTAATCCCGACGATCAGTGTAAGAGCCGTTGCGATGAACAACTCCAGGCTGCGGGTCGAGGCGATCCAGTGAAACACCGGCCGCATCAGGAAACGCCCGCTGATCACGATACCGGCTACCACGCCCAACACCATCAGCCCCCTGAGCCACCCCGCGAGACCCGCCTGCGCGCCATGGCTCGCACCCTCCGCTGTTGCGGACCCCAGCCCTTCCATGGCGAGGAACGGCAGCAAAGCCAGGATGGGGATTACGGCAATATCCTGAAACAGCAGAACTGAAAACCCGGCCCGGCCGGCACGCATGTTGGCCCAGGACTTTTCATGCAGGGTTTGCAGAACGATAGCGGTCGATGACAGGGCGAGAATCAAGCCGATAGCGGTAGCTGTCTGCCACGGCAAACCGAAAAACCATGCGCATCCGCCGATGACTGCTGCGGATACGGCGACCTGGAAACCGCCCAGGCCCAGGATAGGCACACGCATCCGCCACAGGACACGCGGCTCCAATTCAAGACCGACCAGGAACAGCATCAGCACCACGCCGAACTCGGCAAAGTGCATCACGTCCTGGCCTTCCGGCCCGATCAATCCCAGCACAAAGGGGCCGATGATCACGCCGGCGAGCAGATAACCCAGCGCGGAACCCAGACCCAGGCGTTTTGCCAGCGGCACGGCCAGGACTGCGGCCAGCAGATAAATGAAGGCTTGTGAGAAAAATCCGCTGAACATCGTCAACCCGTCCTATCTGGAATCATGGTCAATCGGCGCAATGAACCGACTGGTGACACACGATATCACTGTCATGGCGTTCCATCTGGATAGTCGGGTGCTTGATCGAAAAACGCTCTTCCAGGACATGAGCGACGTCATTCAGAAATTTATCGCTGTCGGGAAAAACCTTCATCACCAGGTGGGCCGTCAGGGCTGTATCCGTGGTGCTCATCGGCCAGATGTGCAGATCATGCAATGCGTGAACGCCGGGCAAACCCGACAGGTAATCCCGTACCGCCGCGGGATCGACATTTCTGGGCACGGCATCTACCGCCAGGTTCAGCGAATCCCTGAGCAGGCCCCAGGTCGAGAGGAAAATAACAGCCGCGATCACCAGGCTGATCACGGGGTCAATCCAGTTGAAGCCGTAAAACAGGATCATGGCACCCGCAACGACTACCCCCAGCGATACAGCGGCATCCGCTGCCATGTGCAGGAACGCGCCGCGGATATTCAGATCGTGGTCTTTACCGGACACGAAAAACAGGGCTGTGACGGTGTTGACCACCACACCGATCGCCGCGACGATCATGATGGTCTTGCCGGCGGGTTGCGGCGGATCCATCAGGCGGCCGACCGCCTCCCAGCCAATAGCACCCACTGCACCCATCAGAAGCAGCCCGCTGAATAACGAAGCGATAATGGTAGCGCTCGAATAACCGTAAGTCCGGCGGGGCGAAGGCCTCTTTTTTGCCAGTGCGGCGGCGCCCCAGGCAAGCAGGAGCCCCAAAACGTCGCTCAGGTTGTGTCCCGCATCGGTCAACAGGGCCAGGGAACCGGACAGCACACCAAATACGCCTTCGATGATGACGAACCCCACGTTGAGCATCACGCCCGCGGCGAAAGCCCGGTTGTAATCCGGTGGACTGTGATGATGGTGGTGGCTGACCTGTCGGTTCAAAAATGAAGCCCGCTTTCGCACTTAGTCATATTCATTGTATCAGCGCAGCCCAATCTTCTTTAATATTACGCACTACGGAATCATTCAAATCAAATACAGGTGCCGGCAATGAGTAATCAAGGGCGAATCTGGTTCAACGGGAAGCTGCGTGAATCTGCAGACTGCATGGTGCACGTGGCGAGTCATGCACTCCATTATGGTTCTTCGGTGTTCGAAGGCATCCGTGCCTACGATACGCCGGACGGCACCTTTATTTTCCGCGGAATGGATCACCTGGAGCGGCTGAAATACTCGGCAGCTGTTTATCGAATCCCAGTGCATTACAGCGTGCAGGAACTCCACCAGGCTTGTTGTGAAACCGTTCGCGACAGCGGCCTGGCCAGCGCCTACATCCGGCCCCTGGTTGCCCGCGGAAATTGCGGACTGGGTGTGATGCCGAAGGACATGAACATCGTGGATGTAGCCATCATGGTCAGTCCCTGGGGCGCTTACCTCGGAGAGGAAGGTCTCAAGAACGGGATCAAGGCCTGTATCACCTCATGGAACCGGCTGGCGCCCAACACCATGCCCCCGGGCGTCAAAGCCGGCGGCAATTATCTCTCCAGCCAGTTAATCGGCATGGAAGCCCGTGACCGGGGTTTCGAGGAGGGCATTGGCCTGGGCAGCGACGGCCTGCTCAGCGAAGGAGCCGGTGAAAACATTTTCGTGGTTAAAAAGGGCAAGCTCCTCACCCCGCCGGCCTCTGCCTCTATCCTCAGCGGAATTACCCGTGACACGGTGGTAACACTTGCGGCTGAGCTGGGTATCGACACGCAGGAGACAACCATATCCCGCGAGCAGCTCTACGCTGCCGACGAGGTTTTCATGACAGGTACGGCCGCCGAAGTTACGCCCGTGCGGCAGGTTGACCATATGACAATCGGAAATGGTGGCTGCGGCCCGGTCACAAAAATCCTGCAGGATGAATTTTTCGGCCTGTTCAACGGACACACCCGTGACAAGTGGTCCTGGCTGGAGCCCGTTCGTTAGCAGCATTTATTGATTGTTTCCCAGGGAAACGAGACTCCTTCGACTGACAAAAAACGTCAGTTTGTATGACACTAAATGACACAATGGCGTTTCCCCGCGCGCCGGGTTTCTGAGGCAGAATTATTAACATATTGTTTTAACTGTATTTTTTTCTGAATATCCCTCTTGGCTCGATTCTTGTATATATAAGCTTGAAGACACTAACTGACTGGTAGCAGTTAGCGGGAGAACCCGGAGCTCCGCCCCTCTTTGCCCAATCGGGGCTCCGGCCTCCCCCCTTCACCAGGAAGGCCACACTGCCAAAGAACTGAATGGAGCTTTTGTCATGGAAGACAAGCTAAAAAAATTGTTCCACCTGTTTACGCGGCGACAAACACAAAAGAATCATCACCACCTGCAAACTGACAATAGTTCAGCAGGCCCGGACTTTTTCCAGAGTTCCGGCGCCCGTCCACATATCAGCTTGAAAGCACGAATGCTCGGGGGACAGGCAAAAACGATCATGCGCCTGGGGGGTTCAATGCGCTGATCACCAACAAGTGTCCGCTGTGTGTTGAACACCGCGCAGGACAGGACATTGTCTGTAATATTCAAACCCGGCTGATGCCGGGTTTTTTTTGGCGCGCAATCAGGGATACTGTCTGGCATGACTCAAACCGATCTTGACCCCGCCCGCGTGCTGTCCCGGGATGACGGCCTTCTGGGCATCAACAAGCCCGCAGGCGTGCCGGTACATGGCAGCCGCATCCTGGAAGATGCGCCGGAAACCCTGCTGGCGATGGTACGAAAACATGAAGGAAGGGTAGCGCACCCGGTCCATCGGCTGGACCGGCCGGTGTCCGGTGTCATGTTGTTCACCCAGAGCAAGGACATGCTGGCAGAACTGGGGCAGTCATTCGAAAGCCGGGGCCTGAAAAAGCGCTACCTTGCCGTAGTGAGGGGCTGGACCGAGCCGGCGGGAACCGTCAAACATGCGCTGCGGCCGCCAAAAGATGGGCGGAAAGCGGCTTCAGTGGCCCGCGAGGCCGTGACACACTACGAACGGATCGCCTGTGTGGAAACTCCGTTTCCGGTTCATCCTTATGCAACATCCCGCTACAGCCTGATCGGCCTCTATCCGGAGACCGGCAGGCGCCACCAACTGCGCATGCACATGAAACACATCAGTCACCACTTGATCGGAGACACAACTTACGGCCGCGGTGAACAC
>Ga0316192_10002406_pt1 | contig 13646 bp, 10 predicted proteins | sample MerIslwburrow_MG_FD_204931 | JGI IMG/M metagenome (GOLD analysis project Ga0316192, IMG submission 204931) | Coastal sediment microbial communities from Maine, United States - Merrow Island worm burrow | ecosystem: Environmental > Aquatic > Marine > Coastal > Sediment | place: USA: Maine...
TCCCGACCGCTCAAGAAAATTGCTGATAACCCTGTGCGTCGACAAATATTGACCGGGCGCTCGATACCTTAGACCATAATATGGTGAAGTGCCTCTAGGGCATCAATACGGGATTTCCGTGCCATGGTTGTCTTTGATATGGTCACTGATTTTTGTCAACCTTTCACCATCGTCCCTTACCCTAGTCCCCTACCCTACTGCAAAGCATTCGTAAACAGGAACGGCATAGGGGGTCGAATTAAAGGTAAATTTGCTGTTTCTGCCAGCTTCGACCACTTTACTTTTTACGTGGCGCGACATTTTATTTGCCGCTCCTTGCCCCTGATACTCCACCGCTACAAACAAGGAAAATAGATGCGAGTTAAATGAAAAGACTGGCTCAGTATCCTCAATTAATATAATATCAGTTGGTTGATAATATTGGCATCTCAATTTTCTTGTAATGAGATACAGGGTGGTTACAAATCGGACAAGAAATTAAAGGTTCTACTTCTAAGGTAGAGCCACAAATTCCACACACATAATAATCGGGCTTCGCACTTTCAATTTTCTTAGCTAAAGGTTTGAAAAATATTCCAGAATGTTTTTCTATTTGCTTTATAATTTCCTCGTGTTGCTTATGTGATTTCCATGAATACACGCAATTTATTATAGCTTCATCATATGATTCTAATGATAGTTGTTTTAATATTTCCGGATAGAATTTCTCTATCTTTTCTAATTCTTTAATTGCGGCATTTTTCAGGTTTGATTTGGTGTCGGCAACTGAAACAGGAATCTCTTTTGCATTTATAGATGAGGCTAAAGAAACAATAACTCTTTGGTAGTTATCGGCATGAATTTTTTCAGAACTTGATATAGCCGAAAAGAGATAGGCAATATTCGGATAATTTTCAGAAAGGGCTTTCTGGGAATATCTATCATAATGCTTGTATGCTATCATTTCTTCCCAATAGGCTTTTTTAAGTATATCTGAAGTCAATGGGTATCGATCACCATTATTTTTATCATCCGCCTTCGCAAAATATTTAAGGTTTGCAATGGGGTAAAAAAAAGGAGCTAAAAAAGAAAAATATAATAGTTGTCTTCTTGAAATCATTTGTATGCCTCCTTTATTTGGGTAAAGATTGCCATCTTGTTGATTTTTCAGGACGTTCCATCCAAGCTTTAACCACCCCCTTCAATGAATTTGAAGTCTGCCTAAATTCCCAAAGCATTCAGTCCGTTAAAAACGGTCACTTACCGACTTTAGATCGATTAGCATACCAATATATTAGAAGCGGACCAATTGCAATATTAACAGGAAATCTATAAAATTTTCATGGCTCAGAATACGTGAATATCTAATAAATCTTTTATCAATTGTCCCGCAACAGTATCAGACAAAGATTTGATTATCCATAGTATCGTTTGAGCACAAGCAAAATTTATAATGAAGTTTAACAGGTCGGGATAATAGATAAAACAAAGATGTACGAAGCAGATTGCGGGCGCGTCGGCGCGCTATTTTCATGTGGGGTTTGTATCAGATTTTTTTCGACCATTCATTTGCGAGCCGGCAATTAGGGATCTTGGTTAAAGACGGACCAGACAAATGTTTATAGCGTTGAGCTTAATCACGGCATCATATGTGCACCATTTTTTAGGCAGTTACAGCCAATACCGTCAGGAAAAGGGCACTTCACCTGTCTTTTTCAAAAACGATTTAAATTTTAAAAGACCAGGATACGCCGCTTCTGTAGCAAGCGGATTCGGCGGTCGTGCCAACCTCCTTTGGTATCTCTAAAAACGTGCTCATTCGAATAGGCTACGACATTTATCCCTTATTTTCTTTAAGAGCTCTGGGTCTAACTGTGCTTTATAAAGAGATTTTGCTGCACATGTTATATCAGTAGTTGCATTTCTGGCTCCCTTGAGGAAGGCTTCCTTAAGGATGGCTTCCTTGAGGTTGGCCCCATCGAGGTCTGCTTCATCGAGGTTGGCTCCATAGAGGTCGGCTCCATCGAGGTTGGCCCTCACGAGGTTGGCCCTTTTGAGGCTGGCTGCTGTGAGTCTGGCCCCTGTGAGGTTGGCCCCCTCGAGGTTGGCTCCATTGAGGTCGGCTCCATTGAGATTGGCCCCCTCGAGGTTGGCTCCACTAAGGCTGGCTCCATCGAGGTTGGCACCCAAGAGGCTGGCTCCTTTGAGGTTGGCTTCCTTGAGGTTGGCTCGATCGAGGTCGGCTCCATCAAGGTTGGCTCCATAGAGGTTGGCTTCATCGAGGTTGGCCTTCAAGAGGCTGGCCCTTTTGAGGTTGGCTCGTGTGAGTCTGGCCCCTGTGAGGTTGGCCCCCTCGAGGTTGGCTCCACTAAGGCTGGCTCCCTCGAGGTTGGCTCCACTAAGGCTGGCTTTATAGAGATTGACATCAGAAAGTAAATCTTTCCAATCTTCTATCGTTTCTTTCAACAGCTTAACTAGTTCTTGATATTTAATTTCTTTAAATAAAGAGCGAAATACGGATGGAGGGTTTAAGATTTCCGGTTTCTCCGGGCACCACATATTTTGTACTGTTGCAATTCTACCTAAAGCCTTCTTATAAACGTCAGTTGCTAATTGAGTGAAGATAGAGTTTGCCCTGTTTTCGATTATATCAACCCTATTTTCATATCTCTGAGAGGCTACACCATAAAATGCTACGTATATACCTACTAGCCAAATTAACCCTGTAGGTAATGGCTGGGGATATTTAGAAGGATAGAACTTTCTGAAAATAAATTCCATGCCAGAGTAGCGGAACATCGCCTTGGAGGCAAAAGAAATAATTTCGATTATCTTTTCGCAGTATTCTACCAATCCTTTTTTAATTGGCTGAACTTTTGATGAGGTCATTTTTACCTTATATGGATTTCTTATCATTTGATTTCTCTAAATTGCTTTGCAACAGATACCTTGTCATAAAGCCAACTATTAGAATTCACGAGAAATGTGCCGATGCGATCTGGTAATGTTCACTCATCACAGAAAACCGACCGAGCTGTCAGCCACCTCCGAGCATAGCGATAGCTATCAACGGTCTTTTTAGCTATAATCGTCATTGCCATTGATCCTTATTGCAGAATTCAAATTGATATTTGACGCACATAGCATTCATTACTTGGGTCAGATATTGTCGATATCGGAAATTTGAAGTCAATGGCACAGGATAAAATCGAAGGAGCAGATGTCAATACGAAAAGCCGTGATTTTGAGTTGAATGGATTGGTGGGTAGGAACTAAAAATGCCTTGCCAAAATCGTAATTAATAGAAATTATACAAAATATTCAGTTACGTTCTGGCTATACCATTAAAACCGACCGGAGAATAGCTTTGTTAGCATAACGGATACATTTTTCCGGAGGCGGGGACAGGTTTGTTGGGGATAGGACAGGTTTCAATAAACCTCATGTTCAGGTGGTATCCATGATTTATCTCAGGTGCATGGCTACCCCCTCCCTGACGGCTAATCGCAAATTCATTGTAAGCGTCAATTTAACCCCATCTTCACAGGATTTGGGAATATGGGGGGCGGAATATGTGGAACGATGGTGAAAAGTTGACATAATTGTCAACTTCACCTCAAAAAATCTTTTAAAATTTTTCCCGATCGTTCAAGAAAATTTTGATAATCCCGAGCATCGGCAAATATTGACCGGCGCTCGATACCTCGAACTATGATATGGTGAAGTGCCCCTGGGCATCAATACGGGATTTCCGGGCCATGATTGTCTTTGATATGGTCACTGATTTTTGTCAATTTTTCACCATCGTCCTTTATCTATGTATTGATTGCTTTTAAGAAAAAGTCCTTTATTCGTCTCGCCATATCTCAAGCAGTGTTAAATCATCGTTCACATTCGCGTTGCCCCGCCATTGCCTGATTTCATCTGTAAGTCCTTCACCCCAGGGTGGTCCTTTTGAATTCTTTATATAGCCAACCATTCGATCGTGGCCGTACATCTCATTAGTTTCGTTTTCTGCCTCTATAACTCCGTCCGTAAACAAAATAACCGATTCACCGGGAGACAGTAAAATTTCTTTCATATCGTAATGAACATCCGGCATGATCCCTAATGATATTCCCCTAACTTGGGGGAAATGTCCAATACCACTTTCGGTTATCCACAAAGGCCGGAGATGGCCTCCCATAGAAAATTGCATTTTTCCGCTTTGAGGCCAATATCTTACAAAAACAATAGTCGCAAAAAATCCTTCTTTGGATATTAGCCTATGCAAACTATTGTTAATGGTTTCAAGAAGCTTGTCAACATCCGTATGAATTCGTGATTCGCTTCGGATTTTAGTTGACAATGCAGCCATTATCAGAGCAGCAGGAACACCTTTATCGGAGACATCGGCTACATACACCAGTAAGCTTGTATCTGGCATTGGAATTATATCGTATAGATCACCGCCTATATAGGTGGCGGGAACAGACAATGCCCAAATATGGCTTCCTTCTTCCAGGTCTGGAATATCAGGCCAGAATAGAGACTGAATCTTTGTTGCCGTCTTAAGTTGAAGTTTTAACTGGGCCGACTGTTCAAGAACCCTGTCATGCAGCGATTTGATTCTTAGCATTGACTTAACCCTGGCGACCAGTGCTGCATGATCTACTGGTTTTGTCAAGTATTCGTCGCCTCCTGCCTCAAGGCCGGCAACGATGTCTTTTGAATCCGCTTTTGCAGTAACCATAATGATCGGCATAAATGGTAGGGAAGGGTTTTCTTTGAGGCGGCGACACACCTCTAATCCATCCATTTTGGGCATCATGATGTCCAATAGAATCAGATCTGGTTTTTTATCTTTGGCTATTGCCAATCCCGATTCGCCGTTCATCGCAGTGATGATATCGTAATTGTTGGCGGCAAGACGCATCTGGAGGATTTCAACATTAGCGGGATTATCATCTACGATGAGTATCAGTGGCGGCGTTCTCATTATTCCCCCTTGGGAAAATCATCTATGGCAGAAATTCACGGATTTTCGTTAATAGAGCTCGCGGACTAAAGGGTTTTGTTACATAGGCATCACAGCCAGCCTCAAAGGCCTTGACCTCGTCACCGCTCAAGGCATATGAAGTTACAGCAATGACAGGGATTTGGCACAGGGAAGGGTCAGCCTTGATTCGCCGGGTAGCCTCATATCCGTCGAAATCGGGCAATTGAATATCCGTCAGAATTAGGCCGGGACGATGCGTCTCGGCTGCGGTCACTCCCTCTCCAGCACTTTTTGCTTCAATTATCTCATAGCCGGCACTCGTGATGAGATCTCGAATAATTCGCCTGTTATCCTCATGGTCTTCGATAACTAAAATCACATTTCTCATTTTCGCTCCATTTGCCTTTCGACTCGTATCGGCAGAGTGAAACTAAAAGTCGACCCTTTCCCCAAAATTGAATCCACCCAGATCCGTCCTCCGTGCATTTCCACTATTTTTTTTGAAATGGAAAGCCCGAGGCCAGTTCCGCCTTTTGCCCTGGCACTGGAACCATCAGCCTGGCGGAATTCATCAAAGATATTCTTCTGATCTGTTTCCGAAAGTCCAGGACCGGTATCTGATACAGAGATCAAAAAAGAGTCATTGGAAACCGTCGCCTCCACTACAACTTCTCCTTGTTCTGTGAATTTTATCGCATTTCCGAGCAGATTTAATATTACCTGGGCAATACGCTGTTCATCGCCTTTGCCGTTCTTCAGAACCTCGGGAACCGTCATTTTCAGATCGAGATTCTTTTCAGCCGCCAATGCCTCGACCGAGGTGTAGACCGTTTGGATTAAATCCTGCATCGAATAATCATTGAGAGAAAGGGTAAGCCGACCGGCCTCAATCTTAGAAATATCAAGTACATCGTTAATCAAGTTAAGGAGGTGCTGTCCATTTTTTTCTACACGTTCGAGGACCTCCTGAATCTTCTCTGGTACATCACCGTATATGTTGTCTATGATCAATTCCGTGTAGCCAAGAATTGCATTTAAAGGAGTTCTAAATTCATGGCTCATGTTGGCAAGGAACTCGGATTTATGTTTATTAGCAATCTGAAGCTCGTGCCCCTTATCCTCGATTTCATGAAAAAGCCTCGCGTTGTGAATTGCAATAACTGATTGTGCGGCAAAGGTCTGAAGCAGGTTCACGACAGGCTCGGTGAACTTGCCAGCAACTTTGCGCCGGATAACCAGTCCACCGAGGTGTCGGTCTTTGCGCAGTAGCGGCACAGCAAGCAAAGCCCTAAAATCCGTTTTCTTCATATACGAGATGGGGTAATCTGGCGCATTCACAAGGTCTTGAATTTGCACAGGTAACTTATTTTTCGCTGACTGACCCAGTACCGTTTTGTCCCCAACCCTCAGTCTTGAATCACGCATGACTTGGATGAACTCATCGCTCACACCATAATTTATCCGCGGGATGAATACCTGCTCTGTTTCATCAAACTCGTAAATCGTCCCAGCATCGGCTTTTGAAATCTGCACTGCATGGCGAACAATACTTGTTAAAACCGTTTCCAGATCGAGGGTCGAGTTGACAATCTGACTTACATCTCCCAGCGCCTTCAATTCCTCCACGGATCGGGCCAAATCCCGGGTACGTACTTCTACTTTTTGCTCAAGAGTTCGGCTGTAATCCTCTAATTTTTCTTTGCTTTCTTGAAGCTTTGCAAATAGTTGCTTGATCGATCCTCTCATGATATCTAAATGTTTAGCGAGTAGGCCAATCTCGTCACTGCTGCTTTTGTCAACGGTGGTATCTAAATCTCCACGCGCAATTGACGATGCTGACTCCTGTAATTTAAATAAGGGTGATGAGATATATCTTTTTGTGATGAAGATGGATGTTAACCAAATTGCCACAATAATAATAATTGACAATGTAGCAATGCCGTAAATTTGTAAAAGTGCTTTTTCCCTCAAGCTTTCACGCGATATCACGATTAGAATTTTGCTAACTAAATTATCCCTAAACTGGATATCAGCTGATTTCGCTATAAATTCCCGGCCTCTGAACGATGTTGAGGGCCTAACTGTTTCCAGTTTCCGGACCTGAAAACCAGGACGCACTTTCTCAATTATGACCTTATTTTTCCATGATATTTTGGTATAAACAATCGATTCATCTAAAAATAACGCGTCAACAAAATCATTCACAACCACATAGTCCAGATTCCAGAGAGGAGTCGGTAGGCTGTTCTGTGCAAATTCGACAGCGTTGTCTAGCCTTTGTTCAATTTCACGCTCGATCCTTTTGATGTCAAAAACAATTACTGTTGCAGCAAAGACAATCAATAAGATCGTAATAACACCGATTAAAGTATAACTGAATCGGCGGCTGATGCTACTGACTTTAGGCGCGACTTTAGATAAAGGTGCTTTCTGCGTGGACACTATATTTGATGGCATTTTGCGTCAGCCACATGTCGGCAAGATATTTCGTGAAGTGCGTGTGTTATAATGCTACTCGTTAATTTCGGGGAATGGATCATCTGGCAACTTATCATTCCATTTTCGACGGATTTGTATTATCGTTCCATCAACTATCATTTCGTCAAAAGCATTTTTCCACTTTTTCACAATTGAATCTGATGTTTTTTTTGAAAACGCAATGCTAACATCAATTTCCCGAAGATGATAGACTTCTTCTAATTCATTGTGATCAACTCCGGCTAATTCGCACACTGTTTTTAATCCCGGTATTTTATATGCCCATAAATCTATACGCTGGAGCACAAGCTTTTGGGCATTTAATTGTTCATCCGAAACAGGTTCAAGATTGGTAAAACCGTGTTTTTTTAGTAAGATCTCTCTTGTATCATCTCTGAGCGTCCCGATATGACCGACCTTTTTGGCGTCATCCAGGTTATTTATTATGATTCCCAAACTTTTCTTGGCAACTAGAATATCTCTTTTGGTTGCTAACGGACCTACCCATTTAAATTTATCATCACGTTCTTTTGTGTGAGTGGTGCTAAATAATACAACATTTTCATCTTTCAAAGCCATTTTATACGCTCTTGCCCATGGATAAACCTGGATTTTTTCGCGAGATCCAACTCGTCTTTGAATTTCTTTCACTATTTCAACCGAAGGTCCAACCAGTTCACCATCTTTTACATAATTCAATGGTGGTAGATTTTCAGTTAATATCGTTAAATCTGCTGATAATAAAGGTTGAGCCGAAAATAGAAATAATGATGCAAATACTAAACTCAGATTTTTCATGCTGCCCCCGCAGTATTGCGGTTATCTGATAAATGCTTTTGTCGGCTGGGTTTGATATACCAAGCCATCATGGCTCTATAGGCCGCCCCCAGTGCATAAAAATATTTTTCCCTTATTACACCTGAAATTTTTTAACAGTTGTGAGACCGTATTTTGCATTACTCCGGCTGCAGCCTTCAACATCAGCACCAAGGGTGACTGTATGTTTGCGTTTGCAGTCTTTATCAGTCATAAAAAACCTCCGAAGCAAGACGCGGTATTTTTATGGAATCGATGCAGTGGCAAGGCGTGGTCAATGTGGAAGGGAGCGAAAAAACGATGGTTAGCTTTAGGTTCAGCTCAATGCAATCATAAATAATACGATATGTCAAAAATTGTCAAGATTTTATGGCGGTGATCGAAAATTGATCATATTGCAAAATGGTATTATAACCGAACTCGGTTAAATTTTAGCAATGCCCCAACATAATGATAGGTTGTGGTACAGGCATAATGAAGATTTTGAAATGAACTGAACCGCTTCACGGAGAAGAGGAATATGAGGGACGATGGTGAAAAGTTGACATAATTGTCACCTTCACTTCAAACAATCTTTTAAAATATGTCCCGAACGTTCAAGAAAATTTTGATAATCCCGGGCATCGGCAAATATTGACCGGCGCTCGATACCTCGGACCATGATATAGTGAAGTGCCCCTGGGGCATCAATGAGGGATATTATGGCCATGGTTGTCTTTGATATGGTCACTGATTTTTGTCAATTTTTCACCATCGTCCCCTATCTACGCAGGGCCGGCACATGACTCGCTGCTTCGCGCCTTATGCCGTATTGCCTTCCCCCACGTTGTACAGGGTCGGCACCCTAAACTGGTGATTTCGGAGCTCGATGGCTGGCCTGCGCTTCCCCCTGTCAACGCTTCACGGGCATCCTCACGGTTGCCCGCGCATGACTCGGGGCCACAATGGAGCAGCTTCTCCTTTCATGTAGGGCTCTTTCATCCCCTACTCTATGCCGGTTTATCCCGGCGCTTTCACAACGTGCCCATTCTCCACGTTCCCATACTCCACACATATGCTTAGCGCAAACAACTTTAAATATTGCCGTTTTGTTTATCAAAACGAATCTGTCTTGACAAACAGCAATATATCTGATTATTAATGTTCTTAGCTCACTTTGAGTTCAAGTTCATCCACTGCGATCGTTACAGCTTTCCTTATGGCTCCACATCTATTCCTTTGATAATTCGCACTCTATTTCGTCCAACCCTTAGGTGACTCAACTTTGGAGCGCAGTGATTTCTAAAACAAGGTTCCCCAAGATATTTTTTATAGACAAAAAAAAAGGAAGGGCCCAATGCATCTCATATCGAGAAGAGATATTTTAAAGTCTATTTTATTTGCATCATTTGCAGGTTTTACTCCCATATTCAGTACAAATAGTTTTGGATATAATAAAAAAAGAATACACGGTGGTTTTCAACCAGGATATTTACATCTACATAAAAGTGGAGAATTAAAGAAACGTGGTGAGAAGTTGTGGGCATTAATGGAAAGTTGTGAACTTTGTCCCAGAATGTGCGGAGCGAACAAACTCAAGGGCGAAAAAGGATTTTGTCGATCAGACTGGCAGTTAGAAATTTCATCATTTCATCCACACTTCGGAGAAGAAAAGCCACTTGTGGGACAAGGTGGTTCTGGGACTATTTTTTTAACAAACTGTGGTTTAAGATGCGTATTTTGCATTAACTGGGAGGTTAGTCAGGGAGGGGCTGGTGCTGTGAGAAGCATCGATGAATTTTCGAATATGATGTTAATACTCCAAGAAAGAGGGTGTTCTAATATTAATTTTGTTACCCCGACGCACTATTCGCCACACATAGTACTTGCAGTAGATAAAGCCGCCTCGAAAGGCCTAAATTTGCCATTAGTATATAACACATGCGGTTGGGAACGAGTAGAAATATTAAAAATTCTTGACGGTATAATTGACATTTATTTGCCTGATTACAAATATTCCGATGGACAAATGGCAGCCAAGTACTCGTCTGGAGCAGATACATATGTCGGTTTTACACAAGGCGCTATTCTAGAAATGCATCGCCAAGTGGGAACCGCCAAACCAACAAATAGTGGACTTATTAACCGTGGATTAATGATTCGCCATTTAGTTATGCCAAACAATGTGAGTGGAACAAAGGAGGTTATAGATTGGGTTGCGGAAAACCTTCCCAAAGATACCTACCTTAACCTGATGTCGCAATATAGACCTATGTATAAAGCGTTTGAGTATCCAGAAATATCACGAACGATTTCACGGAAAGAATATGAAGATGTGATAAATTGGGCAAAAGCAGCTGGTCTGACAAACCTGGATATTCAAGGGTATCATTTTTAAAATTACGAAATAGCCAACTGCTAAGGCAGCGGTCTGCAAAACTGTGATTCTCTGTTCGACTCCAGATTCCGTCTCCCGCTATAAAATTGTTCGATCCTTTATTCATGCATTTTTTTGTAATAGCCAAACCGCATAAAATTTTCTTTATTATTCTAAAGGTACAACCGAGTTTACAGAACAATTTATTTTGCCAATTTTCCCCTCGGACAGGATCCTTAAACTTTATTCACGCGTATGCCTAAGTCGGAACAAAGGTCGGAACAAAGGGACGTTGTTTCGATGTTGACAGCCTATGAAGAATACCGCACTTAAATCATGCCTCGCAGAGCTCGCAACGATACAAAGAGAACTCGAATGAAATCAACATTGAAGCAACATCCCTTTGATCCTCAGCGTCAGCTTTATCATGGATGAAGTGTTGGCAGGTTTATGCTAAAAAGTCAATAATTTCAATGTTGAATGATTTTTGCGAGGTACAATGTGTCTCTGATAGTGTGAACCGTGAAGTCCGGAGTCCGTGAGATGCGACACACAGGAGGGGAAACAATTAATATGCATGACATTCAGAAATTCATCCTGAATTCGTTACCGACTCTGTTACTAATTTGTATTTTCGAATTAATCGCTTGCACACATCCCGTCCGCCGGTTGGTGTTTCAGCCGCACAAGATTCGGTCGGTACCCCCATTTCCGGATGATGTGACTCACCTGGAACGGTACTGGCTGAACACAGAACAGGGCGATGTGGAGTGGTGGCTCTTCAAGGGAGACGGTGTCGATGCGGCCAACAAGGGACCTGCAGTGTTGATGGCCCACGGAAATCGTGAATTGATCGATTTTCTCGTGAATCGTGCTGAAGCTTATCAACGCATGGGCTTTACAGTAATGCTAGGTGAATATCGCGGATACGGACGAAGTGCCGGGACGCCCAGCAGGAAACGCATCGCATCAGATTACAGGCGATTCTATGATCATTTGATATCACTGCCGACAGTAGACCCTAAACGCATTGTGTTCCATGGTCGCTCACTGGGCGGTAGCGTATTGAGCGAGCTTTCCAGGCATCGACCGCCTACCGCTATAATTGTGGAATCAACATTCACGTCTATAAAGGCGATGGCCCATGGAGCACCGGATATACTGCTTTCGGACAATTACGATACCGTTTCCGCACTATTGGATTACCGAGGACCAATTCTGATCATACACGGTACCAAGGACGATGTTGTCCCTGTCCAACATGCCCTTGAGATGGAAAGGCATATTCCAAATGCCGAATTGATCCTTTACGATTGCGGACACAACGACGGGCCACCTGTCTGGGACATATACTGGAAAGACATTAATGACTTCTTGGACCGGGTTGTAAACTGAAATGCATTATTAAAAGCCAGGAATGTCCGGCTTATAAATATAGGGACATTCGATGTTTACAACTTATGGAAAATACCGTAACTAAATCTGCTTCGCAGAGATCGCATTGACGCCCCCGACGCCTTGCATCATATCGTCATTCGAGGGATCGAACGCAAAGCAATATTTAAAGATGACACGGACCGGGAGGATTTTATCGACAGGCTCTCGAGGCTGCTTGAGGAGATGGATGCGGATGCCATCGGCCGGTATCGATCTGTCCGCGGTCATCGCCGCTGCGTACCGTTATCTTGGCACCGAAGAGAAGGAACTGGCCTGGCAGACTATACGCGTTGAGATCGCACGTGCTCGTGCTCTAGTCAGCTATGTGTCCACGCAGATCTTTACGATCTCCGGAAACGTAGTGGCCCGCCGGTTTAATGTAGACCGCTCGGCCATCAGCCGGGCGACCCAAAGGGTAAGCCGAAACCTGGAGCTGCTTTCAGCTACTAAAACGATACAAAGAGAACCCGAACTCGAAAGAAATCAACATTGAAGCAACGTTCATCCGAGGCTTTCGGAAATCGCTTTATGATAGCCAAACCGTATCTGATAATACGATGTAATTTCTGGCAGTTACGATACTGGCAAGTTGGCACATGCTTTGAGAAGCTCCATTCATAATGGGTTACTCAATATATCACCGGCTTGATCAACAAACGGACAGCTGCTAACCATAGCCAATGGCTATAGACAGGAACAAACGAACACTAATTGCCCTGATGATTTTGCTGCTGGGGATTTCACCCGACCTCTCTTCGGCTGAGGATTTTGCGGTGGCGCTATACGCCGGCCAGTTAACCAAGGAGAAGTGGGAAAACGCGATCGTACCGGGTGCGGAGTTTACCGACGCCTCGATTGTCGTGGCCTCGGCTTCGTGGACCTATCTCAGGTTTTTCCAAGGGAATCTTTCTTTCGAGCTCGAGGGCCAGGTGGGCAAGTATTTCGGTGAGCAGGACAACTGGGAGATCAACCTGCCCATTCTCGGCTTTCGCTGGCACCGATTTCCCTGGGATGATCATCTGGCCACTAGCATTGCTTGGGGAATCGGTTCTTCCTATGCCACCCAAGTGCCGAAAGTCGAACTCGAAACCAATGACAGCAGCAGCAAATGGCTTATCTACTGGTTCTTGGAATTAACCTTTGGTCCGCCTACTGCGAACTGGGAAGTGCTGACGCGGTTGCACCACCGATCCAACGGCTTCGGGCTCGTGGCTGAGGATGGCGGTTCGAATGCCGTTTGTGCTGGGTTGCGCTACCGGTTTTAAGGTAATGGAACAAATCAATCGATTTGGGGGACAAGGGGACATTCGATGTTGACAGCCTATTGAAAATACCGTATTTCAATCTGCCTCGCATAGATGCCCCCGGCGCCTTGTCTAATATTGTCATTCGAGGGATCGAACGCAAAGCGATATTAGAAGATGACAAGAACCGGGAGGATTTTAACGAGAGGCTCTCGTATCTGCCGCAGGAGATGGACGCGGATGCAATCGGCCGGTATCGTTCTGTCCGCGGTCATCGCCGCTGCGTGCCGTTATCTTGGCATCGAAGAGAAGGAATTGGCTCGGCCGACTATACGCGTTGAGATCGCACGTGCTCGCT
>Ga0316192_10002409_pt1 | contig 13641 bp, 10 predicted proteins | sample MerIslwburrow_MG_FD_204931 | JGI IMG/M metagenome (GOLD analysis project Ga0316192, IMG submission 204931) | Coastal sediment microbial communities from Maine, United States - Merrow Island worm burrow | ecosystem: Environmental > Aquatic > Marine > Coastal > Sediment | place: USA: Maine...
TTTGAAAAAAATTGCAATTTTTTTAATCCTTATCAGTAACATCCGGTTAGATTATTGCATGTAGAAAAAAAAAGGTGAAAAAAATGAAAAATAGTGAATTTTTTCCTTGACAAGTAAGAAAAAATTTTCGTGGCGACTTGTAATATTAACAATAATTACAAGGAGTTATGACTATGCCGCGATCACTCGAACCAGACCAAAAAAAACTTCGCTCATCTTCGTTTTCACAATTTTATCAACCAGTTGGGAACATTACTCCAGAAATACCTGTGCTTGAGTCCCGTGGAGACAGACCACTTAAAATGACCTTCGACGATCAACTCAAAATGCTGGTTTTTTACCATCTCGAAGAACATGTCTCGGCTCGGCATATGCTCCAAGTCCTTGAACAGGATGACTTCGCTCGTCAAAACATTGCCCCACAAGGCGGCATCAAAAAAAGCAGCTTCTCTGAAGCCGTCAATTCCAGGGGAATTGAACAGCTCCAAATCGTATTTGAAAAACTCAGCCGCAAGGCATCCGGCATGCTGCCCAATGCGCATCCTGAACTCGGAAACCTTGTTGCTATTGATGGTTCTCTGATCACTGCAACGCTTTCCATGCACTGGGCCGACTATCGTAAAGGGTCGAAAAAAGCCAAAATTCACTTGGGCTTTGATTTAAACCACGCAATTCCATCGAAAATTTTCTTCACTGATGGAAAAGGCGCTGAAAGACCGTTTGTTGACCCAATTATTTCACTTGGACAAACCGCCGTCGGCGATCGAGGCTACCAGGAACACGCCTTGTTCGATTCCCTGCAGGTCGAAGGCAAAAGCTTTGTGATCCGGATTAAAGCCAATACTACCAAAACGGTTGTTCAAGAAAATGAGATCAAAGCCAATAGTATCGTTTTTTACGATGCCGAAGTACTGCTGGGCACCGCGGAAAACAAAAATCAATCACAGCAACCGGTACGGTTGGTCGGATACCGTGTCAACGCTGTCAATTACTGGATAGCAACGGATCGTAGGGATCTGACCGCCGAACAGATCGCTGAAATTTATAAGCTTAGATGGAACATCGAAAACTTTTTTGCCTGGTGGAAACGCCACCTGCGCGTCTACCACCTGATTGCAAGAAGCCAGTACGGCCTGATGGTACAAATCCTAGCTGGCCTTATCACCTATCTGCTGCTTGCCATTCACTGCCATAAAAACCATGGCGAACCGGTCAACATCAAAAGAGTCAGAGAATTGCGGTTACAAATCCAAAATGAGCTTCGCGCTTCAGAGTCAATGGCAAATTTAAAAATTTCCAAAGAACAAAAACAACAACGCTTACATGCAAATACCTAACCGGAGACTACTGAATCCTTATATCGGAATTTTAGGAGCTGAACGCTCTGGTTGACAAAATGAAAAAAAAATTTGATGGCGGGGAGGATGTGTCAACCGAGAGGGCCTTGTGGCGAGCCCTGTCCCACATGACGGGGAAATATGATTGCTTGGCATATATTTTCTATTCGAAAACCGGCATTGACATACGCAGTCGAGATAAACGGACGACCAAAGTTAATGTAAATAAGCTGAGGCTTTTGCTGGGCGGTAAACACAAAGGCGCGGCCACAAAAAAAACCCGAGCCAGCGGCCAGTAGAGCGACGATCTCCGAAAAAGAAAGATAATGGCCGTAAGGGAAATCAATAGTTTACAGCCGTTAGCAGGGCGCATCGGAAATGGGAAGAAATCGAGAAGGCTCGGGGGCGATTCACAAATAACCGCCCCCTATGCCCCCCCTATCGGAAAATATGGTGGTGCTTCATGCACACCATATGCATAATCTTAATATCGGCAATTTGTATTAAAAAATTTAGCATTATTTCACGTTAAGAATTTAATAATAGTATCTAAATCTCCATCTTTGTACATGTCGTATAACATATAATAAATAAAACCTAGCATGCATATAAGTTCAATCCAAGTTCTAATTCTACTTATACGTGTAGCCTTAGCTATCTGGGTAAGTATTTGTTCTCGTTCTTTAACGTGCAAATCCCATATATCTAAGTTATCAGTTGAATCAACTTTTGTAAAATCTGACTTATAACTCTTTTGCTTTTCTATCATGATTTGATCCATGTTGTAGTTTAGAAAGTGGTCTACCTTAATATTGTTTTCGACAACTTGATTCAAAAATTTAGTATTTTTAATTTCCCAGGATAGGCAACCGGATCCGAATGCCGGCGACCCTGGTCGGCTTCCGGGGATAACCACAGGGGGAAAGTGAGGGGCTTATGTATAAACGAGGTGATAGCTGGGCTACAGATTTTTGGTGCGACGGTGAACGCTACCAGAAATCATGGGGGCCAATCAGTAAAACAGTGGCCAAGGAAAAAGAGGAAAAGTTTAAAACTGAAGTCAGGGAAGGAAAACACCAACAAAAAACCAAACGTCTTAAATTTGAAACCCTTGCCGAAAAATACCTTGTGTATGCCCGGACGAACAAAAAACCCAGTTCGGCCAGGCGCAATGAGGTATCAGTCAATATGCTGATGCCGTACTTTAAGAGCAAGCTATTAAGTTCCATTAATTCATTTATGTTGGAGCAATACAAAAAAGCGCGAAGGGATCAGGGCGAAAAGGGTAGGGCGCCGGCCACTATCAACGGGGACATCGATTGTATCAAGAACATGATGAAAAAAGCCGTAGAGTGCGGATATCTTAACAGAAACCCTTTGGAAGGTGTTAAACATTTGAAGGAGGATAACGAAAAAATGTGGGTTTTGACACCTGAAGAAGAAGATCGTCTTCTTGATGAATGCCAAAAGCGGGCTCAGCGCAAAAATAAAAAATACCTGAAGGATCTTGTGAAGGTTGCACTCAATACCGGCATGAGGCAGGATGAGATATTTAAATTGACGAAATCAGATGTAAAACTGAAGCTACGGTATATTGAGGTGACCGACACAAAGACCGAAGATCGAAAGGTACCCATTAATGATACCGCCTATGGTATTTTGAAAAATCGGTTAAATAAAGTCGATTCTGATTATTTATTCCCGAATACCAAAGGTGGTAAGTTGACGGTTCTTACAAATGCATTTTGGACAGCGGTTAAAGAGGCCGGGCTAATTCGATTTGAAATCAAGAAATCCGGCAAAAAGCCAGTTGAAGAAAAGATTCGTTTTCGTTTTCATGATTTGCGTCACACTTTCGGATCTCGCCTGGGGATGGCCGGCACCGATCTAAAAACGATCATGGAAATTATGGGCCACAAAACAACAAAAGTTGCGATGCGGTACCAGCATCCTGCACCTGAACACAAATTGAATGCTGTAAAAACTCTTGATCAGATCCCTTCTAAAGTCCCTACGGGTGAAATTATACCGTTAATATCTAAAGTTAAATCAGCTTGATAGGACTACCGTATAGCGGTCTGCAAAATCGCTATTCTCCGGTTCAAATCCGGATGCCGCCTCCATCTGAACGACAAAGGCTCACAAGTATTTTCAAAAACTTGTGAGCCTTTTTTAATAATTTACTTAACCTAAAAGCCTAAAGAAAGCTACGGCCGATTCTTTATCAACATCGTCGATGGGTCCAATCGCAAATTAAGATGCTCTGGAAATGACTCCGCACCCTTAACGGCTTTAACGTGAATTTCCTTGCCATCCGGTAGAAGCTGAATGGCAATTTCAAACAAGTCGGAAACCTGGGAAAGCCGCATCGGAAAACCACCAGGTCCGGGATCCTCATGACGATGGGTCCGCATGGTAAACCAGGCCGGCATTTGATGACTTTTGATCAAATTCTTAAATTCCGTCAACGAATCGCTGACATTTTCATCAAAGGGAAATCCATCAACAATCATCATTTGAGGCAAAAATATATTCTGTTCCATTAAATCGGATAATCTTTCCTCAAGTTTAGGAATACTGAAACCTTCCACTTTAAAAGTCATAATAAAACGGTGAGGCAATAAAGATTCCCAAAGCTGACTGATCTGATCAACCTTGTATTGTTCCGCAATTAAGTTAAAAACTTCCTGGTACCACAGGCTGACTTTATTGACCGGATCTTCAAGGCTGATGTGTAGCACGTTTTTCTCTCTGAGCAGGGCATTTAAAGACAGCTGAACCAAAAAGGCTGTTTTTCCAACACCAGCCCGGGCCAGCACCGCACCAAATTCCCCGGCGTTCAGAATGTCGTCATTTTCATAACCCATCACCCGTAGCGGATTACGTAATATAAGATCTTTTTTCAGCATGATAAAATACCTTTCTTTGATGTAAATAACTTCGGATGGTTTTTGAAGAGGTAGTTGGATTTTCCCCTCTCCGATCATACGACCGGCGGCCTTACAGATAGGTTGACGGTCATCGCTTTGACGGGGTGGACGAGGTGGGATCGAATATTGAAAATCTAGTATTGAATGTTTGTGGGCGTCGTTTTGCTCTGACATTTATTATCTTAATCTAAATTTAATCCGTTGGAAGCGAACCTTGAATTGCCAATATTCTATTGAGTAAAAAAATTAGAACCATCTCCTTCATCTCATATGCAACTGCCCGCAGTAATTTTAGGCGACATTCTTTTTTTCTGAGGTTGTCTTTTTGAGCAATTCTTCGGCGATGCTCTTGGGTACTTGTTTGTAGATTGCAAATTCCATTGTAAACTGGGCTTGCCCCTGTGTTAGGGATCTTAAGACGGTCGCATAACCAAACATTTCAGCCAAGGGGACCTGGGCGTCAATCACACATATGACGCCTTCCTCCTGTGAGCCGACAATCATTCCCCGCCGCTGGTTTAACGAACCCATAACGGGTCCCTGGAATTGTGATGGCGATTCAACGGAGACTTTCATAATCGGTTCATGAATAACCGGTTTGGCGCCGGGATAGGCCTGCAGGAAAGCGCCTCGTGCGGCGGCTTGAAAGGCCATGTCGGAAGAGTCTACCGCATGAGATGCACCGTCATTGATGACAACTTTTATGCCGGTGACGGGAAATTCCATTTTGGGGCCTTTTGCTAGGCATTGCTTGAAACCCTTTTCACAGGCGGAAATGAACTGGGTCGGAATGGCACCTCCGGTTACCCGGTTTTCGAAGACGAAATCATTGTCGCTGATCGGTTCCATGTAACCGGCCACCCGACCGAATTGGCCCGCTCCTCCGGTTTGCTTCTTATGAATGTAGTCGAATTGGGCCTTGCGAGTAATGGTTTCACGATATGCCACACGTGGCATGCCCGGGGTTACCTGAGCACTATACTCCCGGAGCATTCTCTCAATATATACTTCGAGATGAAGCTCGCCCATGCCCGAGATGATGGTGTCTCCGGTTTCGTCATTGACATGAACCTTAAAAGTGGGATCTTCTTTGGTAAACCGAGACAGCGCTTTGGACATATTGATCTCGGATTTGTGATCGGCCGGAGTGACGGCAAGGGAGATGACGGGATCCGGGACGTACATCGAGGTCATGGTCAAACTGACACCCGGTGCTGCAAACGTGTCACCGGACGCACAGTCGATGCCAAAAAGTGCGCCTATATATCCGGCCGGGATACTTTTTATATCTTCCATCTGATCGGCGTGCATGCGAATTACCCGGCCGACCTTAACCTTCTTTCCGGTGCGGATGTTGACAATGGTGTCACCCTTGACAATAGCGCCTTGATAGACGCGAATATAAGTTAGTTGACCGAAGGCGCCATCTTCCAATTTAAAGGCCAGTGCGACCGTCGGTTTTTGCGTGTCGGCAGCAAGCTGCACCCTTGCTTCCTCTTTTTCCATGTCCATAGCCCAATTTTCGACGTCCCTGGGGCAAGGCAATAGACCAGTGATTCCATCCAAAAGGGGCTGGATCCCTCTGTTCTTGTATGCTGAACCCATGAACACCGGGGTAATTTGCCGTGCAATAACCCCTCGACGGATTGCACTAAGGATGGTCTCCTCGGGTATATCTGCTTCTTCCAGGATCAGATCTGTCAGCGAGTCGGAAAACATGGATGCGGCATCCAAAAGCGATTCACGCTTTTCGAGGGCTTGGGCGATCATTTTCTCCGGTATGCTCTCAATGCGCACGTTTTCGCCATTATCACCGTCGAAATATACCGCTTTCATGGAAACCAGATCGATAATCCCGACGAACTCTGCTTCGAGACCAATCGGCATTTGCATGACAATCGCGCTATGCCCTAATTTCTCTTTCAGTTGATCTACCACCCGGTAGGGATTGGCGCCGCTGCGGTCACATTTATTGATAAATGCAACGCATGGAACTTCATAGCGTTTCATTTGTTGGTCCACCGTAATAGATTGGGATTGCACACCACCGACGGCGCACAGAACCAGGATGGCACCATCCAGCACCCGCAATGAGCGTTCGACTTCAATAGTAAAATCTACATGGCCGGGGGTATCGATGATGTTGATTTCATGACCTTTCCATTCACAATAGGTTGCTGCAGAGGCGATGGTGATACCGCGTTCTTTTTCAAGTTCCATGGAATCCATGGTGGCTCCCACACCGTCTTTTCCCTTAACGTCGTGGATTGTGTGGATGCGCTGAGTATAGTAAAGAATCCTTTCGGTCAGGGTCGTTTTACCCGAATCGATATGAGCACTGATACCGATATTTCTGACGTTTGCGATAACTTTCTTCATTGTCAATTTACCTTTTCGTTATATGCACGGTTTTCTACGAACGAACAATTAGGCCCCCCAATGATATCCGTCCTGGTCGGGCCATTAAAAAATCCCACATCGGAGGGAAACGAACCCGATGGGGATTCAACTATTTTATAGAGTTTTTGAACTGCGAAAATTAAGACATTAGCAGATAATTGTCAATGAATCAATTGTGAATTTCTTGGATCCTATGATCGAGTTCAATTTTTTTTCCTGAATCGTTTGGTCAGCGGCCTCGGTCGAAGAAGAACATATGTGGCGCCGGCTCCCCCGTCGCATAATCGGGCGCTGCTAAACGCGATCACCCATTTATGCCAGGGAGCGGCGGTGAGCCATTTATATACTTTGGTCTTCAGAATCGGTTTATGGGGTGAAGAAAGTCCTCGACCATGGATGATCAAAACAGTCCGTTTGCCTGCCATAACGCTTTTATTTAAAAATCGGTTGAAGGCTTGATGGGCGTCATTGACACCGAGACCGTGAAGATCGATATGTGCCTGGATTGAGAAATATCCGTGATGAAGCCGACGAGCGACCTCCGGGCTTACGTTATTCGCCGTGCCTTCGACGTATTCCGGCGTCAGCGAAACGATAAATCCGGTTCCATTTTTTATGAGCTCCTTAAGCTGCACCACGGTTTCATGTTCATCATATGAGAAATTCTTTCGAGAATTCAGATGGTTATTAGTTTTTTGACTTGGAACCGCATAGTTTGACTTAGATATCTTTTTTACATCCGCCATGGCTTCTTGAAAAATAATCCGATCTGATCGCTGATCAACTTTTTTTTCATCTGATTTATTGAATTCATTTGGCTTTGGTTTCGAAGCGGACTTGAGCTCAATCGCATTTTCTTCAATAAGCGCTTTCAGATCTTTAAAGGGCTTGAAATTACCAGAGGTATCGGGCGATTTCATGGCGTCACCTTAAATTTCCAGCTCTGCAAATGATTTAAAGAAGCGGGTAGTTACGATTAATTTAACAATCCAGCAACTATTGGTCAACAGGAATCCAATATCATGGTCTCAGCTTCGATTTATGCGTTGATATTCTATATCTGAATCGCAAGGAAGGTATCGATTTTAGAAGAAATATTTGATATGTTTAGATAATGTCATAATTGTTCAGGAATAGATTATGGAATCTGTACATCGGTATTTTTTCGCACTTATTTTGGCTTCGACATTTCGGTTTTTCCGGATAGGGAGGAAATAAATGGATTGGCAACGTCGTTACGCACCAAAGGTTGTTGACGCTCAAGAAGCCGTATCAAGGATCATGAGAGGTAGCCGTGTTTTTATCGGAACGGGCTGCGGTGAACCCCAGCATCTTATCAGAGCCATGGTTAAAGACGAGCGCCTGCAAGATATAATGGTCTATCAGATGCTCTCTTCAACCCTATCGCAGTTTGTAGAAGATGAATCATTTATCCGCCGTTTCTCGTTAAAGCTTTTTTTTATCAGCCAATCCATGCGCAAGGCAGCGTTCGATGGCAAAATCGATTACATTCCCGAATATCTTTCCCAAATTCCCAGGTTGTTTGCCAGTCATCAGATCGGTCTGGATGCCGCCCTTGTCCAAGTTAGTCCTCCGGACAAATTCGGTTATTGCAGTCTAGGGGTGTCGGTTGATATCACCCGATCGGCCGTTGAACATGCTGCCGCTGTTATCGCCCAGGTGAATCCGAGGATGCCCAGAACCTGGGGAGACAGTTTTGTGCACGTGGATGATATCGATTGGCTGGTGCCCCACGAAGAGGCTTTGGTGGAAGCACTGCCAACGGTAAAAGACAATGAAGTTGCTCGCAGAATCGGTCATTACGCGTCTGAACTCGTGGATGATGGGGCCACGCTTCAGATTGGTTTCGGCAGTCTACCTTACGCCATCATAAAATATCTGGATGGTAAAAAAGATTTGGGGATTCATACCCAATTGATTACTGACGGGCTGCTTCCTTTATTTGAAAAAAACGTAATTACCAATAAAAAGAAGACACTCCTGCCCGGGCGGGTGGTGACTTCTCTATGTATGGGATCTGAAAAGATTTATCGCTATGTTGACAACAATCCAGCCTTTTATTTCAGATCATCGGAATTTGTCAATGATCCGACGGTGATTGCCCGTAATGACAACTTGATTTCCATCAGTTCTGCGTTGGAAATCGATCTCACCGGGCAGGTATGTTCAGATTCCATGGGATATCTTTTCTATAGCGGCATTGGGGACCAGGTCGACTTTCTGCGCGGCAGTTCGATGTCCAAGGGAGGCTTTTCAATTATCGCATTACCTTCTACTGCGCGCAACGGTACCGTGTCGCGAATCGTCTCCCATCTTAGTGAAGGTGCCGGAGTGGCCACTACCAGAGGAGACGTCAACTTTGTCATCACCGAATATGGCATTGCAGAGCTGAAAGGGAAGGGGATTTACCAGCGGGTAATGGAATTGGCCCAAATTGCGCATCCGAAATTTCGAGAAGAACTCATCGAAGTTGCCAAAAAGCGGCATTATATTTTTGCCGATCAGTTACCGCCTACGACAGAAGATTTATTGTTTCTGGAGGGCTATAAGAACACTTTGAAACTCAAGAATGGAAAAATTGTAGAGTTTCGTCCTCTTCTTCCTTCCGATGAATTTGCATATCGGAATTTCTTTTATTCTCTGCAAGAAAAAACGATATATATGCGGTTTTTTTATAAGATGAGAACCTTTTCCCATGAAGTCGTTCAGAAACAGTGGTCAAGTGTCGATTATCGCAAGAATATGTCCATCATTGGACGCGTTCAAAAAGGCGGCCACAAAGAAATTATGGCCATTGGATCCTATGCAGCAGATGACGATAACAGTGCTGAAGTGGCCTTCGTCGTGCGTGAAGATTTTCAGGGGATGGGGATCGCGACTTATCTTATTGAAATACTTGAAAAGATAGCGAAAGAAAATCATTACACCAGTTTTAATGCATCGGTCCTGCGAGAAAATGCCGCCATGATCCGTGTGTTTAAGAAACGATACCCGAATGCTAAAATTTCGGTCAACAGCGGATCGGATCTTCTGATACGGATGGATTTTGCAGACGCCGTCGAGCGCGATAATAGGGAGTAATTGGCAAATTTCATCCCCGGCGCCTACTCACGCCAGCTGCTGAATCCACATCGGGACATGAAGAATTAGCTTGATAAAGTATCATATATTTAGTAATTTAAGAAGTATAAGATGGATTCTTCCAAATTCCAATCAAAATCAACATCCAGATGTTAGCAATCCGCTCTGCAAGTAAATTATTTTATAAAATATTAAAGTTTTACCTAAAGCTACCGAATTTAATAGCAATACAAGTTTACGTCAATATTAACATTTTTAGGAGGCAGGCAATTGTCATATACGCTTGGTCAAGAACAGCTAGATAGCATTGAAAACATTTTAAACCAGGACCTCATTGACAATGGAGTACGGTGCGTATTTTTGATTGATATGGCCGGCAATATCATCGCCAATCTGGACAATGGCGAAAAACAGCATGACATATACTCGCTGGCAGCGTTGGCAGCGGGCAATTTTGGTGCTGTCAGTGCTATGGCCAAAATCATTGGTGAAAATGAATTTTCGCTGCTTTTCCATAAAGGGAAAAAAGAAAATATTCATTTTAACAAAATAACCACCGAATTTTTGCTGATTACCATATTCGGAAATGACATTTCATTAGGCTTTTTACGGCTGAAGGTGTCCGAATCCGTTGAGCAACTGAAGGACATCTTAAAACCCCTTATGTCGCTATAAGCGGTTCTGTTTCAGCAAAATTCCTGAACAAGTTCGATAATGCTATTCGCCAAGGTTCACTCTGATGGCATTAGTAAGTCTGAAGGATAAGGAAATCCAGGTTATAAACATCTATTACGGTCCCGGTCGGGGCGGCAAAACAAGTATTCTTGATTATGTACATCGTAACTTCGCCAACCGTATAAATTCCGAAATGGCCACCATCAAAAGACGTGGTGAGCGCATCTTTTTTCTGAATTCCTTCCATTTGATATCGAACGCAACAATGGTTTCAATGTAAAAATACAGTTGTATATTAAAAAAGCGTCTTTTGCACCCAGTGCCGATTTGGGAACCAATGTGATTAAGGTATTGAAGCGAATCGTTTCATTGACAGTAGATTTCTTAACAAAAAGAGAATTTATATAGGAGAAATAAATTGGGTGAACCAAATGATGCTGACAACTTGAATTCTGGACTTGATAACCGGCCGGACGATCTCTTTGCTGAGAACGACACCCCGTTGTTGGATAAGGAAAGCGGCAATGCATCGGAACACTATCCACTTTCAGAATTGAAAAATTTAATTTTTTCACTCGATTGGGAAATTACGGATGAGGTCCTAGAAAAACTGCTGCAGCAGATAAAGGACCTGAATATGACTTATGACCATGATAAAATCGTGTTAACTTTTCTGCAGATCCTCAATGCTGTGGGCGTTTATATTAAAACAAATCGGGCCAAGGCACATCCCAGTTCATTTAAAACCTTGAATTCAGTTTTTTCAAGTCTGGATAAAGTAGTTCTCTCCAAAGATATGTCAGATGCGGATAAGAAAAAGATCCTGAGCACCGAAATGAATCGATACAAAAAGTTAAGAACTCAGGTTGCTCAGGGCAAAGCAGAAAAGGAAAAACAAAAAATAAAGCGTCAGGAACCTGGTGGCGCGGTACCTGAGTCGTTTTTTCAGATACCCAATGCCGCAGAGGGCGAATTGCCGGACACTGAGCAACAGGCGGATTTTTTTGCCAATGCCCTGAACAAAGCCGTTGAGGAGATCAAACAGCACATTAAAACTGAGATCAAAGCTTTAAAGGCTGAATTAAAGTCATTGCTCTGAAAAATGTTTCGCCTTTCAATTTTCACCGGCTTTTGGGGTTGGATAATTTGATATATGGTTGTAATCTGTGAAAAATGCGGAAAGAAGTATCGGGTAGATTCGGTCAAAATCAAGGGCAAGGCTGCCAGCTTCAATTGCCATGTCTGCAGCCATGTCATCATGGTTTTTAAAGCACAGGTAATACCATCTCAACCTGATTCTAAAATGAAAACAACCTCAGCCACCACGATCGTTGAGCAATTGGCGGCAGACGGTGCCGACATAAAGGACAGTACGCCCTCCACCGACGAGACCAAAGCCGGAACACGACACCGTCGTAAGGCAGGAGGCCTTGGCCTGCGTGCCAAAATGATACTGTTGTTCTTTTTTATTCCATCAATACTGACGGCAGGGGCGAGTCTTTTTTGTTTAGGGTACTTTGAAACCACCTCACGTCTACTTGTACAGGAAAGCGCCAAAATTGTCGCTCAGCGGGCGGAAGAAGAAAGCGCTGACCAATCAGCTACGACCGCGATGATGCAATCCCGGTCGAAAGCATTAACCGGCAACGCACGGATAATCGTATTGGTGATGCTTGGCACAGCACTCCTGCTTATCGGTATCATTGTTATAGTCTACGCAAATCGACTAACAGGGAAGATTGAATCGTTGACCGATGTTGCCGATCGCATCAGTGCGGGCGATCTCGAAATGGAAATAGAGATGAAATCAAGAGATGAAATCGGAGAACTTGCCCAAGCCATCGCCAGAATGCGCGATAATATCCGGCTTTACATTGAAAGGTTGCAGCAACGTCCATGAAAATTGCGTGTCATTTTCCCGCAGGATATAAGAGGTTTAAGACCTGAATGAAAACCGATATCGAATCCAGAATAAATGAAGCAGAAGTTTGTCGATCCATGGGATTGTACAACGACTCACTTGATATTTATGAAAGTATCCAATCGATCGCCGGCCCCGAGGATACTCAGATACAGGCTAAGATCGAAAAACAGATCAGTTTGCTGAAAAATGAGATCGCCGATCAAAAAGAGGCACAGCCAACCGATGTGGACATCAAAGGTACCTTGATTTCCGAAATAGTATCTTCCGGCAATGGGGATGTTCCGGAAATCCTGAACAGCGCTGCTGCATTTCAGGAAATGGGGCTTCACAAGGAAGCGCTAACCCAATACGGGAGACTATTCGAGGAAGATTATCCGACTGAAAAAGTGATCCCCCTGGTAACCGAAAGCCTGTTGAAATTACATTCGCCGGCAAAAGCAGAAAAGGCGTTTAATGAGCTACTCAGCGAACAAGAATTAGAAGAAAAGACCATCGGCCGTATCAAATTCTTGTTTGGGCAGGAATTGGAAAAACGAGATCTTCGCGACCTGGCACTTGATATTTACAAAGAGGCCAGTAGACTGGATCCCTCGGATACCGAGATCGCGAAGCAATTGGATTCAATTACCGCGACCTCCGCTTCCAGTTCAAAATATGACTATCTTTTAAAAGAAAATTTGGTCAGCACCGACCAATTGCAAAAGGCTTTCGCACTGTCAAAGAAAATGAACAAGAGTGTGGAGTTTGTGTTGATCGAGCATTTTCAAATCGATAAGGAAACCATTGGAAAATCATTTTCACTTTTTTATGGTTGCCCTTATAGAGCCTACGATGCGTCACTTCCAGTGCCCGTCGAGCTGCTGGCCAATCTTAAGAAAACGTTTTTGCTCAATGAGATTTGGGTTCCTCTCAGCTGGGACAAAAACGGCATGGAAGTCCTGATCGATGATCCCCGGAACTTGAACAAAACCGATAACATTAAAACCTTGATGCGGACTACCAAAATTAATTTTTCAGTAGCCATCCGTGAGGACATCCAGCAATTTATCAAGAATTTTTTCGATCAGGACAGACAATTATCCGAGACCCAACCAGAAGAAGAAGCGCTGGATGATTTTGACCTGATTCCGGATATATCTTTTGAAGAGGAAGAAGAGGAAACCGAAATTGAGGAAGCCGATGAGGCTTCCAGCCAAGTCGTCAAACTTGTGGATCAGACGATCATTGCCGCTTACCGAAAAAACGCTTCCGATATTCACATTGAACCATCTCC
>Ga0316192_10002411_pt1 | contig 13641 bp, 12 predicted proteins | sample MerIslwburrow_MG_FD_204931 | JGI IMG/M metagenome (GOLD analysis project Ga0316192, IMG submission 204931) | Coastal sediment microbial communities from Maine, United States - Merrow Island worm burrow | ecosystem: Environmental > Aquatic > Marine > Coastal > Sediment | place: USA: Maine...
ACACCGAAGGCTAGCAGACCAAATGCACTTTTTGAGATAACTTTCATGTCAATACTCCCTGTTATTTGATGATGTCAATGGCTTCGGCGTCTGCCGGAGGCTGGAATTCAAACTGTTTATCTGAAAGATCTGCGTTTGATTTCCACTGGGTAAACGTCATGGTGTATTGGGGAGCCATGGGGGTATCACGATCTGTCACAATGTATTTACACAACACCGGGTCACCTTCTGTACGCACCCATAACTGCCAGTCCATGTCGGGAAGAATGCCGGCGATGTGGTGGCAGCTGTTGCCCTCAACATTGCTTTTCCCGACATAGATCACTTTGCTGGCGTTGCCGACCAGTAATTCGTAGGCATGGCCGCTAAATAATTCAGCACCTCCGGGAACAGTACCGGTTTTCGCATAAATACTGGCAAGTGCATCGGCAAAAGTGCCGGGTGCTGGTGCCTGGGCATAGACGTTGACATCTTCATCGTAAAGGGTGAACACGCCTTTATTCAGGTATGCCTGTGTGTTTCTATAGTCAGAATGGTTAGTCACAGACATCTGTGCAGGCCGCTTGATAAGGATTTTCAATGTCCCGCCGAACTGCAGCTTGTGGGCATCGTCGTAGACCTCCTCTTCCGTGACAGCCGCCACAATCTCAACAGACTTCTGCGCAGACATGAAGGCCTGAGCGTTTTTAAGGATTTTATCGGCCTCGGGCTGCACATCCTGCTGGCTATAGGCCAGTGGCGTGAAAACCACGATCATCGCGCTTGCTAAACTTATTATTGAATTCCGCATGAAAACTCCTGCACAGATATCGTTCTAGTTATCGTCAATGAATTATCACCTATTTTAACGGCTAAAAATACTGCTAGTGCATCCAGCAAAGAATATTGTACAACGCACATATGTACTGCAGTTTTTACGCTGAAAATATAATTTAATATTATCGCAGTCTTGTCGTTAAGCAGGTAGTATAATAATCACCGACTATATGTAAGCCTAACTCGTTACTTATATTTGACAATTGTTTTGAGGACAGAAAAATGGGAATAAGCCAATATCGCAAAACCATCGCTACACTGTGTTGTGCAGCGGGACTGGTAAGCACACCTGCCCTGGCAGAAACAGGAACTTCTGACAGCTGGAATAGCAGTGGAACCATCTATCTCTGGGGTTCAGGTATTCAAGGTGACCTAAGCAACGGCGGTGATATTGATATCAGCTTCGGCGATATTCTCGACGACCTTGCATTTGCCTTCATGGGCACGCTTGTCACTCGCAAGGACAAGTGGTCATTCGGAGGAGATTTCATCTACCTCAATCTCAAAATAGACAATAGCGCGAACATTCCTCTCTCCGCAGTACCCGGAGCAACCGTTGATCTGAAAGCAAATACCGATATCAATAGTTGGGTAATCAATTTACTCGCTGGCTACAACCTTGTCAGTACCGAACAGGCAACCCTGGATGCTATCTTCGGCGCCCGCTATTTAAGTCTCGATACAGACTTAACGCTGAAGGTTAACTCATTGCAGGGACGCACGTTGTCCGATTCAGGCGCCGTATGGGATGGAGTTATCGGTGTTCGTGGAGTACTGAACCTGAACAAGAAATGGTATCTGCCCTACTATGCGGATATCGGCACCGGGCAGTCGGACAATACCTGGCAGCTCCTGGGTGGCGTTGGCTACAGGTATAACTGGGGTGATATAAAACTGGTATATCGCCATATCGAATGGGATCTGGGCTCCGACGGCCTGGTTGAAACCATGAGTATCAGTGGCCCGGCATTCGGTGCAACCTGGTACTTCTAACACGGCCTGCTATCAGAAATAGCTTCACCCTGGGTCAACAGGAACATCAGGGTGAAGTTTTTATTATCTCGCCAGCAGAATCGAATTCAATACGTGCACAAGTAGTACATAATAAAACGTAAGCACGATTATCCAAATCAGTAATTATTCGAGAAGTACCGTCCGCGTTTGAAATCTCAGGATGGCCTGTTTCCCATTAGCTTATGTATGTGCTGTGCTATTACTTGGCAGCGATGCTACTCATCAGGGCTTCGATACGCTTTTCTCCTTCGGCACCAACAAAAACCAGCGCCTGATTGTTTTTGCTTTCAGGGTCTGCCTCGGCCAGTAAGACAAAATCGAAGGCTTCTGTATTCAGGTGGTAATTCGCAATATCATCGGCACTCAGGGTTTCATGGCCTGCTCGTTCTGTCAGCGCAAACTTGATTGATCCTTTGCCATTGATGGCGCGGTAAATGACCTCGGTGCACACCTGTTGTGATGCATCAGCGAAGTCGAACTTAAAATCATATCCATCGCCGAGATACGAGTAAACCTCGGCAATAAATGTCGTCTGCTCTGCTCGACTCAAGCGTGGACGCAGCACCAGCATGCGGTTTATGTGCGTATCCATAATATGCTCGAGGTTGTTAAAAATTACGCCTTCAGCCACTGCTTCAATCATGTCTGCCTGCTTCCCGTCTGGCAGGGCTAATACCTGTAAGTTCACCTGTAATTTCTGACTATCGAAGCGTTCATCAGGCGGCAGCATCTCTGCTGACAGCCCGATAGATTTCCGTTCATCCGCAGTGCCTATGTAGGTGATACCATGTTTAAAGGCTCCCGGAATGAAGACGTCACTCATGTAGCCCGCAGTATAGGTAAGCACCAGGTCACCGGGTTTCAGCAGCTTAAAAATCTGCTGTTTCTGTGCATCGGAAAAGACAACAACATGCGCTGACGGGTTCTTTAATCGACTGACTGATTTAAACAGAAATGAACGCATGGCATACAAGGTCTTATGCTGCTTCTTAGCATCTTCCCGGGCGACTTTTACCGCCTCGTTGTGTGATGGAAAATAGCTGGCAACCTGCAGCAATCGTGCTTCAGCTATATTTTGTAACACCGGGATCTGCTTGATCAGAGCGGCGTATTGCACATTATCTTTTGACAGCATGGCGAGAGCAGACTGTGGATCTGCCATCTCTCTGGTATACAGTTCTTTTGCTACTTTAACTGCCTCGAGCAGATCAGGCAGCGTCACATTCTCACGCATGCGATCATAGCTGCCAAATGGAATATCGGAACGGTAATAAACTTCATTCAATTGCTTAATGGCCATTGGCTCATCAGCAAAGCGCATAACGATAAAGGCCGTGTGGCTTGCCATCAGCAGTGTTGCAGTGATTGAAAGCACGTGTGCTTTTGTTTCTATTTCGTCTGCAGGAAAATCTGCATGCAGACCGCCGTACGAATTAACGATGTCCCATAGCGCGCTCTGCATCGCCAGGAATCGAAACAGCAGGCTTTCTAACTCTTCGGTTTACTCTGCGTTGTAAGTAGTCCCGACCTGTCACGGAGGGCAATGGTAGCTGGGCGAACTCAGTGTCGAGGTCTACCAGGTGTGGTGCGATGGCATGAATGGTATGTAAATGAGAGGTGAGCGACTGCGAGGTAATGGCACTTTGTTGTGGAGTTTCTACCGGACGAAACCGGTACAAGCTGTTAACGTGACAGCCAGCATAGTGGTTATCACCAAGGTGCGGATGATCACAGCTCAGACTCTCCCATTATGACTATGTTAAATATGTATTCTTTTTCAGTTATGTGAGCTGTACATAGATCTGGTGTTTCACTATGTAAATCGATGGCCCGGTCAGGATATTGACCGGGCTTGTCGACGAACAGGATCCGTAAAATAACTACTTGTCTTTCTTACTGGTGAAATTTTCTGTCGCTTTTGTGATTGCTTCCTGCATTGATTTGAGGGAGTCACTCATTCCTTCCTGTATATTTTCCCAGGCGCCTTCCGAGCTGTTGGCAAAGTCCTGCCATTGTTCCTTGGCCTGGTTCAGCCCCTCTTCCAGCTCATCGAGATACGGTTGCATTTTATCCATGGCCTCTTTGCTGCCCAGGTCCATTTGCACTCTGGCCTCGTCTATTTTGGTTTCCCACATCGCCACTGCTTCATCCAGTTGCTGTCCCAGTGTTTTCTGTTTGTCGTTCATCATGTAATCCTCAATATTCGGTTAATCAGTCAATCTTGATTTGTAAGCCTGTCCGTATGCAGATCTCATCTTAGCATGAACCAAATTCGATATGTCCTTAGCTATCTTGCTTTCCAGCTTTCTTAGCAAGCTTCGGGTTCAATAGCGCCTGTGCCAGTTTCGCTGCCAGCGCTACGAAAACGCCGATACTCATAAATGCATATATGATAGTGAAGATTTTTGCTGTATCCGTTGTTGGAGTCAGGTCACCGTAGCCGATGGTGGTCATTGTCATCACGCAGAAATAAAATGCATCGAGCAGCTTCCAGCCTTCTTCATGGTGATAAAAAATGGTTCCACTTATCAGCAATGTTGTCAGGAGGAAGCTCAGCGCATGAAATTCATCGTCTTTCCATGCCCGCAACAGCGCTTTGAACAGCTTGAGAAATGCGAAATAGAAACTGGTCATATTCAAATCATCGCGATATTAAGTGTTGAAACGAACTGCTGTTCGTACTGTGCTAAGCCCATGAGTATTACACAGAAGTACATCGACTAGTTGATAATCCAGTTCGTTCTGCTTATTCTGTTGTAGTATTTCAAAGCTGGGAGTCGTCGGGAATAATAGCCATCAGAAGCTACTTATTCGTTCTTCTTTGCCTCTTTATTACCACGAAATGTCACCTTGCAGACAGGTCTGACAATTTTACAACAAATGAAATTGACAGCGACGATGGTCGCAAGCAATGCAACCAGGTAACTAAAACTTCCGAGATACGGGCGCAGCAGATCACCGAGTGTTGCGGTAGAAAGCAAGATCAGGCCAAACAAAGCCACAATACCGAAGATTGCGACTACAATGATTACTATTTTTCGAACTGACATGGCTGATTCAACTGGCTCGTCGGCTTAACAGGCAAAACAATTTTCTGCTAGCCCGTTTTCGAGGAAGCTAATAATGTTGGATGATTCGTATATCCAGCGAACATCGCCGTTATTTTCTTCGATGCGAAGACACGGAACCTTGAGTTTTCCACCGCCTTCAATAAGTTCCTTGCGGCTGCTTTCGCTGCGTTTTGCATCGCGTGTCTGGATATTCAATGTGTGCCGTTTCATTGCCCGACGTACTTTTACACAAAATGGACAGGCTTTATATTGATAAAGTGTAAGACCAGCAGTTTGTTCGTCTATTGCTTTCTGAGCTTCGGCCTCTCTTTTAATACCTTTTGGAGTAAAAACCCAGTCAAAGAATAATATCAGTGCACCCAAAACCCCGCGAATAATACGCATTTAAACTCCTGAATAGTGAAAAATAATTGGTATAGACAAGTCTGCAATTATCGCATCAAACCGTCTGATTTCAACGTTAAGGCCGAACTAAATCTACAGCTGCAGTATTAGCAATCCGCTGTAGCCCTATGGAGTATTGAGATAGCGATTCAGCTTAATTGTCCAATGAGATAGTTAAAAACATGACAATTTTTCATCCAATCATGGTTGAGCTCCCGCCTTCGGGCAGCACGCTTTTGCAAGAATTTTATCGCGCCCATACACATCTTCATAAAAATTCAGTGTGTTGGTTGACGGCTCTACGAATGCGGTTCGGTATAAAATATGAATCGGTATCGGCTTTTCCAGTTTGACTACCTTGCGCTGACCGCTTTTAACGATTTCACTGATACGCTCAATATCCCACCCCTTCTCTTTTCCGCCTAACAACCATGCTGCCATTTCTGCAGGCCGGCTCATGCGGATGCAGCCGTGACTGAATGCACGTTTCTCTTCTTTGAACAGGCTGTGGGTCGGCGTGTCATGAAGGTAAACATCGTATTTGTTGGGAAAAACGACCTTCAGGGTTCCGAGTGCATTTTCCGGGCCTGGTTCCTGGCGAACACGGTACTGTTTCATGTCCTTCTTTGTCACTTTACTCCAGTCAATTTTTGTCGCATCCACTTCCTTTGAATCCGACCCCCAACCGTCAAAAATTTTCATATTGTGCTTATTCAGGTACAGGGCGTCTTTCTTCAGTTTTAGCAGTGTTTCATTGGCAGCAATATTGGGCGGCAATGTCCAGTATGGATTAAAATCGACGTACTTGATCGTGTCACTGAAAACCGGCGTTTCGTGGCGCAGTTTGCCGACGATAACAGGCATCGATAAATCTATTTTTCCCTGTTCACCGGCAAAAACCTCGAAACCGGCGATATTAACGACTACACGTGGACCAGCAATGTCACGCTTTAACCAGCGGTAGCGCTCCATATTCACATGTAGCTGGTTAATCCTGTCTTCAACCGTGACATTCATAGCGGCGAGTGTCTGTTTTCCGATGGCACCATCCGGTTGCAAATTATGTCGTTTTTGAAAATGCTTGACGCTTTTTTCAAGCTCCGAATCAAACAAGGTGCTATCCATATCGTCTGCACTGACGTCACCGGTAATCGCCAATCGTGTTCTTACCTGTTTAATGCGCGGGTCATTCATTCCGGACTTTAGCGTTTCTCCCGCTGCTATTTGCGGCCATCCGCCTGAGGCAGCGAGTGCGCGGTATTCAGTTAATTTTTTCTGCAGCTCTCGATACTGTAGAAAAGGCGGTGCCTGCTGCTCCAGAAAGGCTTTCATGTCGCTGGCGCCAAAGGCCGCTTGTCTGAGTGTGCTCCAGTCGATTTCTTCGTCACTGGCGGATTCAAACAGGACCGGATCAATTTCACGTGGCTTGATGCGTCCTTCACGCTGATCGGCCACATAATGCATCATGCCCATCGACAGCAGGACATCCAGTCGCACAAGGTCTGCTACACTATTGCCCTCCTTGTACGCGTTAATCCAGTCAACATAATAGTCAGTTGCTACCAGGCCGTGGCTTCCAGCATCTTCAAGTGTGCTGATAATGTCTTCAGCGCGTTTGCTGGGCTTGCCGTTTTCAATCCAGAATGGCTGCAGTTCATTGCTATGATAAAGATCAGAAAGGCTTCTATCGAGATCCGCAGAAACTTTGCCATGAACATTGATCTTCAATTCAGTTGCAGGACCAATTTCCAGGATTTCAATAAATTCGTTTTGGTAGTCTTGTTTTGTGGCTGCAAAAGCCTGGGCAACGCTTAATATAGCGACTGCTGCAATCGCTGCTGCGATTGTCATCTGTTGCCATCTTCTCATTGAGCAATCCTTGTGATAATTAGTATTTAACCTTAAAGTGTTCAATCAATGTCATTGCATTAAACTAAAGCATAAAATCAACCGGCAGCACGCGCATCAAATTAACACTGATCCTTTTCCAGATGCTGGTATAGGGTTCGACATCAAAAACTACCTGCTTACCGCCCTCGCCTGTCCCTGTCCATCTCAGAGAGTCGTCGATCAGTTCTACTTTGAAGGCGACCTTATCAATGTGTTTATCAAAATTATTTGATGAGGCCGCAGCTATCTCCGGATCATCAAATACGATGCCAATTTCTGTATTAATATTCAGTGATCGTTGATCGAAATTAAACGATCCGACAAACATGGTATTTTTGTCCATTGCCATGGTTTTGGCATGCAGGCTTGATTTGCTCAGCCCCGGCAGCCAGGTAAACAGCTTGCCCTCTACTTTCTTCAGCTGCTCATTTAACTCGTATAACTCGACACCGCAGCGCAGCAGCTGTTTCCTGTGCCGCATATACCCGGTGTGCACAGCAGCGACGTCATTCGAAGCCAGTGAGTTGGTCAGAATGCGCACCCGCACTCCCTGCTGACTGAGTTTGCATATGGCATCGGCTCCGCGTAGGCCTGGCACAAAGTACGGCGACACCAGGATGTATTCTTCTTTTGCCCGCGTAATATAAGGCGCCAGCTGAGAAATTAGAAGCTCCTCTTTCCAGTTATCGTCTTCTTTAGTCATTTTTTCAGCAGAATCATGAATGATCTTTGCTTCTGAAAAACTGAATTTTGCTGATTTATCTCTCAATGAATTGGCAAGTTGTGATTGTTCAACAGCATTGCGATAGGCCAATGTTTGTGGCTGGTTGTAGAACTCTTCCAGTTGATTGCGCAGATCGTTCAGTGCATCTTCCGGAACATCCGCGTTATCAGTACCCGCTAACAATGTCGCAATGGGAAAGGAGTGCCTGTTATTCCAGTAATTATTAAATTCATCAGACACCTCTGGCACTACGGATCCAATTGACATGGCATCGAGATCTGAAAATGCTAAATCTTTATCCGCATTGAAGTATTCGTCACCAATGTTGCGACCACCAACAATTGTGACCTGGTTGTCGGCGGTATAGGTTTTACTGTGCATGCGGTGATTGACTCTCTTCACCTGGGTAACAAACTGGAGGTTCTTTGAGTGCCCACGCACGAAGGGATTGTAAAGCCGAACTTCAATGTTAGGATGACTAGCCAGTGCTGACCAGACATCATCCGCTTCTTCGCCATACATATCATCTATTAACAGCCGTACGCGAACGCCGCAATCAGCAGCGGAAATAAACTCCCTGATCAACAGCCGGCCAACCGTATCCTGGTGAAACATGTAGTACTGCACATCAATACTTTTCTCGGCCATCCTGGCCAGAACTGCCCGCCCGACAAAGGCATCCAGGCCGTTGCCTAGCAGGATGACACCGGATTCACCCGGGTGCTGTTCTACCTGTGTGTTGAATGCCAGTCCCAGGCGTGTGTTTTCACCGTCACTAATGACTTGCGAAGACTTTCTGTCGCTATTGTCAGGGAGCTTTACACAGCCGGCGAGGAACTGCAGCGTCAGCACGGAGAAGATACCCAAAACGATTTTTTGCCCTAATCTCAAAGTATTTCTCCTGTCATCTTTTTGTGTTGACGTTCAGTAATGATTAAGGGAGCAAGTACTGTACTCCTGCGATAAAGTCGAGTAGATCAATAAACATTATACCAACTTATTGATTTACATAATTAACCACAACGGGGGGGACGGCGTATAGCGTAAATCAAGCTGTGTTATTTAAGATATTTATTGTTAATACGTTGATGTCTTGCCAGGTTGGTAATTTATGAGACAGGCAAAGACCAGGCATGCGTCTTGATTATAGATAATTATCAGTAGCAAGATAGGTACCGGGCGCTCCTGAAGTGGAGCACCCGGATAATCGCAAAACGTTTTATTCCCTATCTGCCTGCTGTAACTTCATCAAAACAGCGATGAGGGTTTGTTACACCTTGCTTAACAATTACTGCTACTGTTGTGGCACCGCCTGAAGCGTCTTGAAGGCGTCTCCGATGGTGAACGACCCCGGCTTCTGAGAAGGTGGAAATTCCTCGAAAGACTTCAGAAACGGACCGACCACGTCTGACATCGGGTAGAGAATCCACGCGCGATCGATGACCCAGTCCCAATAAGTGTTCGATGTGATAGTAGCGAATTCATAGGGATCTGTTCTGAGATTGAATATGTATGGCATCCTCAGGCCGCGGAATTGGCGTTGCCATATTTCCAGCGTGCCATCCTGATCCTGTACCATGAAATGGACCTTCCAGTTGTTGTAGCGTAACCCCATCAGGTCACCATCATCAGAGAAGTAGAAGAACTCTTTGCGTGGCCCCTTGGCCTCTTTGCCGGTCAGGTAGGGCAGGAAGTTGAAGCCATCCAGGTGGTTCTTGTAGGTTTTTCCGTTCACCTCATAACCCTTGAGAAGCTTGTCCTTGACGTCGGTGTTGCCAGCGACGGCGAGCAGTGTCGGGGCCCAGTCGAGGTGAGACATAATCTCGTTGGAGATCGAACCCGGTTTGATTTTACCCGGCCAGCGCACCATCTGCGGTACCCGGTAGGCGCCTTCCCAGCCAGTGTTCTTCTCGCTGCGGAACTTCGTCATGCCTCCATCCGGCCAGGTGTTGCGGTGTGGTCCGTTGTCGGTGCTGTAGATGACGATGGTATTGTCAGCGATTCCAAGTTCATCGATCAGGTCAAGAATCTGCCCCACGTTCTTGTCATGGTCGATCATCGTGTCGTGGTAATTGCTCTGAGCAACGCCGGACTGACCGAGACTCTCGGGTTTCGTATGAGTGCGGAAGTGCATGTGGGTGAAGTTGATCCAGGTAAAGAAAGGCTTGCCTTCTTTCACCTGCCGTTTGATGTAGTCCTCAGCCTTCGCGGCGATCTCGTCATCGACCGTTTCCATGCGCTTTTTCGTCAGTGGACCAGTGTCCGTGCAAACCTGCTTGCCGACTTTACCGAAGCGAGGATCCACGGTCGGGTCATCGACGTCACTTGCCTTGCAATCCATGACACCCCTGGGGCCGTACTTTTTACGGAACTCGGGATTCTTCGGGTAATCCCGCTGCTCGGGTTCCTCCTCGGCATTCAGGTGGTAGAGATTACCGAAAAACTCGTCGAAACCATGAACTGTGGGCAGGTACTCATTGCGGTCACCAAGGTGGTTCTTGCCAAATTGTCCCGTCGCATAACCCTCTTTTTTCAGCAGTGTAGCGATGGTCACGTCCGCGTCCTGAAGGCCCTGCGGTGCTCCCGGCATGCCAACTTTACTCAGGCCCGTGCGGATGGTGGCCTGGCCGGTGATGAAGGACGAGCGCCCCGCTGTGCAGCTCTGATCGGCATACATGTCGGTAAACATCATGCCTTCTTTGCTGAGGCGGTCGATATTCGGTGTCTTGTAACCCATCACCCCGAAACTGTAGGCGCTGATGTTGGATTCACCGATGTCATCGCCCCAGATGACGACGATGTTGGGTTTTTCGGCCGCTGAGGCAATGCCTGCTGATAATCCAGATCCGACCAATAGCAACATACTGATGGCGGCGATCATTTTATAGGTATTCTTCTTTGTCATTCTTTTCTCCTCGTGATTTATCCCCATTTTTACCATGAGGATTAAACTCCTGTCGCGTAATTACATAGAGATAATAAGGTCTTGGGCCTAATAAAAGATCATCATATTGATTAGTCCTATGGTCACGATTGCCGACAGTAATTCATCATTAATCGCTATGAAATCCCGCTTCCTTGTGTGAGCCATCACAAAAAGGCTTATTTTTCGACTCTCCACAACGGCATAGCGCAACACTGTCGCCCCGCCAGGCGAGCCGTCCGCTACCAGATACAATAGATAGATTACCTGACAGCAACAATGGCCCATCCGGCAATGGCTTGATGCCGAGCTGGCCGCCCTCTTCCTTTATGCCCGGTCCAGATTGACCGACTGCACCGTAATCCCGGAAACCTGCATCGATATGGCTGTTGTCACAGAAGGGCTTGTTTTTTGATTGGCCGCAGCGACAAAGTGCTGCACGGAAACGGACTCCGCTCATATCGTCGGCGGCGCCATTAATCGCCAGGTCACCGCTAACAAAGAGCGGCCCGTTATAGGTGACATAGACAGCATTTTCTACATCCGGTTGCTCTGATCGGCCTGACTTGTCTGTATAAGTCAGCGCACCACTTGGACAACGCTCACAGACTTCGACCACCTCGTCCGGTGTTGTACAATCAGGCGCACACCATGGCTGACGCCCGGTAACAAACAGTTCACCTTCGGCATGACCACATTCGGCAATATGGATACACAGTCGGCCGTCCCATTGGACGTCAATCTGCTCACCCGGGTACTCGAATATTTTTTTGTCAGTCATCCTCTCAATCTCCTTTTTTTATGAAATCGTCACTCGCCGTAGTGCTGTCATGTGAGTTTATTTATGTCTTACGATGTAGCAGCACTAAATATCATTAACCTAGCACACTTGTGTTGACGGTGGTGTGATGCAATGACCCTGCTTTCTATATAGAAATGACATTTCTGCTAAGCAATCTGCGCTTAGAGAATTTAGAAGAGGTGAATATCCCTCTAAACGGGGATTTATTTTATTAAATGATGGGTTCTTGAATATTTAAATGCCGGACATGCGGCCATCTGCAGCGACTCGCCTGCCCGGCAGTTAGAAGTGATAATCAGAACGTAGTGTTAACTATTTGATTATTGCGCCACGTTGTTTACAGCGCTGCGCGCTGCCATGCCAAACATCATCAGGGTTAGACCGCCGGTGAACAGCCTAACGCCAAGCAGAATGCCGATAGCCCAGGCGCCTGATAATGGAAACTGTGACCAGATCATGATGCCCAGCAAGATAGAAAGGAGTCCGCTGAATAAAGCCCAGCCCCATCCTGCTGCCGGTTTTGCCTGAAATGCAACCATAGCTTCAAAGATACCTGAAACGATCAGATAAGCAGCCAGAAAAATTGTCAGTGTAGCCAGAGCAGCGGCCGGGTTGCTGACCATATAACCGCCTGCAATGACAGTCAGTACGCCGATAATAATAGTAAACAAACCCGTACCTGCCTTGAAGGCAAATATCGTTTGAGCGATACCGCCGATAATGAGAAAGATACCAACGACCATTGCGATTGATACCCCGGCAATAAACGGTGATGCCATTGCAAAGATACCCATAATCATCACCAGTACGCCCATGGCTATTGTCATTCCGGTGTTCTTTTTTATCTGGTTCATGAATTGTGATTCAAGAGTTTGTATTCCCTGTGACATGTTGTTATCTCCTCTGCTTTGGACAAGCAGGTTATTTATTCGTCAATTCAATGCCAATAAAATACATAAAAACTGTATCCATATCGGTAATTTCACTTATACGACCACTGCTAACTGCAGTTTTCCGTGTTTCGTAATCATATGATAATTATGATGATTAGTCTTTCTTTATTGTCCTCGATGATCCATTGCTTCAGAAGCTAAACCGGGTGGAAAATTGGCTTCGATTATCGCTGACATTCGCGCCATCCTTGTCTTCCCGCCAGCCATAGGTTTGTTCTATACCGAGGATCCAGCTTTTGTTGTTATTCATTACAGGTTCGCGCTGGCGTACTGGGCCTGTTTAAACGCATCACCTGCCTGAGCTTCATTGTTGTCTATTGTCAGTGAGCCATTGGTAAAGGTCGATTGCAGCTGTTATTAACCTGGAGCAGGCCTGATGTCTTACTACTTTACTCTGAACATCATGACCCACCCTGAAGTTTGGTTCCGGTTCCAAACTAATCGATATTAATCACTGATATTAACGATTCTCAAGCCGATTGTAATCAAGTATACCGAAGCTGACCGGCTCCAGTTTCCGGTAGCCTGCGAGAAAATTGTCGCTGTGTGCCCAGAACTTTTTGTTGGTTCGCCGGATGCCGTATTGATCAACGACCGCTACATAATCGCTTTCAGTTTTGAGATTGCTAAGCCGGTCAACAAAATCCTTAATGCCCTGCTCATCAACAACAAAAAATGCGTTTGGATAGGCACCAATGAAGCCCGGCAAAACAGTCAGGCTATCTTCACCGGGCAGACGATTCTTCTTTTCATTAAACAACGAGGTCATGTTGGCGTAGGCGGTATTTCGTATGAGTGTAAAATACTCGCTGCCGTCACGGGTATTGACCTGCAGCATGGCGTTTTCAGGCATTATGGTCGCTCGTTTACCCGTTATCTGGTTCAGTCGATCCAGTTGTGTACGTAACTGGGCATTCTTAACAGATGCCATATCGTGCTTGGTCGGCAGGACTTTCGCCAGGCGTTTCTCCAGCAGCGTGTAAAGCTCGAGTTTCGGGTTGCCGGTTCGATAGTCTATATCCGGTTCCAGGTGGTCCTCGAATGACGGATTGACAAGATATGCC
>Ga0316192_10002413_pt1 | contig 13631 bp, 9 predicted proteins | sample MerIslwburrow_MG_FD_204931 | JGI IMG/M metagenome (GOLD analysis project Ga0316192, IMG submission 204931) | Coastal sediment microbial communities from Maine, United States - Merrow Island worm burrow | ecosystem: Environmental > Aquatic > Marine > Coastal > Sediment | place: USA: Maine...
GAGAATCGATACCAGTCTACCTTGTTCCCGGAAAGCGTTGATGAATATATCGAAGAGGACAGCGTGGTTCGGGTCATCGATGTGTTTATCGATCGTCTCGATATCTCAGGACTGGGTTTCAAAGCGGAAGCCGCCGAGACCGGTCGGCCCGGCTATCACCCGCGTACGATGCTCAAGATCTATGTCTATGGTTACCTCAACCGGGTGCATTCCTCGAGACGCCTGGAGCGTGAAGCGAAGCGTAATGTTGAGCTGATGTGGCTGACCGCTCGGCTGGCCCCGGATTTCAAGACCATCGCGGATTTCAGGAAGGACAACGGTGAAGCGATTCGCCTGGTATGCCGTGAGTTCGTGATGCTGTGCCGCAAGTTGAACCTGATTGGCGATACGCTCGCGATCGATGGCAGCAAGTTCAAGGCGGTGAACAACCGGGACAAGAATTTCACGCGGGCAAAGCTGAAGCGCCGTCTGGCCGAGGTCGAGGCCAGCATCGAGCGTTACCTGGACGAGCTGGATAAAGCCGACCAATCAGCACCGCCCAGGGACACCCGTTCACTCAAGGACAAGATCACGGCCCTTGAAGGGGAGATGGATCGCCTAAAAAAGTTCGAAGTCCGGATGCTTGAGGCGCCGGACCAACAACTCTCACTGACCGACCCCGATGCCCGCTCGATGAAGAGCCGTGGCGGCGGCATCGTTGGCTATAACGTGCAGACCGCGGTGGATACAGATCATCACTTAATCGTGACCCACGAGGTCACCAACGTGGGCAGCGATCGACGCCAGTTGACGCGGATGGCGCAGCAAGCCAGGGCAGAATTAGAGGCGGATCACATCACGGTGCTTGCTGACGAGGGCTACTACAACGGCGATGAGCTACGCGCTTGTGAAGACAACAACATCACCGCTTACGTGCCTCATTCGTCGACCTCGCACAACAAGGCGAAAGGCCAGTTTGATCGCAGCGAGTTCCACTACATCGAAGCAGACGATGAGTACGAGTGTCCCGCGGGCGAGCGCTTGATCTATCGGTTTACGCGCGAGGAAAAGGGCAAGCTGATCCGGCGTTACTGGTCATCTGCCTGTCCCCACTGTTCACTCAAACCCCGCTGCACGACCGGCAAAAACCGACGGGTGAGTCGCTGGGTTCTCGAGGAAGTGGTTGAACGTGCCGCCGCGCGCCTGGCCGAAAAACCCGATGCCATGCTTATCCGTCGAGCAACGGTTGAGCATCCCTACGGCACATTGAAGTGCTGGATGGGTGCGACACACTTTTTAACGAAAACCCTGGATCACGTGAGTACCGAAATGAGTCTTCATGTGCTCGCTTATAACATGAAGCGGGTCATTAACCTCGTTGGTACAAAGAAACTGCTTGAGGCGATCTAACGGGATCGCTCGTCTAAAATAAATCGACGCTTTCCACTCGAATATTGTTCAAACTCGATGAGCAATCTCTTTCCAGGCTATCTGATGCGCGCCTTAACCCTGGTTTTCACACGGCCTCGGCCATTAACGGACGCTGGAGATCGCACTTGAATTTGGGTGTTCTATACTTCCCATTAACAATTATTAAGAGGCTAGTGGTCTCTTAAATACACGATTAAACACTAAAAGGGAAAACCCATGAAAGCCAGACAATTAATTCTTCTAATCCTATTTTCGAGCATAGTACATGCCGGAGATTCCAATCGGTTTGAAAGCTTAACTGTCGGTTTTAGTGTTATAAAGCCAGCCGAATGGCAGTTCGTTACAGCAGATGAAAATTTAGAAAACCTTAAAAAGATTCAAATGAGCGATGCAGAGTTTCAACAACTTATGCTCAAGTATTCTACGGCGCCATTAGTAGCAATCATGAAGCATCCTGAACCATTTGATGATCTAAATCCTAGCTTAAAGGTAAATATCAAACCATTGGGCCAACTTAAAGGTGCTGACCCAAAGCAAATTCTAAATTTGATACTCCCCCAATTCCAAAAAATATTCCAAGACTTCAAACTAGTTCAACCACCAATTGATGACAAAGTTTCTGGTCTCAATTCTGCTTATATGAGAATAAATTACTCACTAACAATTCCCGATGGGCGTAAATTTCCTACTTCATCAGAACTCTGGATCGTGCCAAGAGGCGATTTCTTTTTTATGATTGGCGCGGGTACTAGACAAGATGAAAAAACTGGTAGCCGTAAAGAAATTCGAAATATTTTAGAAAGTGTCGTTTTATCCAAATAGTGTTTAACGGGGCGCATGCAGTCGGGCAAAGTGCTCGCTACGCGCGCACTTTACCGCTGATGCGAGGCGTTATGTGTATAGGTAGCGAATGAACTTACCAACTTACGAGAAAGATCATTACGAACTTGATAACGCTGAGGACATTCATCGTGAATATCCTGATTCTTATTGGATCCCAGAAAAGGAAGTTAGAGAATCATTGCAGCCTGGGAAAGTCGTAAAACTAGTTTTTCGCATGGAAGAAACTAAAGGTTCTGACGATGTTTCAGTTGAAAGAATGTGGGTTCAGATTACGAACAAACACCAAGGCTTCTACGAAGGCATTTTAGATAATGATCCCAGTGGTAGCGAATGTGTGGAATGTGGGCAAACTGTTTATTTTCAGTCGTGCCACGTAATAGATGTTCATGAGGGTTAAAACACATTACAAACGCATGCAGTCGGATAAATTGCTGCGCTGGCGATTTCCCAATAGCAGACGCTGAAAAATCTTTCATGGGCTTCTCGAAACGGCCAGAGGCGGTCACTCGCAAGCTGGCGACGGATGACAGTGTCACCCTTGCCCAGCGCCTTGCCCAAAACCTCACAGTAGAGTATTTCCTCGTGAACCTGCTGTGCGATCAGCCCTTTAAGTTCACGCTGTATCGAAGGGCGCTGCGATTGCTTTTCCCACATTGCTATCAGGCGATCAATATGCGCCTCGCTGATGTCTATACGATTATCGTTACCGGCAGAAATATCATCGTTTTCACATAATAAAGTGCGAAGAGCGCGTCCCCTGTCAGTAGGGGCTCACGCAGAAAACCTTTCAGCCTTGATCAACCCACTTATTTTTTGGGCGTATACCAAATTGGTGACGTATAGGCGCGTTCCCGCGTTGTCATAGGCACATCTTCCGACATTTTTATACCGTAGTGCCTGGCATCATAAGCGGTCCAGCGCGGTGTCGGTATTTCGATAACCCGTGCGTAATAAAAGGCCTCCTGCTCAGGATCAAATTCCGGGTCTTTCCACACAGTGATCAGTTCTGAGGCGCCAATGGTGTTGGTCCAGCTTGCATTGGCCACATCTACCGTGCTACCGACCGTTGGCAGTTTGCCCTCGGTATTGAATTTGCGGTCACCGGACCAGGCGACATCATAGACCTTTTCGTGGGTCTTATTATTGTTATCCAGCCATCCCTTGATAATTTGAATGCGATCTAGATTACCGCTGTAGGGGTCTTTCAGGGCTGCCACAAGGAAACTCGGTGCCTTGCCTGCGGGCGCTTCTAACAGGTCGCCACCCATGGATACCCCCTTGGCATAGCCGATCTGTCCAGGTGTGCGCGCCCCTGCATCTACAGCCTCGAAGTCCCAACCGCCAAAAAACCAGACGGTCATGCGTGGACCGGTTGTCCCGTAGACTTCTTTACGCTTCATGGCATCAAAGATTGCCTCTCGGGTGTTCTCCGTTGCCCAGACCGCCGCATAGCCTGATGACACCTGCTCCCAGCCATAAATTCTGACATCCCCCATCTCGGCAACCAGTCCTTTCCAGCGTTCGGCAGCGGGCTCTTTGCCACTGTGCTTTCCAAAAAAGTTATCTTCTTCGGCCGTGGCAAGCGCGGTATGGCTATCAGTGGATCCTACCATGCCGAACTTGTAGGGATTGGTACCCAGAGCCGCTTCCAGCTTGAGGCCGTTCTTCAAGGCTTCGCGTGCATACTCATACTGCAGCATTTCGGGTTTCTTGAGCACTGGCCCAAGGTTGCTGGTATCCCAGGTTTCGTAATCGGCAAACTCATCATTCGGTGAAAGATAAGGATGTGTTTCGCCATCCCCTTTAATCTGGGTTACCTCGTAGAGTGGTTCCCAGCGAGCCCGGTTCTCCACATACTCCTGGGTCAAGGCCTTGCCTGTAAGAGGATTAATCTCCGGAAACATAATGCCGTTACTCAGGTTGCCGTTGTGAGCCAGGGCCAGCAGTTGTCCACCGGTTTTTTCCTCGTAAGCACCCATCCATTTCCATAGCCCCTCAGGGTTTTCGCTGTCGGCGGCTGTATAGGGCAGTACCTGCCGGGCCTCGTCGGCATCACCCCTGTAGAGCACATTACGATGTAGATTGTTGCCACCCGGTGTTGAAGTCCACTCGTAACCGATGATGGCAGTAAAGCGCCCCGGGTCATTGAACTTATCGGCCGCTTCAACATATCTCTCCCAGACTGTCCGGGCAAAAGACTCTTCCATGATGACATCAGGAGTGTTGCCCTCAGTGAAGGTCTGAATCACATCCATGGTCGCCATCAAGGCCGATTCGCCACCCCTGGAAATACGATCGTGCCAGTCCTTGATCGTCGGATCTCGTAATAGATTGGGGTCACCGTCGATAATCTTGCTCATGGCGCCCAATGCATCTGAATGGTCAGCCACAACCAGCCAGTCCAGTGGCCGCGAGAGTTTGACACGTTCCCCGTGCGATGCGGTGACCTCCTCCCCCCGCGCTAATCGATAGGCATCAGCGAGTCCGAGCGTTACGCCGAAAGCACGTGCGTCAAGAGAGAGTGCGGTATGCAGATGGGTATCACCCCAGAGCACCATGGTAGGAAAGTTACGGCCCGCGTAAGGTGAATAACCAGGCTTTTTGATACCCTGCTTAACCGCTTCCTGATCCGCTTTGACAGCACCTACGTAATCCGCAGCTGCAGGTACAGCAAGTATTGTTACAGCCATAACAACCGTGCCAAAAGTGAGCTTCGTGAAAGTGTTCATCCTGATCTCTCCACTAGAATAAAAAGTATTTTCAATTTCATGACGAAGTGTAGCTTTAACATTTTTATGAGTAAATCAAAGTTGATGCTGATTCTGTGTGTCCGTATTTGGGCGTAAATTTGCGGTGATTCATCGGGTTTGGGCGTCAGCTTTCTCAATAGCTGACGCTCAGATGAGCTTGCCAGACTTCTCGAAACGGCCAGAATGCGACATTCCCAGACTCCCCGTGAAAGTCTCAGATGCAGCCTAAAATTTGTATCTCAGCGTCCCACCAAGAAACAGAATGTAGTTGCTATCGAAATCGCCTTTAACGCGCACGCCTTGGACGGTGTTATCGATCTTTGTGTCACCGAACTTCATCAGCGATCCGCCCAGCGAGTAGTCCAGTGCCCGCCCAGAGGAGCCAGAGTAGGATGCGGAAAATCTGTACAGTTCATCGACCGGCAAATCAAAGGTCCGGTCACCATCATCGACCGGCGAACTCTCGTAGGAAAGTCCAACAGTGTAGCCCTGCCTGTCTTCAATTCGGGAAAAGGCAATACCCGCATGCCAAGTATCGTCCCAATTACGATCCAGTGTCGCCACACCTGCGCCTGTAAAGGCGAGCTCATTGTCACTGAACGCAGACCAGTCTTGCCAACCCGCGTTGAAAAACAGTGTATTTTCGTCGGTGAACTGATAGCTCAGGCCAGCCTCCAGCGTCTGCGGATTATCCCAGCCGATATCCACACTGTTGGTGGATGGTGTTAATGCGCCGAGATTTCGGTATTTCACATCGCCCTCCAGGTCCACGTCCATTTCGGCGCGGTAGACAACACCCAGTAATGCCCGATCAGAAAGCCGGTAGGTCAATCCAAGGAAAGGCTGATACCCCCAGTCGTCAGCATCCTCAATTTTCAGTTTTCCATCACCACCGTCGACTGTAGGGACAAGTGCCGGATTGATTGCGATATCCTGTTCGAAGTGCGTATATATGAATGAAACACCGGCACCTACTGATAGCTGCTCGTTTATCTCGTAACCAAGCGAAGGTGAAAACGCGATGCCCTCAAGAGATGCACTAATGGTTTCGTAACGGCCGGCAAAGTTATCGCCATAATCGACTCCTCCACCCAGAGGCGCAGTTACTGAAAATCCCAGGCGCGTGCTATCTGATAGATTCTTCAGGTAAAAAAAGCTGGGGATGAGTGCCGTTTCCCCCGCATTACCACCGTCGCTGCCACCGCCTGTAGCAATGGATGAGTCAAACTCGATCTTGGGAAGCGCTACCTGCAGACCAGCAAATATCCGATCTTCCTCCAGGGCAGTCATGCCCGCAGGATTGGTCCAGGCCGAATCTGCACCATAAATGTTGGTGACGTTTGCCACCCCGCCGGTTCCGAGGCTACTCGGCGTACCCACCTCCGGAATATAAAAGCCGGCGCCTGCAGCGGTCTTCGCCAGCAGACAGGCAGCGCTTACGATACCGAGGGTATAAACGCTTCTAATGGTGGCCAGTTTACCTAACATGCCCTATCTCGTCGGCGGCTCATACGGATCCGGCGTGCCGAGCTGGATAGGCGGTTCATCCGCGAGTGTTTGCTGGAACTCAACAATCTTCTTGAACATCACTGGAAGAATCCAAGTGGCTTCCGCCGACATGTTGTACTCCTCCTTGGGATCCGTGATCAGGTTATAGATCCGTGGCACATTGAGCGGCATGGGCTCACTGTTCATGTTTTCCAGTTCGACAAGGTGCATCTTCCAGTTTCGCCACTTGTACCCATAAACATCGTCGTTGTTGTAGACAATAAAACCCTCAAGGTTGGACTTCTTCTGTTTGCCTGTGAAAAAATCAAGCTGGTCTACGCCATCGATGATGCGGTCATCTGGTGTTTTGTAGCCTGCTATTTTCCCCAATGTCGGCAAAAGATCGACTACATGGACAATCTCATTGCTGACGCTGCCCGCAGGAATTTTTCCCGGCCACCGGATCAAAAAGGGCGCACGCAATGAACCCTCCCAGGCGGTAAAATAATTACCTCGCCAAGGCCCAGCCGTGCCGTGCCACGGGTAGAAGTATTCTGGGCCATTGTCACTTAACCAGATAACGACCGTGTTGTCGCGGATCTTCAGGTCATCTATCGCATCAAGTATTTGACCTGCCCGGTGATCAATCTCTGCAAGAACATCCGCATAATGTCCATTCCCGGTTTTTCCATCGAAATCGGGGTGCGGTAATGTGGGAAGGTGCGGTTGCGTATAAGGAATAAAAGCAAAGAACGGCACATTTTCCTTGGCGCTCTTCTCCATAAAATCGATGGCTTTCTTGTTCAATTCACTATCAATCTCACGGCGTGATTTCAGATCATAAGCTTTTACGTCACGGGGTACCTCACCCTTTTTCGCCTCTACGATCTTCGGCCTTGTGCCTACCTCTGGGTCAAATTGAAATTGGGAGGAATAGTCCGATTCATCGGTCGTATTGGCAACTCCATACCATTCATCAAAGCCCTGATCTGTCGGAAAGCGTCCGGGAGTATCGCCGATGTGCCACTTGCCAAACATTCCGGTGGCATACCCCGCGTCAGACATGAGCTCGGCGATTGTCTTCTCCCAGCTCGTCATGCCATAGAGCATTCCCCAGACTACTCTCGTAGTACCAGAGCGGATAGGACGTCGGCCAGTCATGAAAGCGGAACGTGTTGGCGTGCACTGCGGCTCCACGTTGAAGTTCTGTAGTTTCATCCCCTCTGCTGCAAGCGCGTCAAGACGCGGTGTGGGCGCTCCGCGTAGTTCGCCACCGCCGTAAACGCCCAACTCTCCCCAGCCCAGATTGTCTACCATCATTACGACAATATTCGGCTTGTCCTCTGCACTCGCTATACCACTGACGAGCAGAAGGGAAAGCAACGGAGGAAGAATTATCATTCTTGACCGTATTCTCATTGACTATGACCTCTGGATAATAACGGTGGATGATTTTTCGCACATTTGGAAAATGTAATTATACCCCGCCCAACGGGAAGTTTCCTGCATCGCGATGCCGTTGGAGGAGTAGGCAATGCATTATAAACGGCCATTCTCGGCGGGCATTGATTTGAATCAAGTCCCACTGTAGTTTCGGGTGATACTTGTTGACAAAAGGGCGAGTAGGGGGTGCACTATGTCACGATCAATTGGACTTTATTCGGCAGTCGCGCTGTTGGCGATATCGACATTCACAGTAACTGAGGCGGCCGAAATGATTGACACGCGCATGGAATTCCTTGAGTTCGAGGCTGGCTAGGGCAATACAAATGATCAAACTTCAAATCATCTCTCTAGGTGTCATTTTCGCAGGTTCGCTGACCTTTGCCGGGTCCGTCGCATCCATGGATGATCCACATCCGGGAGACAAAGAGACAATATCCGCTGCGTTCGACAAGCCTGGTTATTCGCCCTATGCCGGTCGTAAATATCCAACCCGCGCTTTGTTTGGTGATACCCATCATCATACTGGACTTTCTGGCGATGCTTTCGGCTTTGGCAACATGCTGGGTGTCGATGAGGCTTTCCGCTTTGCCCGTGGCGAAGAAATCACCACGGCGACGGGACAAAAAGCTCGGCTGAGTCGGCCCTTGGATTTCTTAGTGAATTCGGACCATGCAGAAGCTCTGGGCACGATGTTTGAGGTCTACAGCGGTAATGCCCAGCTGCTTTCGGACCCGGAGGTTCGGCGTTGGCACGAAATGCTGAACGCCGGCGGTGAGCAGTCCTTTGAGGCGGTGATGGAAATGATCGCCAGTGTTTCCAACAATACCACGCCGAAAGTACTGCTCGATCCCAAGTTCGCTCGGACAGTTTGGTCTGAATACATCGCCAAAGCGGATAGCTACAACCAACCGGGGGTTTTCACCGCCTTCATCGGATATGAGTGGAGTTCTCACCCTGACGGAAACAATCTGCATCGGGTGGTTGTTTTCCGCGACGGTGCCGAAAAAGCCGGGCAGGTCCTTCCGTTTAGTTATTTCGATAGTGCCGATCCGGAGAAACTATGGCAAGAATTGGAGGCCTATGAGGACAAGACCGGCGGCTCGGTTCTGGCTATTCCGCACAATGGCAATCTTTCGAACGGGACTATGTTCAGCGTCGAAACGCAACAGGGAAAGCCGCTGGACAAAGTTTATGCCGAAGCGCGCATGAGGTGGGAGCCGATCTACGAGATCACGCAGATCAAGGGTGATGGTGAAACACATCCGCTTTTGTCGCCGACAGACGAGTTTGCAGACTACGAGACCTGGGATGACGGCAATTTGGACCTCAGCATTTTGAAAAAGCCCGAAATGCTTACGTACGAATACGGCCGCTCGGCCTTGAAGCTCGGACTGGAACAGGGCGCCAAGCTTGGCGCCAATCCCTTCAAGTACGGCATGATTGGGTCGACTGACACCCACACTGCTATGGCCACTGCAGCGGAAGAGAATTTCTACGGAAAGCATTCCGGTTCTGAACCCTCACCCAAACGCTGGAATTACCCAATTTTTGACTTCGGCGGTGTCCGTATAATGGGATGGCAACAGGCGGCATCCGGGCTTGCCGTGGTATGGGCGACCGAGAACAACCGCGAGTCGATCTTCGACGCGATGATGCGCAAGGAAACCTATGCCACCACCGGATCGCGCATGGTGGTGCGTTTCTTTGGCGGCTGGGATTTCACGGCCGCTGATACCAAACATCGCACTCCCGCCGAAATCGGCTACCGCAAGGGCGTTCCCATGGGCGGTGACTTAGTCAAAGCGCCGAATGGCAAGGCGCCCAGCTTTCTCGTGGCCGCGCTCAAAGATACCTACAATGGTAACCTGGATCGTATCCAGATTATCAAGGGTTGGCTGGACAAGGACGGCACAAGCCAGGAAAAGGTCTACGACGTTGTGTGGGCTGGTGAACGGCAACCTGACTCCAAAGGTAAATTGCCACCGGTCGGCAATACGGTCGATGTTGCAAACGCAACCTGGTCCAATACCATTGGTGCGCCGGAACTGATCACCGTCTGGCAGGACCCGGATTTTGATCCCGACCAGCCAGCCTTCTACTACGCCCGGGTGATTGAAATCCCGACGCCGCGTTGGACCGCTTACGATGCTAAGCGCTTTGGTGTCAAGATGAGCGCCGAGGTGCCCATGATTACCCAGGAGCGCGCCTACACGTCGCCTATTTGGTACACGCCGTAAGACCAGGACACTTATAAAACCAGCTTCGTCAGTGTCCGTTCAGGGTCGGAAATCGCCGCTGATGCTTCGAGCTTGAGCGGCAGCTTTCTCGTAAGCGGACCCTCGTCAAATCCAGGCAGGATGCAATCTTCGGCCAGAAACGGACGCCCAGAAATAGGACGATAATACTTATATTGTCGATATACCGTCGCCGGCATCAGTGCCATCAGAGCTTACTGCGCTCGTATTCTTAAGTGATTTTACTGCACCAACGGTTGGCGCCCAATTGAAGAAAGCCAATCCGTAGTGATCTGGAGTATCCAAGCTTTCGTATCCATGGTTTATTGATACATGATAGAAATTCCTTACCACTTTGTGTAAGGTGCTCACTTTTAAAAACTGGACTAATTTCAGGTTTATTGTATGAAAAAAGTCACCTATGGAGATCAAGTATGAGAGTGCAAGTCGTCGCGTTAGCCGCGATTATGGTATTTAGTAATTCCTTTGCCGTTGAGGAGCACAGCCTTGCGATAAAGAAAGGTGGAAAACCGGCAACCGAACAGACGATTAAATTCAATAAGGAGTTTGCTGCTACCCTGAATTTCAAGGATGTTCGTGCATTCGAAAATGATGAAGTCGGCCTGGTCGCCGAGTTCGATAAAGTAACCGGCGACATCATCCGCAACAGCTTCAATTTTATTGATCTGGAATCGGCGGCCAGGGCTCCCGACACGGTCAATCCGTCACTGTGGCGTCAGGCGGTGCTCAACCAGGGCGCCCGCGGACTGTATGAAGTCATTCCCGGGAAAATCTACCAGATTCGCGGCACTGACCTGGCCTCGATTTCGTTTATTCGCAGTAACTCCGGCTGGATTGCCTACGATGTTCTGCTGACCAAAGAAGCGGCGGCTCAATCACTCAAGTTTTTCCTGCAAAACGTGCCTGAAGGTGGGGGCCTCCCCATTGTCGCCATGCTTTACTCGCATTCACATGCGGATCATTTCGGTGGTGCCAGGGCGATAGAAGAGGCATATCCTGACGTTGAGGTGTATGGGTCTAAAAATATTACGAAAGAAACCGTTGATGAAAACGTTCTTGCCGGCAACGCCATGTCGCGTCGGGCGGCGTATCAATATGGGGCAACCCTGGGTAGAAGCGAGCTCGGTATCGTCGATGCGGCCCTGGCCAAAGGATTATCTACGGGTGAAATCACCTACGTCAAACCACAGTATGAGCTTAATCACGAGGATGAAATAGAAACCTTGACTATCGATGGTCTGGAAATGGTTTTCCTCGATGCATCGGGTACCGAAGCACCCTCCGAGATGGTGACCTATATCCCTTCGATGAAGGCGCTGTGGACCGGTGAAGTCACTTACCAGGGTATGCATAATATTTACACGCTGCGTGGCGCCAAGGTGCGCGATGCCCTCAAGTGGTCGAAAACGATCAATAAAATGATCAATCTGTGGGGCGGGCCTGTAGAGGTTTTGTTTGCTTCGCATTCAGCGCCCATCTGGGGTAATAACGAAATTGTTGAATATTTGAAAATGCAGCGAGATGCGTATGGATTTACGCATAACCAGACATTACGTTTAGCCAACAATGGTTATGTATTGCAGGATCTGGGTGACAAGATTTACGAGGTCATGCCCGACAGCATCCAAAAAACCTGGCACACCAATGGTTATCACGGCACCTATTCGCATAACGCCCGCGCGGTCTACAACATGTACCTGGGTTATTTTGATATGAATCCGGCTAATCTTAACCCGTTGCCTATCAAGGCTGAATCCGCCAAGTTTGTCGAATACATGGGCGGGGCTGAAAATATCCTGGAAAAAGCCAGCAAGGACTATGCAGACGGCAACTATCGTTTTGTAGCGACGGCGGTAAACAAGGTTGTTCAGGTAGAGCCGGATAACCTGGAGGCGCGCGCTTTACTGGCCGATGCTTATGAGCAAATGGGTTACCAGGCCGAGGGAGCAGGCTGGAGAAATATCTATCTGACGGGTGCCCAGGAGTTGCGCCTGGGTAAGCTAAGTCCTGGGTCACCTAAAACCGCCTCGGCGGATGTGATTTCAGAAATGGATGTATCTATGTTGTTGGACTACATCGCTGTCCAAGTAGACTCTATAAAAGCCCAGCACACACCATTTACGATGAACATTGTCATAAAGGACACCAATGATCCGCAGGTGAATGCGAAGAATGAAATTTATTACGTGGATCATATTTATTTCGTTGAAATGTCTAACGGTAACCTGAGCAATATAAAGGTAGAAAAGCAGCATAAAGCTGATGCTACGATTTCGCTGGACCTAAATGGGTTTAGTAAAATATTACTCGGGAAAGCAAAACTGGTTGATTTAATCGCGTCTGGCGAGGCCACATCGGTTGGAGATGATCAGGCATTAGCCAAGTTAAGAAGTTCACTGGTTCAATTTGATCCGGGTTTCGAAATTGTTCCTTTCAGCGATCAATCAGTGGACGCCGATTTATACTAGGGCTGTTCTCTGAATGCTGTATTGAGAGCCAGATGAAAACGGGAGATAGTTACGCCTGAATTCTCTGGCTCTTTTTTACGCTGCTTTTTCGACGATGGCTGGCATGACACTTAACGAGGAGCCTATAGGGGTCCGAGTTGGGTCGGTTTTTGCCGCCCATAGAAAAATAATGAACGTCCGCTTTCAGGGCTTCTGTCTGTTTTGTCAGTTCCACCTTAGCCCGCATTTCTCACCAGCCTTCTACTGCGACGGCGCTATGCCGCACCCTGCATGACTTTAGCTCGGTCAGAGCGCTCGACATAGTGTAACTATGCCTGCGCACTCTTCGGTCGCGAAAGTCATGCAGTGCACAGCCTTTCGCCGTCTCGCTACGAAAGCTGGTGAGAAATGCGGGTTAGGGGGATTTAGAATTTTCTCGGAAATGGCGCCCCTACCCAAAAATCACGTATTTTTTGAGTCATTCCGTACACCATTCCGTACACCAAGTATTTCTTATAAACTAAAAATCCCCAGTTATTAATAACATAGGGATTATATTTGGCGGAGAGAGAGGGATTCGAACCCTCGATACGCTATTAACGTATACTCCCTTAGCAGGGGAGCGCTTTCGACCACTCAGCCATCTCTCCAGATTGAACGTATAAATTACAATGCAACAGCCTAATACACAAGGCTATTGCAATAGAATCAATTGTAAAATAGCGATGAAACTCGCTTCAAATGGAAATAAACACTATTCTTCGACTGTATTTCCCAATCCTTCTTCACCTTCTTCCGCTTTGATACGATCGTAAATTTCCTCACGATGTACTGCCACTTCCCTGGGTGCATTCACCCCAATCCTGACCTGGTTCCCCTTAACGCCCAGAACGGTGACTGTCACTTCATCTCCGATCATTAAGGTTTCCCCAACACGCCGCGTTAATATCAGCATTCCTTCTCTCCAAAAAAAAAATATCGCCGTAATCTCT
>Ga0316192_10002415_pt1 | contig 13625 bp, 13 predicted proteins | sample MerIslwburrow_MG_FD_204931 | JGI IMG/M metagenome (GOLD analysis project Ga0316192, IMG submission 204931) | Coastal sediment microbial communities from Maine, United States - Merrow Island worm burrow | ecosystem: Environmental > Aquatic > Marine > Coastal > Sediment | place: USA: Maine...
GGCGAAACAGCGACGCCCGCCAACGCCGCCTCGTCAAACAACTCGAAGCCATGGGCCACACCGTCACCCTCGAACCCGCAGCCTGAACAGACAAACCCAACACTTCGGGCCTCCGCCCCGAACGGGGCTCACGCCCCGCAACAAGCCAGCGCGCTCCAAATCGGCGCCAACCCCACGATTCACACCTCAGAGGTCGCGCCGGTGGCGATCAGGTCGGCGCTGGTGACGATCCCGGATTCTGGGACCCGATACGGGAGATCTGCGAGGCCTACCTGAACCCACCAGAGGGTGGTCCGACCGCCAATCGACGCCGCCCGGCTCCCCGATTAGTGTCGACCCGATGGCCCAGCCGCCCGGACCGCACAACACCTCTGATGCTTCCGGTTCCTTTGGCGCCGACCTGCAGCGGCTGGTAGCGGCACGTTTCGCCCGGGAAACGCCGGACGGTCCGACCCCCATCGCCGAGGTGCCACTGAGCGACGCACCGTCGCCGTCAACCCTGGGCCTGATGCTCGGGCATCGCAGCTGTCGCCAGTACTCCGATGCTCCTTTGCACGATGAGCTGCTCGATCTGGTGCTGGCCGCGGCGTTCTCGACACCGTCAAAGTCGGACCTGCAGCAGTGCTCGGTGATCTTGGTGGACGACCCGCAGCGCCGGTCGGCCATCGCGGAGTTGATTCCCACCATGCCCTGGATCGCCGAGGCCGCCCGGTTTCTGATCTTCTGCGCCGATGGCCGCCGGGTCCGGCATATCGGCGAGGGACACGATGTGCCCTTCGCCAACGACCACCTCGACGCCGTGCTCAACGCGGCCGGTGATGCCGCCATGCACCTGTCGAGCTTCATCTGGGCAGCCGAGTCGGTGGGCCTGGGCACCTGCCCGATCAGTGTGATCCGCAACCACATAGAAGAGGTGGCCGAGATCGTGGAACTGCCCGACCATGTCTTCCCCTTCGCCGGCATGTGTGTCGGGTGGCCCCAGCAGCTGCGGCGATTGTCGCCCCGGCTCCCGATGTCCGTCACGGTGCATCGCGACCGCTACCAGGAGTCCGACACGGCGGAGCTGATCGACGACTACGACCGCCGCCGAGCCGGCGACTACCAGCCACCCCCCAACCAGCAGGTCGACGTCGACCGGTGGGGGGCCGCCGACTTCTACGGCTGGTCGCTGGAGAAGGCCCGGATGGTGGCCCGCCGTGAACGTGACCAACTGGCAGGCTTCCTCCGCCGCCAGGGATTCGGCCTCGACTGATGGTGCCCCGAGCCGGTTATTCCTGGGTTGTGCCGCGGTGGCTGCGGCGTGGGCCTTGGTGGCCGGGATCGAGGTGGACAAAATCGACTCGTTCCTGGCGGATCTCACCCCCGTTCACCTCCTGGAGGACACCCTGGTGACCAACCACGGTTACCGCGACGCGCAGGCCGTGGCCCGCCAATCGGTTCTCCAGGCCAGCACCGTGGTGCTGGTCGACCAGTTGGGGATGAATCGCTGCTGATCGGGGGGAGAACCTGCGACCAGTTCGGCCTTCACCGCCCCAACCAGCGAGGGACCTCCTAGCTAGAGGTCGCGCAGGTAGCGGATCAGGTCGGTGGTGGTGACGATGCCGGCCAGCTTGCCACCGTCGTCGACGACCAACACCGAGTGGACCTCGCCGTCGGCCATGGCGTCGGCGGCATCGCGCACGGTGGCCGAGGTGGTGAGGGTTCGCAGCTCGGTACTCATTGCGTCGTCGATGTTGAACTGGTAGTCGAGCATGGCGCCGAGGGCCCGCTCGTCGGTCCCCTCAACGTCGTAGGCCAACCGTAGCACGTCAATGGAGGAGACGATGCCGACGGGGCGGCCTCCCTCCACCACCGGCACGTGATGGAACGGCGCCTTTATCAGCAGGTGGTACACCTCCGACAAAGGCTGGTGACGCTCAACTTAGGTCACCTCGGTGGTGAGAACTTGGGAGATCGGGGCTCGACGTTTCACCGCCCCACTCTACGCACCGGGAGGACTCATCACGAGCCGACCGCCCGGCCGCAGCCATCGACCCCGCTGACAGGATCGACTCGCCGCCCTCACCCCAGCCGGGCAATACTGCAGAAACGAGCCAGCCGGTCCGGCATCGGGGTAGCAGGGCTCCACCATTGACCTCTCCCATCAGGAGCGCGGCATGACCGACATCGCATTTTCCGGAGCCACCGAACTGGCAGCCGCCATCGGGAGCGGCCAGGTCAGCTCGGTCGAACTGACCGATCACTACATCGCCCGCATTGAACGCTACGACGGCGAACTGAACGCCGTGGTCGTGCGCGACTTCGACCGGGCCCGGGAAGCAGCGGCCGCCGCCGATGCCGCCCTGACCAAAGCCAAGGCCGAAGGCCGGGAACTCGGCCCCCTCCATGGCCTACCGATGACCATCAAGGAGGCCTACGACATCACCGGTCTGCCAACAACCTGGGGAGTGCCCGAGTTGAGCGGCCATCTGGCCACGGCCGACGCCGAATCGGTCCGCCGGTTCACCGCCGCCGGGGCCCATTTCCTGGGCAAGACGAACGTGCCCCTCCTCCTGGCCGACTTCCAGAGCTACAACAACATCTACGGCACAACCAACAATCCGTGGGATGTCAGCCGCGGCCCCGGCGGCTCCTCCGGCGGATCGGCCGCCGCCCTGGCCGCCGGGTTCTCCGCCCTGGAGGCCGGTTCCGATATCGGAGGCTCGATCCGCAACCCGGCGCACTTCTGCGGCGTCTACGGCCACAAGCCCACGTGGGGCATCGTCCCGCCCCAGGGCCACGCCCTGCCCGGTGACATCAGCCCGCCCGACATTGCCGTTGTCGGCCCCATGGCCCGCACCCCCGAAGACCTTGCCCTGGCCCTCGACATCCTGGCCGGGGCCGACCCCCTGCACAGCCGCGGCTGGCAGCTCCAGCTACCCCGGCCCCAGAAGCTGCGCCTGTCGGATCTCCGCGTGGCGGTGTGGGCCGACGACGAGCGCGCCCCGGTGGCAGCCGAGGTGGCCGAACGAGCCGAGATGGTGGGCCGGATGCTGTCCGAGCAGGGCGCCACGGTGTCATTCGAGGCCCGGCCCGACATCGACATCGACTCCAGCTTTGAGACCTACCACGCCCTGCTGTCCGGGGTGATGGCGGCCGGCGCCGACGATGAAGCAAGATCCGAGGCCCGCCAGCAGGCCGCCACCCTTTCCCCTGACGACCGGAGCTGGGCCGCCAACGCCGTGCGCTTCTCGGCCCTCGACCACGCCCAGTGGCTGCAGATGAACAACCGCCGAACCCAGCTGCGCCAGCAGTGGAACGCCTTCTTCGACGACTGGGATGTTCTGATCTGCCCCATCACGGCCACCCCAGCCTTTCCCCACGATCACACCCCCTTTGGCCAACGCCGCCTCGACGTCGACGGTGACCAACAGGACTACTTCCGTCAGATTTTCTGGGCCGGTACCATCACCGTGGCTCATCTGCCGAGCACCGTGTTCCCCACCGGCCCCTCGGCTGAGGGTCTACCCATTGGGCTCCAGGCGGTGGGGGCGGAGTTCACCGATCACACCACAATCGAGGTCACCCGGCTGCTGGCCGAGCAACTCGGTGGTTTCGTCGCTCCACCCGGGTTCGAGTGAGCGCGGGACCAGCGTGAGCACGGGATCAGAGTGAATCGGGAGGCGCCGTCCGGTCGAACCGAGCCCACCAACCCACGCACCTCTCCTGCCTCGCCGACGTCACCTGCTTCGCCGCCAGGCGCGGGGATCGACGGGGCCAGGGCGTGGGCGGTGGCCGTCGCCGGATCGCTCATCAACACCTGGACCTTCGGGGTGTTCTACAGCTTTGGGGCCGCCTTCGATCAGATGACCAAGGAGTTCAACTCGGGGTTCGGGGCCACCGCCGCCGTGTTCGCCATCACCACCTTCTTGTTCTTCGCCGGGGGCATTGTGGCCGGGCCGTTGGGCGACCGCTACGGCCCCCGACCGTTGGTGATCTTCGGGGCGGCGGCCATGGGCGCCGGGCTGATACTGACCGCCGAGGTTAAATCGTTGGAGCTTGGTTACCTGACCTACGGCGTGGGGGTCGGGGTCGGGATCTCGGCCTATCTGGTACCGATGACGGCGTGTGTCGGGGGCTGGTTCGAGCGTCGCCGGGCCATCGCCCTCGGCGTCTACACCGGTGGGATCGGGTTGGGCACCCTGCTACTGGTGCCGCTGAGCGAGTGGCTGATCCGCACCGAGGGCTGGCGTTTCGCCTTCCGGGCGCTGGGGGTGGGCACCATCATCGTCTACGGACTGTCGGCCCTGGTCGTGACCCGACCACCGGGCCAGACCGGATCCGCACCCCGCAAGGCAATGGCCGAGATCGTGCGGGGGCACGGGTTCGCCCGAATGTACTTCGCCGGGCTGTTCATGACCACGGCGTTGTTCGTGCCCTTCGTCTTCATCGTCAAGTACGCCACCGACCGGGGCGTTTCCGGCCCGGCGGCCGCCGCCCTCATCAGTGTGATCGGAGTGGGGAGCGTGGCGGGCCGATTCGGGCTCGGGGCCCTCGGAGTGAGGGTGAACATCTTCGGCCTGACCTTCCTGACCTTCGCCGTGCAACCCATCGGCTACGCCATCTGGTTGTTGTCCGACGGCAACTTCATCGCTCTTGTCGCCTTCGCCGCCATCCTCGGTGCGGCCTACGGCGGCTACGTGGCCCTGGCCCCCGTGCTGGCGGCCGGGCTCTACGGCATCGAAGGCCTGGGGGCGGTGCTCGGGGTGCTGTACACTTCGGCCGGGGTTGGCGGACTGATCGGCCCCATCGCCGCCGGGGTACTGCTCGACCAGACCGGAAGCTTCACCGTTGTCATCAGCATCGCCATCGTCCTTTCGGGCCTGGCCGCCGTGGTCTTCTGGCCGCTGCGGCGCTCCGGGGGCCCAACCCCTCGGCCGATGAGCCGCTCAGCCGGGACACGGTGAGCTTCCCGAAAGGAACAACGATGGATCGCATGAACGAACTCGGTTTCTACACCCTGGCCGGAGCCCCGGAGTCACCTCGGGACCTGATCGGCGAGGTTCGGGCGGCGGAGGAATTGGGGGTCGGATCAGCGTTCATTTCGGAACGGTTCAACATCAAGGAGGCGGCCACCATCTCCGGGGCCGTTGGGGCAGTGTCGGACCGGATCGGCATCGCCACCGCCGCCACCAACCACAACACCCGCAATCCCATCGTCACCGCCGCCCACGCCATGACCATGCACGCCCTCACCGGCGGGCGCTTCTCCCTTGGTCTCGGGCGTGGGATCGGCCGGTCGTCCCAAGCCCGCGGCCTGGAGCCGATCACCACCGCCCAGATGGAGGACTTCGTTCACCTGATGCGCAGGTTGTGGGCGGGAGAGACCGTCATCGGCCACCACGGCCCGGCCGGGCGCTACCCGGCGCTGGCCATGCGGGGCATCGAACCGGCCCACATCCCCATGACCCTGGTGGCGTTCGGTCCCAACTCCCTGGCTCTCGGTGGCCGCTGCTTCGACGCCGTGGTGTTACACACCTTCTTCACCGACGAAACCACCAGCCGGGTGGTCGGCGCCGTCAAGCAGGCGGCGGAACAGGCGGGGCGCGACCCTGCCGCGGTGCGGGTGTGGTCGTGCTTTGCCACCGTCGGCGACCACCTCCCCGAGCCGCTCCGACTCAAGAAGACGGTGGGGCGCATGGCCACCTATCTCCAGGCCTACGGCGACCTCATGGTGCGCACCAACGGCTGGGACCCCACCGTCCTCGACCGCTTCCGGGCCGACCCGCTCGTCGCCAAGTTCCCCGGCGCCATCGATCAGTTGGCCACCACCGAGCAGTTGGAACACATCGCCACCCTCATTCCTGACAAGTGGCTGGCCCCTGCCGCCACCGGAACCCCGGCCCAGTGCGTCGACGCCATCCGCTGCCAGTTCGACCTCGGCTGCGACGGCATCATCCTCCACGGCGCAAGCCCCGACGAACTACGTCCCATCGTCGAGCACTACCGTCAAACCCGACCCGCCGGTGTGTTCGACCACCTGGCCGCCAACCCGGGGGCCACGCCGAACCCCTGAACGATCGGTGGCGCGGTGCGCGGTACTACCCTGCGAAACCCTCCCGGATGGCTTCCAACCGCTCACGACTCGGGGTCAGATCGAGCACCACGGCGTCGTCGAAACCCATGGCCGCCAGGCGGGCCAGGCGATTGAGGGTCGGCGCCAGATCCTCACCGACCTGAATGTTTGTCACGACGGCACGTTGACCACCGCCGGCCCGATAGCGGGCGATACCGTCGGCCAACTGGTCGTCGTCGGCGTACACCGCCGAGGCGATCCAACCCTGCGACTCGGCCGCCGCCCGCTCCACCCAGCGGCCCCGCCACCCGGCCAACATCAGGGTCGGCCCACCGAGCACCGCCGGCCATGGACTGAGGTCACGCTCGCCGACCTTGCCGTCACGCACCCACTGTTGGAGCTCGCTCCACTGGCGATCAAAGTCGGCAAACCGGTCGCTGAAGCGGTCGGTCAACCGGTCGCTGGAACGATCGGCGGACCGATCGCCGCTGTCGTTGGCGAACACCTCAAAATCGCGCGCCGTCGACCCCGGACCGACCCCGAACAGCACCCGACCGGGAGCCACCAACTCCAACGTAAAGACTCGATGGGCCACCTCAACCACGTTGCGGATCGGCAGCTGCATGATCCCGGTGCCGAGCTCCACCCGCTCGGTGGCCCCGGCAACCACGGTGAGCGCCATCAACGGATCGGGCAACATGAACCCCCGGCCAACGGCGTCAAGAGTCCAGATCGACGAGTAACCAAGCTCCTCAATGGCCGTCGCCGCCTCGGCGAAGCTGTTCACTCCCGGCGGGCCGCCGCCAAAGGCGGCAAAGGGTAGGGCTGCTCCCAATCGCATGACGCTTCCTCGTTCCTGTCGTCAGTCGGCTCGGTCGTCCGACTGCGCCAGTTCCCAGCCGTGGCGGTACCGGGCTCACCATGGTGCCACATTTGGTGCCAGACAGCAGGACAGGGACCCCCCGAACCCATCCGTCACCATGGGGACGTAGTGCTGTTCACCCAGCCACCCGCGGTTGCTATTGTGACCATATGAGCGCTGCCATTCATGTCAGGAACCTCTCGAAGGCGTTCGGCTCAACCAAAGCCCTCGACGGCCTCGATCTACGGGTCGAGACCGGGCAGGTGATGGGCTTCCTGGGGCCGAACGGCTCGGGCAAGTCGACCACCATCCGGGTACTCATGGGCCTGCTTCGCCACGACTCCGGCGAGGTGGAGGTCCTCGGTCAGGACCCCTGGCACGACGCCGTCGAACTGCACCGCAAGATCGCCTACGTCCCGGGCGACGTGAACCTCTGGCCGGGGCTGACCGGAGGCGAGACCATCGACCTGCTCGGCCGCCTCGGCTCGGGCCTCGACCCGAAACGGCGGGCCGAGATGATCGAGCGGTTCGATCTCGACCCAACCAAGAAAGGCCGCACCTACTCCAAGGGCAACCGCCAGAAGGTCGCCCTGGTGGCGGCCCTGGCCGGAGACGCCGACCTGTTCATATTCGACGAACCGACCTCCGGCCTCGACCCGTTGATGGAGACGGTGTTCCAGAACACGATCGGCGAGATACTCACCGACGGCAAGACGGTGCTGCTTTCAAGCCACATCCTGGCCGAGGTCGAATCGTTGTGTGATGAGGTCACCATTATCCGCGAGGGACGGACGGTGGAGGCAGGCACCCTGGCCGAGCTGCGCCACCTGACGAGAACCTCGGTCGACGCCACCACGACCCAGTCAATCGCCGCCATCACCGAGGTCGATGGGGTTTCGGACTTCGTCGCCCGCTCGGATCACCAGGCCTCCTTCGCCGTGGCCAACCCCAAGCTGGGCGGGGTCATGAGCCGCTTGGCCGAACTCGGCATCGAGGCCATCGAGAGCCAGCCCCCCACCCTCGAAGAGCTGTTCATGCGGCACTATGCCGTAGAGGGCCAGGCCGCCGAAAGTCAGGCCGCCGAAAGTCAAGCCGTCGAAGGCCCATCAGGCGACGACCAATCAGGCGACGGCCAGGCCCCCGACGGGAGCCCGAGCGGTGACGCTACGGCCGACCCAGACCTTGCCGAGTCGGATCGATGAGTACCAAGGGTTTCGCCGGGACCACAAAGCTGCTGCGCCTTATCCTGCGCCTCGACCGGATCAAGCTCACCCTGTGGCTCCTTGGGCTCATCACCCTGATCGGCATCACGCCATTCTCGCTGCGGGCCATCCTGGACGCCGAGGCCGAGGCCGAGGGCGTCACCACCGAAGCCGTGCTGGTTGAGCAGGCGGCATTGTTGGAGACCAACGCGGCGTCGATCGCTCTCCAGGGCCCACCCGACGCCCTCGACACCTTCGGTGGCCGTTACGCCTTCGAGATCGGTGCTTTCACCCTGGCCATCGTGGCCCTGATGAACATCCTGTTGATCGCCCGCCACACCCGGGCTGAGGAGGAATCAGGTCGGGCCGAACTGGTCCGGGCGGCATCTGTCGGCCCGTGGAGTGCCCTGGCCGCCGTCAGCGTCATCGCCGCGGCCACCAACCTGATCCTCGGGTTCGGCACCACGCTGGTCTTTGTGGCCGACGGACGCGGATTCGGCCGATCGTTGCTCTACGGATCAAGCGTGGCGCTGGCCGGCTTGTTGTTTGCCGCCATCGCCCTGATCTGGGTTCAGGTCTTCGAGTACGGGCGGGCCGCCACCGGTATGTCCCTGGCCGGACTGGCGTTGGCCTTCGCCCTGCGGGCCGTCGGTGACGTCAGGGACAACTGGCTGTCCCTGATCTCGCCCCTTGGTTGGGTGCAGGCCGTCAACCCCTTCGGCGAGGCGATCCTGTGGCCCTTCTTCGTCTCGCTCGTTGCGGTGACCGGCGCCATCAGCGTTGCCATCTTCCTGGCCGTGCGGCGCGACGTCGGGGCCGGCCTCATCGAACAACGCCCCGGCCCCGCCACGGCCGACCGCTTCCTCAGCACCCCACTCGGCTTCGCCTGGCGTCTGCAACGCTCGACGCTGTTCTGGTGGACGGTGGGGGCGGGTTTCATGGGCGCCATCTACGGTTCGGTGGTCAGCACCATCGACGACTTCGTCGAGGAGAACGAGGCCATGCGCGACATGCTCGAGGCGTTGGGCATGAGCGGCGACGCTCTGCGCGACGGCTTTATCAACGTGATCCTGTCGATGATCGCCCTGATCGCCACCGCCGGGGTCATCCAATCCCTGCTCCGACCCCGGGGCGAGGAACTGGCGGGAAGGGCCGAACCGCTGCTGTCCGCCGCCATCTCCCGGCGGGCCTGGCTCACCTCGCACCTGGTGTTGACGGCGCTGGCTGCTCCGGTGTTCATGGTGGTGGCCGGTGTCGCCCTCTCGGTCACCGATGCCATGGTCGTCGGCCAGTTCACGGAATTCGGTGGCACGATGACCGCCGCCATCGCCCGGGTCCCGGCGGTGTGGGCCATCGCCGGAATCGGCGTACTGCTCTACGGCTGGACCCAGCAACTGTCGTTGGGCGTGTGGGTGGTGTTCGCCGTGGCCGCCATCATCTTCCTGTTCGGGCAACTCCTCCGGCTACCGGACCAGGCCCTGAACCTCTCCCCCATCCGCCACGTCACCCACCTACCCGGCGGCGATCAAAGTCTGCAGTCGGTGGCGGTACTGTTCGTAATCGCCGTCGTCACCGCGGTGGCGGGCGTGATGCTCTTCGACCGACGGGACATCAGCACCAGCTGAGACGCCGAGAGGTTCGATGGCGTTGACCTGGCGACACTCAGCGATGCTGATCGATCCGTTCTGCGCCGCCACCGCATGGGCATGGTGCTCCCCACCGTTGACCTGATCCCCACCCTGACGACCTGGGAGAATGTTGCCATCACCCTGTTGCTCGATGGGCGACGGATCGACGAGGGCCGCACCATCGTCATGGCCACCCACGACACCCGGGCCGCCGCATACGCCGATCGTTCGATCCGCCTCCTGGACGGACGCCTCGTCGTGGCGACCCCCCAGCAGAACGAACCAACGGCCGTCGCCAGGTTCCGGTGAGACGAGGCGCACTCCGCCTTCGTCTCGACCCCTGAAACCCGCCCGGTTCGAGGCACTCCGGGTTAGCCCTGCAAAGTGGCCACACCTGAGGGAGCGGCAGGACCCGCACCCATATCCTGTACCTCGTGGTCACCGATACCGGCAGGCACCTCGTGGACGAGGGGCTTGAGGGCGAACGGGGTGGGACCGTCGTCGGGCTCGGGTTCAACACTGATCACTACCGTGCTCCCGAACAACTCGACGGGGAAGGTGAGGCCATCGGGTGCGTTGGCCACAAAGTCCTCACCGGGGAAGGCGGGACCACCGTCAGGGCCAGAGAAGGTGTCGGCATCGTCGGCACCGGCCGGATCGGTGAAGCGACCCGTTGACAGCGGCTGGCCGTCGATCACGGTCCACCCTTCATAGGCCCAGCCATCGGGCAGGGTCGGCAGGTCGAGGCCCTGACTGGCAGCGCCCCCTTCGAGGCCGATGAACCACACCCCGCTCAACTCGTCGGAGGTGTCGCTGGTGGTCGGTGTGGCCAGAACGTAGATGCCTGCGGCGTCGGCGAAGTCGGTGCCGAGGGCGGCCGGATGGCCGATGGTGAGTTGGGCCGTGGTGCCGTCAGGATCGCCGGCCAGGACGTGGGTGACCGAGGGCGCCGGATCCGGATCGTCGGCCGGTTCGATGGTCAACACCACTGCGGTGGCAGTGGCAGCATTTTCGACTGGAGCCGGATCACCGTCGTACACCATGGCTCCGGCGTCATCGAGATTGAACCGCCCGGTGGAGACCGGCGCGCCGTCGATGATCAGCCAGCCCTCATAGACGGCATTGTCGCCGAGAGGCTCCAACCCGGTGAACTCAAACGAGACGGCCGAGTGAGCGACCTCTTCCATGGCCTCATCGTCATCCATGGCCTCGGTGGTGGCTGACTCACCGCTGGTCTCGTCGTCGGATCCACAGGCGGCAACCAGGAGGGCCATGGCCGCCATCAAGGCTAGAAGCTTCTACATTGAGGGAATCATGAGAGGTTTAGGCTCCTTGTTTTGGGGGAACGCCCAGAGTGCACCGCCGGGACTTTACCCGATACTGTCCGGTTCAGTTAACGACCAGAGTCGTATCACCCCTCTTCGTGGCGGCGCGCAACCCAAGCCCTTCGCAGCTGCTACAGCACGGCCAACAATTATCAACTACCACAACATGACAACCGACTCGCATACGACACATGGCCGCACCTCCGCTTCTGAAGGCGGCGTACCAGCCTGGGTTCGTCCGCCTTGTCTCCCCCGCTTGAGCGGTGCAAAGTCGGGCCGGGCGTTTAATGTGAGGGGTCACGCTGTCCGATTATTGCCTGAACGAGGGTTCGATGACCATCATCCATTCCAGTCCCCTTCCCGCCGTCGAGATCCCCGACGTTTCCATCACGTCACATGTTCTGAGGCGAGCGGCCGACATGCCGGACCGGGTTGCCATCCGCGACGCCGCAGGCACCACGGCCTACACCTTCAGCGAACTCAGCGACGCCATCCACTCCTTCGCCGGGGGCCTCCAGGAGCGCGGCTTCGGTCCCGGCTCAGTGATCGGGGTAATGGCGCCAAACGTGCCCGACTACGCCGTGGTGTTCCACGGAGCGGCTGTGGCCGGTGGTGCCGTGACGACCATCAACCCCACCTACGGAGCCGAAGAGGTTCGCTTCCAACTCCTCGATGCCGACGCTTCCATGCTGGCGACGGTGCCGATGTTCCTGGAAACGGCGCTGGCCGCGGCCGAGGGCACCGCGGTCACCGAGGTCGTGGTCATGGGCGCAAGCGACGGCGCCGCGCTGCCCTCGGGGGTCGTACCGCAGGCCGACCTGATGGGATCGGCCATCGAGCAGGTCCCCGTCGACTTCGACAATGACACCGTCGTGCTTCCCTATTCCTCGGGGACGACCGGGTTGCCGAAGGGCGTGATCCTGACCCATCAGAATCTGGTGGCCAACATCGAGCAGTGCCAACACGCCATCTTCTACACCGATGACGAGGTGGCACTGGCCGCCCTACCGTTCTTCCACATCTACGGCATGCAGGTGCTGATGAACGGTCTGCTGGCCAACGGCGTGACCGTCGTGACGATGCCCCGGTTCGACCTGGCCGAGGCCCTCGAAGCCGTGCAGGAGCTGAAGGTCACCCGATTCTTCGCCGTGCCCCCGATCGTGCTCGGGCTGGCCAAGGCCCCGGCCGTCGACCAATACGATCTCTCCTCCATCCGCCAGATCTTCTCCGGGGCTGCGCCCTTGGGGGCCGAACTGGCAGCCGAGGCCAGCGCCCGCATCGGCTGTGAGGTCGTGCAGGGCTACGGCATGACCGAGCTGAGCCCCGTCAGCCACTGCACCGTTGAGGGCGACTATCGGCCCGGCACCAGCGGGGTCACGGTGTCGAACACCGAGAGCCGGATCGTCGACCCCGACACCGGCGAGGATCAGGGCATCGGCGGACGGGGCGAACTGTGGGTCCGCGGTCCGCAGGTGATGAAGGGCTACCTCAACAACGCCGAGGCCACGGCCGAGACCCTCGACGCCGACGGCTGGCTGCACACCGGCGACGTTGCCGTGCTGGATGAGCACCAGCACGTCTCGATCGTCGATCGGCTCAAGGAGCTCATCAAGTACAAGGGTTTCCAGGTGCCGCCGGCCGAGCTCGAAGCCCTGATCATCACCCACCCCAAGGTGGCCGACGTTGCCGTGATCGGTGTGCCCGACGACGAGGCCGGGGAGATCCCCAAGGCGTTCGTTGTGCCCATGCCCGAGCAAACCGTGACCCTGGCCGACATTCAGGAACTCGTCGGCGAGCACCTGGTGAGCTACAAGCAGATCCGGCTACTCGAGTTGACCGATTCGATCCCCAAGAGTGCCTCGGGCAAGATCCTGCACCGGGAACTCCGCGACGCCTAATTGTCCGCTGTCGTCACGGCTCTGGGGGGAGAGCCGGACGACGTGTGCCGGGTCGGCCTATAGCCGATGTCGCCAGTGGTCAGGCTTGCGGTGGAGGTGAGCGACCGCCACCACTATGACTTTGGCATCGCAGAGCGCATAGACAAGGCCATAGGGGAAGCGAGAAAGACGGTACCTTCCTCTACCGTCGCCAAGTTCAGGCCAAGCGTTGGGATGCAGAGAAATGGTCTCACCGGCAGCCTCAACCTCGTTCACGAATTGTTTCTCCAGGCCCGGTGACTGCGCTGAATACCAGTCGATCGCCTCGGCAAGTTCTGACTCCGCAGGGCCGAGCAGGACAACGTCCATCAGCCCGAAGACTGACGGTGCTCGGCGATGATCTCCCCGAACCCTCGTGCCCCAAGTTCACCGCGTTGGAACGCTTCGAACCGGTCTGTCGCCTCTTCGGTCCAAGCCCGATCCAGTTCAGGGTCCGTACGCTCCAGGCTGGCCAAAATGCGTTCCACCACCTCAGCGCGCTCGCTGGGTGGAAGCAGCAACGCTTCCTCAGCGATCCGGGCTACAGCAACGTTCATTCGGCCATCGTAGCTGACCAGACGCGGACGACAGGAACGGCAGACATTCAGAGGCAACGAGAGATCGCGGCGGCCGGCGA